>Ga0123354_10011118_pt1 | contig 13888 bp, 11 predicted proteins | sample TergutLab28metaG_2_FD_97872 | JGI IMG/M metagenome (GOLD analysis project Ga0123354, IMG submission 97872) | Labiotermes labralis P4 segment gut microbial communities from Petit-Saut dam, French Guiana - Lab288 P4 | ecosystem: Host-associated > Arthropoda: Insects > Digestive system > Gut ... | reverse complement strand
TGTGCTTCGTGTGAGTCTGAGAGCGTACCGTCACTGGTTACTGTTTGTGCTTCGTGTGAGTCTGAGAGCGTACCGTCACTGGTTACTGTTTGTGCTTCGTGTGAGTCTGAGAGCGTACCGTCAGTGTTTACCCAAGCAGCATTTGATAACCGGTCTATGTACTGGAGAATAGTATTTCCTTGTGAGGTGCGACCTAGGGTTTTATTTAGTGTAAACTAGATGCACATCATTATTCGAAGGACCATGTTTTTGCTACAGGACCGAGGACCGAGTGTTTATGATAACAAAGCAACAGAAAATTGGAGCTTCAGGATTGGATCAAATTTCCTAGACACGATTCGAGACAGTACCATACTTAACAGATTTGGCTGGGAAGTCTGGAGGGACGGACATTCTAAATATGGCCTTACATGCCTTAGTGGATAGACCTTGCATCGAGTGCAGTTTGCAGTATGTAGACTCGCCTGCAGCGGTACAAAAATCCCGGGCCCCAGGTTGCCGTGGCAACTGAATTTTGTGTGGTGGTGCCCAATATTTGTGGACCCTTTTTGTATGCCCCTTTTGGCCCTTAGAATTTTGACGTGGCTCCTGTTTTTTTTTTTTTTGGAAAAATTTATGCACTTCTGACTTAATATGCTGTGTGCGGTGTCGGTAGGGTTTGCAAATGGTCAATAAATTGAATAGAGTTCGCTGTATTAAATTTTATGAAAAAGCCCTCTCTCAGCAAGAGCTGAATTGTGGTATGCGACAGAAAGACCAAAGGGCACAACCAGGGAAGGCAAGAGAATCACCGTGTTTTTAGCAGAAAGGCTGAGGAATGTAATGGTTAGCACAGCTGCCTGCTGCAGCCTCCCTCAGACCGAACACATATTTGTGGCATCGCTTTTGTTTTTAGCAATTTTGTTATTTCAACCTCACCCAAAGGTTCTCTCTAACCACAGGGACAGGCAAAGTATTTGAGAGAACTCTTCGGAATTGTGAGGTGTAGTAAAGTGAAGTAAAGGTGAAGTTAACTCTATAACATGCCACTAAGGCCCATAGGGGGAGTAGAAGTACAGCTGTGCTCTTTCTTTAACCTCGGCGCTAGATGGGGGTGGGTGGTCAACTCCACGCCCCGGCCTCTTTACCCCCGGGAAAGACCTGGTACCCGTTGTATAGGAGGCTGGGTGGGCCCCAGAGCCGGTCTGGGCTGGACAGGTGCGGAAAATCTCGCCCGCACCGGAATTCGATACCCGGACCGTCCAGCTCGTAGCGAGTCGCCATACCTACTGAGATATCCCTGCCCACACTCTCGGGACTGGGACAGATATTAAATAGTACTTGGGTACTGAAGAATAAAGAAGCGCTTGGTAGGCAGGCGGAAGTTACGTAGGTAAGACGTTCACAAAATCACAACACAAAGAGTTAATCTGTTCGAGTTACAACAGTTTAAGTAATTCAGTATGCCCTTGTTTAACATTGGCATCATGTTCTGGAGAAACACAGCGCAGAAAGGAGCCCCCCCCCCGCCCTCCCCGTCAGGAATTAATTAAAATGCCTGCCTGTCTGGTCGTTGAAGATTCCGCCATCTTAAAGTTTGTCGACGTTAGAGATGAACAGCGTCGGTCGTCGGAAACGTTGACCGAGGACTTGCCTGCAGCAGCTGATGACTCCGATAACAGTTTGTTAGCCCTTCGTGACTGCCTCTCATCCGCTGACTACTCCGTAGAAATCTTTTTGCCTGCCCACTTACAGGGCTGCACCCTTTCTGCACCCAGTTTAGGGGACCAACGCTAACTGCTTGACCCTGAACAAGTCACTGCGATCTTTCGAAATACTGTACAGTTCGCCCCAGAACAGGCCAGGGGGGGGGGAGGAGTAGAGGTGTAGCTGTACCCTTTCTTTAACCTAGGCGCTAGATGTGGGTGGGTGGTCAACACCATGCCTCGACCCCTTTACCCCCTGGGAAATACCCAGTACCCCTTGTATAGGAGGCTGGGTAGGACCCAGGACCGGTCTGGACGGGTGCGGAAAATCTTGCCACCACTGGGATTCGATCCCCGGACTGTCCATCCCGTAGAAACTTGAACCGCAAGCAAGACCGCTGTGAGAACCTGAAGTGTCGCAGTGTCCTGTTGTCATTCTCTTATCCCCCTGTTTTATTTGCATCCTGAGGTAGATTCTTCGCCCCATCCAACTCCACAGGGCAACCTTGTCCCCTAACCTAACGCAATGTATCAGGCCGGCTATCACGTTTCGTATACCGTAATGTGGGAGATTCGCTTCTGTAGCTCGTATTGATTTCAGCTGAATTCATAAATGTGTTGTTCTTGTGACCCTGGAGTCTTCGATTCCGGTCCATTACGGAGTGTTACAAAATAATAGTATTTATCCAACAAGTTCCACACATTGATTTGCAAAATTATGACTACAGGGAAAGAATTATCACAGGCGTGGGGTGTGTGGGACTGTGAATGGTGGCGGATCAAGTGATTTGAGAGCGTTTCAGATATGTGGTGATATGAAGTGGACTGTACTGGCTGGAGATAGAATTCATTCGCATGCTTTTTTGTGCCGGTGATGAACCTTCGGTATTCATAGGCCTAGCGACATTGAGTTCAGTGAATATTTCTGTTGCAGAATGAATCAGCGTGGCATAACGTGTCTGTATCTGCGAGTAAACTCCTGGAATTCCGTCTGGACGATATTATTATAACCAGTGTGTGTCGCCAGGTGCTTGGAATGTCGTACGTACACCTGGATGTGACAGGAAATGCCACTCGAAACTGTCGTTTGGAACAAGGGGATAATGACGCTCCTTCTGACCGGTTATTCTTGTGTGTGTTGTGATTCACCACTCTTTGTGTCACCACTGTTTACCGATTACCCTGTTTTCAAATCGCCGAATGCTGTTTGGCCGACTGTGAAATTCCAGCGAACCAACTGCGTGGCGCAGGGTTCTGTAGAGTGGGCCGGGGTAGCGCGATCGGTAGAGCGACTCGCTGCGGTCTGGGGTTTAAATCCCGGTGGGGGGCGAGATTTTCCGCAACCGCACAGACCGGCTCTGGGGTCCGTGCAGTGGGTAGCAGGCCTCTTCCTCGGGGATAAAGCGGCCGGGGCGTGGAGTGGACCACCCACCTCCATCTAGCGCCGAGGTTAAAGAAAGAGTACAGCTATACATATACTCTCCTTAGTTGCGTCCCTGAAAAAGTGCGCGTAATTTAAAAAAGGCTTATTTTTTTACGTTTTTATCCCGTTGTGTTAGATATGATACAAATGCCGTCAACACACCCGCTAAACTGCCTGTATCATTTTGCTTGTTGTTTGTGTTATAAAAAGCGTAAATCGAAAATATTTCCGTGATAAATAAGGGGTTACCATAACAGAACGCAGCGAGCCTAAGGGCTCTAAACCGAAAACGAGAGAGCGCAAATTAAGAAGTGTTGTAAATTGGCAGGGGGCGTTAAAGGAAAAAGGCGTAACACAGGGGCTGTGTATAAACATTTTAAACAATACCTCGGTGTCAGTCGTTAGTGTTAACAGCAGTTTGTGGACCGGCCGAACACAGGCCCCAAGGTTGCGACGTGTTTCTATGCTGTGATGGTTCTTGCGGGTGAGGGCTGGATTTTGATTCTGGAGAAGCCAGATGGTCGACATAGCGGAACGTGGGTACAATCATTTAATACAGCCACACTCATCATTCCTGTTCCCGATCGCTCGGTACTTCAGTCTGGAAACACGAGCTGGAAGAATGCCCCTTACTAATGTCTTTATCAGCAAGGCGATAATACGATCACTATTGGAAATTTACTTCATATGCGAGAAAGGAGAGCAAATTCCCACGTACGTACGCGTAATGACGAACGGCAGGCAATGTAAGAGGATTGAACACGAACACATTTCATTGCCAGGCTCTCTTGTACCGTACGCTCCCCACCATTCTCCTACGGATGCGCAGTACAACTGGCAACGTAGGCAGGACGCAGACTCGGAATGAAACGCTGATGACCTCTGTCGGCCGTAGCTGAAGATCCGCCTCTTCCGTTGTACTCCAGTAGAAGCAAAACCACTCTGAATATTGCTTTGGTGCCAGTTGGAGAACGGCTAGGGAGGAGGGAAGAAGTGTTGTGTCAGTGGAATACCATAACATTCCTATGTGTGATGTTTCTTTTTGTGGTTGTTGAGTGGGACGTTATCTTATCTTTGGCGTGACTGAGGTTGTGGAATGTCCACTTCAGTAAGCGGAACTGAATTGTGAGGACCGCAAGGTGTCGGAAGCATGTGTTGATGGGTGCTGGATAAACACACTGCGCCCAGTAGCATTGTGTTGTGTGTTTCGTGACTGCGGAGAGCACACCGACGTGTGAACAAAGGAGTTCGTTGAGTGTTTCTGCAGCTGACGGACCGGAAGGCCTGATCAGTGGGAAGAGTTAATTTATATGGAACTCCGTGTGGATAGCGTTGCTGGATGCTCCCTAGGATGACTAGGCCCACGGAGCCTGTGCGTGTCACAACGATAGTGTGAAAAGTGCAGGAGGTATGCAGTAACCAACATGTTAGCGTCTCACCATGTGTGTGTGTATGTGTGTGTGTGATTGTACTGTGATGTGTAGTGTTTCGTACGTCGCCACAATCCTTGGTCGCTGTTCTACCTGAAATCAGGTAGGAATTGTTGGTGCAATGTTAACTAGATTGTAGGGTTATGTATTGGTTTCTTCTTGTGGTTTGGGCAGCCATAATTCTAATAGATGTGACGTGGGGGATCAGATTCGTTTTTGATGACAAGTGCCCCGCTCAAGGTGTTCGGAGCACCGTCAGTTCGATGTTGCTGAGGACGGGTTGGACGCGAGGTTTGACGCGAAGGGATTCGGCCGGGCCGCTCGCTGTGAGCTGGCTCTGCAGCCGGCTGTTTCGGTAGCCAAGCGCTCGGCGTCGCTGTGCTCGATTTGTGGCGTAGGATTAACATGTAAAGGTTTCATGTATTTTAGTTTTCCCCGCACCAAAATACAGAATTTCCAGTAAATACATTGCAGTCTTCACGTTATATTTAAGATGACTGTCATATATTCTGAATTTTTTTTTAAAGGAATTGTATAACATTTTCATAAATTGTGTTGGCTATACTGCTGATAGTTCAGAGCTGTTTGTAAGATACTGTGCAGACAAGTAATTCCGAATGTAAACCTAATTGTGAACATTGAAGTGACTCTTATGTTCAGTGATGTTATTATATTAGAATTTTAAGACCTTCACTGCGGTGAACTTGGAAGATTCAGGGCTTGTTGGATGTCACATTCTCGTTTGTTGTCTACCGACCTGTCGAAGGAATGTGTGCCTTAACCTTTCAGGGTCAAGTGGTCCGGTAGTTCGAAACGTCGGTAGGCACTTGCCGAAGGACATTGTTTCATCCCAGAAGGCCAGAGTTCCTGTCATGGTTGCTGCATTTTCACAAGTCCCACGCTGTAATGTGTGTTTTTTAGAGCATTACTGTAATACTACGTAGTGCGGAACTGAGAATATGACAGTAAGAACGCAATAGTCAGTCAGTGCAGGGGGTCGGCGTTGTGTCTAGTTGCTTTTTGACAAAATGTTTCTTGGAACGTGGATTTAGACGTATGCAGTATAATCTTTACGGATTTTGGCCGAACTTTGTAGGGTAAGCAAGTGCACTGTGGTTTTCCAGGTTGGCCATAACGCATAGTGGATGTGACTGTCCGTCATATTCCGCACACCGTGCTGTTTTTACGCAGCATTCTATAAATTGTTGAGCTATTAGGGATAAGAGGTTTGGTGAGCGTGACGTATGCTTAGATGAGTCAAATTATAGTGTAAAATTATGATCATAGTTATGACGGATCGTTTTGAGCTCACCGTAATGGAATCACGTGTGTGGATGTGTCACTCTTCTGACGTAACGAGCGAACCGACCTTCTCACTCTAGAAGCTGTTCGGGTAATTTAACTGAGAAACTTCATATATGAGGTTTTGAGTCTCCTGCAGCGGATTTATTGGCTGTGCGGTTACTTGCGGTCTGTCGCCGGGTTACATTCCAGAACCCAAATCGCAGCTTTATGCACCCCTGTGCTTGGAATGCCGTGAATCAGGAATGATGTAAAGCAGGACACAACTCCGCGTGTCAGCGATTCTCGCAAAAACGTTTGGTTAGGGAAGTCGTTGCGACAAGGAGAGATTATTAGTGGATGTCTTCATATGCTTATGTGCAGATATAACCTTTACCGTGCGGTGGTCGGTGCGTCGGAAAGAAACAGTCTGTGTATATCGTCCTTACCATGAACCGACGGTGTTGTTGAAGTGTGTGTTTTGTGGACGTTTGTGTGGTGCCTGGAAATGTAGGATGTGAGAAAATTTACAGAAAATATTGTTGGAGAATTTGTGAGCGGGCATTGTCATTTTGAAGACACAACAGTCGATGGGAGTGCTAGGAAGGTTTGCGTTGTGTGAGATCGAAATGTGGGCTGTGCTGGACCGGACCGAGTTTGGTGTGGCTGTGAGGTGATGCGCCTGTACTGTGTAACCAGCGGAAAGTGACTGTGAAAGTTCACCCTAGAGCGGGACAGGAAAGGCCCCAGAGGAAGAAGAGGTATAGCTGTACTCTCAGACCTGGGTGCTAGATGGTGGTGGGTGGTAAACTCCACGCCCCGGCCGCTTTACCCCCAGGAAGGAGACGCGGTACCCATTTTATAGCCTGGGTGGGCCCCAGGGCTGGTCTGAAGGGCTCGGAAAATCTCACCCCCACCGGGATTCGATCCCCGCACCGTCCAGCGAATCGCTGTACTGACTGAGCTATCCGGGCTGGATTTCGTGTATATAAATATACATTGATGTGTCAGTGTTGCGCAACAAAACTTAATTATGTTTATTATTGTATTAGGACAACATGTTTCGACTCTTATAGAGTCATTTTCAGGCTCTTATCTCCAGCCACTCAACGCTGGAAATAAGAGCCTAACAGTTCCTCAAGAGTATAATATCAACATAGCAAAGATATCACTTACCAAGCGCAACATTACTGCATAGTTTCTTAATGTTTCTAATGTTTTAACGCTTATATGCATATTTTGTAATTAGCAACAACATATATAACAATATCCAAAGTTCTATAACAACACATCTCAAATACATACGTGTAAGTTCCTTCATTTGTACCGGTTAAGGTTTTAGAAGTAAGTATCCTGATTGTACAATAAGAACATAATGACTCATGCATTTTATACATAGTTATATCAAGAATGTAAGCGTTTGGGATCCCACTGTGCATTTTAAACATTGCTAAGTAAGGATCTGTATCTTAGAAGGGCCTGAAGATGACTCTATAAGAGTCGAAACATGTTTCCCCATTACAATAATAAACATAATAAAGTTTTGTTGTGTTTGGCTGATGCATTATATATTTATATGTGTTAAACACTGCGGGATGGCAAACATTAAAAATGAATTTCGTGTGTTTTGTTATAAAACGTATGAACTGTGTAAAGCCCAGTGGATTTTTACGTACCACCAGTTTAACATTCACAGATTCTACGTTCTGCCCACACAGCTGTATTTATGTGTTTTGTGTGGATCTGAGAACAAACAGCGATTGTTTCCCTATACAACATTAACTGACTGGTTTTTATAACCGAGACGGAGAGTGTTTACTGCGCGGTACGGACTGAAATATATTTCATGAGTTGCACGGGTTCAATCCCAGGTGAGACCATGTGAGATTTGTGATGGACAGAGTGGCACAGGGACAGTTTTTTTTCCCCGGATACTTTAATTTCCCCGGATACTTTAATTTCCCCCCGTTAGTATCATTTCACTAATGCTCCATACTTATCTTTATTTACATGTTGTTCTTCCCAGGACAAACGGGCTCAGCCTGGGAACTTTCGCAAAAGTAGTGCTGCTTCGGAAATCGGGGAACATAGGATAGAAAACTGTTTTACTTGGTCTATAAAGGGTTAACGGAAGAGGGTAAGGTAACTGTGACCTATTTACTGAATTCCTCTTCTTAGAATCCGAAGAAAGCGTCGCTTTGTGCGTCTTTTGAAAGAGTTGTTTAGAACAAGTTCTTTCCTTGTCGAAGTGCGTGACATGTTTAGTGCCTGTTCAGAATGCAGCCGGCTGTGTCAGGATATTGTTTTCGGTGTGTGAATGCGTTACAGCGGATTTGTGTCTTGTTACAGGCGGTCGGTTTTCATCCGCCTTGTTGCATCTCCCATCTTGGCCATCTCGATAGGGGATGCGATCGATACATCCCACCTTTCATGCGAGATTTGTAAACAACTGCCGCACGACAGGAGCTTACTTGGGATTATGCTTCCAGGCGCTCGGCTGCGTGTTTCTCGGCTCTCGGATATGCCAGATCGCTTTGAATCTCACCCCCTTCTGTATCACAACTGCACTAGCTTCATACAGTAACGACACGCACCGAGGTAAATACTGACTGAAGTTATTGCACAAGGTGATGTATTGTTCTGCATCAAATTTGTGTCTTCAGTTTGTCGTGTTCTAGCACTTACCGTGTTCAGAATTCTCCGTTCGCTAACTGTTCCAAACAGCATTAACGAAAGCAGTATTTATATGCGAACGTGTTGATGTATTCCGTACGTTCCAACGGGTCTGCCATTCTTTAATGCCGTGTGTTGTACGGTTGTCGTCATATTCGGTCAGTAACAAAAGCCCCGAGTCCAAGGAACGTTTTGCAACGTACAATATACATTAAGTAGAAGATGTGAACCCCCTAGTGACCTGTGTGTGTGTGTGTGTGTGTGTGAACCAGGCTGAGACTGTGGGGTGTGTATAGCCCCTGCATTAGGCTGGTAAGGTTAGTATTATCGTTGTATTGGGTTTGCGTCAGTAAGAAATAGTGTCAAATTTCTGCCATTTTTTACAACTTAGAAACGAATGTCAGGAATATCTTTCTCTGCTGTATAAACTAAGGTTTGGCGTTATGGTTAGTGTTTGGTTCAATGTGTTTAAAGGCTTTCGGTGTGCCTTGTTGTCTAGGCTTGGGATTTTGTGTGTAGAACAACCTTAAATACCTGCCAGTTATTTTTACAGACAATAACGGATGAAAAATTATTTGTGTTCTTATTGCATACACCAGGGTGTCGCCTGTGTGTGTGGCAGTATTAGGGTTATGTAGTGTTTATCAGCCGACTGACTGAAGTACAGACATTTCCCCGTGTCCATAAACTGATGATGAGCCTACGGTTTGTTTATGTTGGCAGCATTGAACGTGCAGGTGTCGGTGTGCCTCATAATCGCTTGTAGCGTGTGTATACAATCATTGTATTTGTATCTGCTGTCTTAATTGTAGCCAGTGGCGTAGTGAGGTTTTTTTGACTCCCGGGGCGAGCGATCACAGTTGCCGCCCCTCAGGAGAAATTAGGAACTTTGAAAAAAAAATTGCTTTTATTAAATTTCCTTTTATTTGTGTAATTTAAAATTTGTTGAGTACAAAAAAAATCATTTTTTTTTTAAATTTAAAATATTTGTTCTCGCCTCTTAGACTCTGCTGCCCGGGGCGGTCGCACCACTCGCCCCCCCCCCTACCCCCTCCTTGCTGTGCCACGGATCGTAGCTTCTGTCGTACATAGAACGTGGCTTTCGGGGAGGTCGTGGTGGTGGATACAAAGTTGGGAAGAATTTCTTGCCGTTTGGGAAAATGCAGTTTAGTGCAGGGCACCTGCGAGTTTGTTACTTGTACCCTTCATAAAGTGTTGTGATATTTGATGGATATTTTGAACAGCACTGAACAAGAGGAAAGCAAAATTTTGGTTAGAAAACCTCATTGAAAGAATCCACTTCAAGTGGAAAGTATCGGCGAGTAGGGTATGAGTTTGGATCCTGAAGGCAACAGCAGTGTCATCTTGTGTCTGCTGGACACCAACAGACGGCAGGCTGGTGTGGTGAGGATCTGCATTCGAATCATAAACAAATCAAAATATGGCGTCGACTGAAATGTGTGCTTTTTAGTTATTGTAAAGAGAAGTGCCTGATGATGGTTTATGTGAGCCGGAGAGTGTAGCAATGTGTGACGTGACAGTAAGGCATTGCGCTGGACGGCATCGTTTCGTTTGTTTTTGACGCCCTAGGAATTTATTATGCACGGTGAGGTCATCAGAGGAAGGAAGAGACCCAGTTCGTGGCATTTGTGAGGTCTTATGCAGATGTGAGGAAAACTTCGAAACCCCGCACGTTGAAGGTGCCCGGGCCGATGTGGAGGAGGAGCATTGCGGTTGGGTTTGCAATACGAAAGCAAATTACAGTCCTTACAGATTGATTCGGTGTTGTGGGGGCGGAACTGAGCGGCTGACTGTAGGACTGTTCGCGTTTTGAGATCTGTTTGGGCAGAGGTTTGGTTGATGTAGTATAGCAACTGATTCCCGTCATGGCCGGTTCGGAACCTCTTGTCAGTATATTCCTGCGTATGTTAGGTCGTAGAAGGAAACTCCTGCGACCGGAACTTTAAATAAGTTGATTGGTCAGACAGATCCACAGTTTTACTGCCGCTTTGCGGCAGTTTCGTGAATCTGGTAATGTGGAAGTTAACTTCCTGATGTGACTTGCCTCACTGTCGTCGCCATGGTTAATATCTGTATCTGTCATGACGTCAGCAACTGGGCAGCCCGTTAGGCAGTAAATCAGTTCCCTGCTGACTTCGGTTTTTGCCGTTTGCGAATTTTAAGTATACTCTGTTTTGGGATTGTATCCAGGTTTGACAACGGTTGCTTTTAGTGCTCATGGTGTTCCTCGGGCACGTACTGAGAACTTCGTGGTTTCATCGCTTAAGAGCCCCCCCCCCGTATTTGCTGGGGGCAAGGAAGTAATGGCGTCTGAAACCAGTTTTCTGACTGCTAGGTTTTCATTGCGGTGCGCCTTTTTGTGATGCCTTTTACATATCATGTGTAGTGTTATTAGGCGTGCATAGTTTTTGTGAGGGGCGCAGGACAGGTAACTTAGCATCTAATGGGTATTATTAACAGCCGTGATTTCTCTTAACCCGAATTTCCCATAAGTCTTTTGTCTTTCTAACCGCGATTTTTGCCAGCTGTCATGTTTTTCAGAAACAACCCCGGGCGATGCTCCTACCTCATGTAGTTTCAATGTACAACTATAAACCTGTTTTCATTTTCCATGTACGCGGTGACGCAGTCGGTTGCGACACTGCGCTGCAAGCCGGTAGGTCGCGGGTTCGATTGGGTTCAGTGGGATATTTGAATCGACTTCATCGTTTCTCGGCCGCGCTATGGCCCCGTCGGTCGACTTCAGCCACTATCAGCAGGACGGCCGGTGCGTGGGGCTGGCGACACTTTTATGTGCCAATTCTGTAGAAATTCTGTGAACCTCATCCACCTGCAGTCCTAAGGGCCGTGGCAAGGCCTGGAATTGTAGACAAAAAAAAAAAGTGACGTTGACAGTAAATTGGTTGCAGCGTACTGCTTGACTGCCATAAGTCTGTTAGCCGGTTTACGCAATTGTGCGCACAGAATTACGAACCCATAAAACGCAGATAAGTGGGGAAAGCGGTGATTCAAATCACCTGAGTACGAAATCGGCGTCTCTGGCGATTTTTGTTTCTTAATTTGTGGATTTTAGTTGTTATTTGTTTGGCGTTTAGTATTGCGAGAGAAACACCCTAAGCTGCATTCAGATTTGTTTACATGTCCGAGTTAGTAATGGCTGTGCCGTTAGATTCTTCCGGCGAAGTCGTGGATCGGAGAACTGGGTTTGATCGAGTCGGATTTGAGTGCTTGATTTACCAGAGTTCGAGTACGTGAGAGTACTTGCAAAGCATCAGGAAACCTTTGTTCTATACCACAACCTTCCGCGACTGTCAGCAGTTAGCATTCGCTCGGCATGAAGGCCTGGAAGGATCCGTACTGTGCGTGCGTGCGTGTGTGTGTGTGTGTGTGTGTCAAGTTGGGGTAATGGGTTTCTGATACAGTTAACACTTTCACCCTTTAATCAGATGTGCACAGAAGTTGGGCGACCGATTTTTGAGCGTGGCGCGCGATATTTTCACAATTTGCAGTTGTTGCCCCGTATTTGCAAAATTACGTGCCATTGACAGGGCCCGAGCAGAAAGTGTGAAGATTCTAAGGTCACTGCGGAATGGCGCCTCTTCAGTGTGGGGCTTGTGTCTTGTCACCCTTCTGGCGCCTAGAATTTGGAAATGGCTTCTAGAATTTTGTGGAATTTGTGGGCCCCGGCTTTTCCAACGCAGTTCTAAGCTGAGATACAAAATGTTGTGCATACTGTGCAAGATACAGTTGTCGGTTGTAACGACCAGTCGGTTGATGCTGTGTGGGGAAATTATCAGTGTTCCGAGATCTGTGCAAAACATATAAATACACTGTGTGAGCAGAACTTAGAATTTTTTAACCTTGAACACGGTGGTACATAAAAGTAACCACTGGGCATTAGACGTTTGTCTGCAAAAAGTAACAGATTACTTCGTAGAAAATCGCGGTGTTGCACTTGATGCAGTGAAATTCGCTTGAAAATTCCGGGTCTCCTGGTATTTGACGCCCTGTACATTTGCAGGCATGTATAAACGAATTTCAGAGGCGTTCTCTGCCCCCCCCCCCCACAACGTGTTCAGGACGCCAATTTGTCACCAAATCGGGCAGCCGATCGCATTTGTGTGATTGGCAGGGCATCAGGACTGAGTGTTAGATGGAAACTCGTGCCAAGAAAAAATCCACAGTTTGTGATTTAGACAGTATCTCACAGATGAATGAGGGTCTGTACATAGATAATGAAGGAAGCTGTCCTCAGCATTGGACAAGGAAAGTGTATTACTTGAATTTGATTGTTTTCATCCCGTTGTGTATATGAAACAAATTTATTGAAATGAGCCGTCTTTACCCAACATACAAATAACAGTTGTAAATCTACAACTGGTTAATTAAGCGACATGTTTCGGCCTTGTTCGGCCATCATCAGGCTTACAAAGAGATGGTGTTAATTAACCTTTTGGCGCCGGAATTATTTTTTTAATTTTAGCACACACTGTATATAAAATGTGAATAATACAGGTACCAAATACGTTAGAATTATGAAACAAACTGCATTTTGAAGAGAAAAGAACGGAGAGTGTGTACCATGTTTAAAATATTCAGTACCTATATTTCTTGAATAAATATATAAAATGCAGCTTTAGAGGTTAGCGGTGCGGTACGACCACTATAGTTGACATTAGGCGTCAAAAGGTTAGGGTACATCTGTTTGAGTACCCCTTATACAACCAGGCAATCAAGTGTCACCACAGCCGACTGCACAACTTACGTCCATCCCAGTTAGGATATTAAAATTACATAACATTTTACATTTTATTGTATTATATCGTTTTAACCACTAGTAAATATTTTAAAAAAGACATAAGATCAATGTCAACCATGGGATCCCATCGGTATAGCGAACGAATGTACCTTAATTAACACCTTTCCTCTGTAAGCCTGATGATGGCCGAACAAGGCCGAAACATGTCGCTTAATTAACCAGTTGTAGATTGCAACTGTTATTTGTATGTTGTGTTAAAGACGGCTCATTTCAATGAATGAAAAGAAAGTATTTATTTTAAGCTCATGGTTCCGTGCATCGTAATTCAGTGTTAATAAAAATCCAACCAGATGCAACAATATGCAGATATTTATTTACTGCAGAGTCACTCTACATGTTTCGGGTGTCACAGCACCCGTCATCAGGAGTACTAAAAACTGTAACCGCAGCCTCCGGTACAGGTCATAATACTGGTACAGCTACTTCCCTGATCGGCCACGTTGGAGGGAAGTAGCTGTACCGGAGGCTGCGGTTACAGTTTTTAGTACTCCTGATGATGGGTGCTGTGACACCCGAAACATGTAGAGTGACTCTGCAGTAAATAAATATCTGCATA
>Ga0123354_10011117_pt1:2500-13888 | contig 13888 bp, 9 predicted proteins | sample TergutLab28metaG_2_FD_97872 | JGI IMG/M metagenome (GOLD analysis project Ga0123354, IMG submission 97872) | Labiotermes labralis P4 segment gut microbial communities from Petit-Saut dam, French Guiana - Lab288 P4 | ecosystem: Host-associated > Arthropoda: Insects > Digestive system >... | reverse complement strand
TCCACCAGCCTGCCAGAACCCTGTCAGGTATAAATACACCACACATCCCATGCCCTGTCATAATTCATCCACCTGCCTATGAAGATGGAACCGATACAGTGTTCTGAAATGTCGGCTATTAGAACTCAGACGCCGGGGAATTACCCAAAAGAAAACATATTGCATATAGAACATGGCGAAAGCTTAGAATTAAAAAAAAAGTTTTAGGTTTACATTTCCCGCCTTCCAAGAACAGAACCAATTTGCTGGCAGTAGCTAATGTATAGATATTTGCAAGCAGTGTGGGGTATGTGCCTGGTGTGGCGGCCATTACTTTTATAGAAATTACGCAACCGGCTGGCAAACTTTTGACTTTGTGACTTGCCTCGTTTAATTTGTCTGCGTCTGGACTTTTTACCTTCAATGGATAATTTCAATTCTGTTCGACAGAAAAGAATTTATAAACTTAATTTTACTGAACGAAATTTTAATTTCCGACGTGCCACGGTGCCACATCCGCACATGCGTTCTCGATATACCACATCCCGCTGCAGTAGCCATAATACTCTGTCCATGCAAGGTCATGTGGTACCTCCGTAAGCCTCATTCACTGCTGTGCACAAAAAAAAAAAACTAATCTCGATGTATGAACTTTCTTTATTGTCTGTGCAGTTATGTTGTAAGGCAGTTTGATGGTAGACGTGCTGTTTCTCTACGTATGTTATACGTAAAGTTTCAGCTCCTACCGCGCAGTAAACACTCTCGTTCTCGTTTATAAAATAAAAATCAGTTGATACTGTATAGGGAGGTAATCGGTTACTGTTTTCAGACCCAAGCAGGCGGTACAGGCAGAACGGTAAATGCAGGAATAGCTGGACTTCAGACAGCGAATGTTTCTTTGGTTAAGCAGATAAGCTGCATGGTGAAACGAATTGCCTTCTTAATCTAGATGTGTAGCTGTATGTTTGTGTGTACATTCCAGTGCCCTGTGTGGCGACCTGACACTTCGGAGCTGCAATAAACTGAAAGCGTCAATGTTTATAACCAGCCTAAACACACAGTAGCCCTGAAGCACAGTCTGTGCAGTACAGCCTGAATTTGAAACCACAGAGTACCTGGTATGAAATCTGTTTATCTTCCTGTGTTATCTTTGCCTTTGTACAAACAAGATGTGAATTTTCGAACTCATCCCATATCACTGATCTCCATAGACACGTCACTTAACAAAATATCCTAGGGTCATCGCGGATCATCTGTCATGTAACATACCGCTCTAAACCCTCGGCCAAACTACGCCGTTTGCATTACGACGGACCGTCACTCAGCCGCTGTCCCGATGTCTTTCGAAACGCAACCGCAGCCACGTGCCATAACTGTCAGTTGCTGGCACGTGGCTGCACCTTAGCTCAGCCCATTTACTGTCGCACTGTCACGCAGAAGGTCGCGTTCAGACCCAGGGCAGACCATGATATAGAACTTGAAGAAATTATTTGAAAATGTGGCGAGCTGCAAACACCTGTGGGCAACTGTGGCAGATGGAAGTTGCAAACTAAGGGAAGAGTGGATCAGGGCATTGGCTGCTACCGTTCGGTCCACAGCTTACCTGTTTCAGTTTGATGTATGAAGATACAAATAGTAGAATGTACAGAACTGAATTTTGTGGGTGGAACTGTCTCACTAAGGGCAGAATGCAGGCTCAGGGTTTTCGAGAGAGAACAGGTTGCTGAGGACGGTACTCGGGCCTGAGAGGGAGGATGTGAGAGGAGCGTAGTAATGACTGTCATGATTTGTGGTAATGCACAACAAACAAATTGCGGTGGGTGCAGTGTGTAGAACGAATGGGGACAAGATGGGTGCTACGAGGGTTTTGGTGGGAAAACCTGCAGGAAGGAAGGAAGACCTATGCGTCAAACATACCAACCCACTAAACACGCACCCCCACCCCCAACCCAATTGAATACCATAGACAACACAACCTATTATCACGGCCCCCAAACAACCCCTCCCCCCAATACCTACCCACATACTTACATCCTACCAGTCATTGGCCATTAGACTTCCCACTAAATAAACTGATTGTAATGCGTAACGATGATGAGATCTCAGCATCACCACACAATATAGGCATATATATGATACTCTTTGAGCAAAATTGTAATAACCTGAAGATGGCCGCTATTGGCCGAAACATGTAGTTATTTTTTGCTATTAAATACCATCATAAACCCATACTACCATGGTTGTGGTTTCATTACTGATATTTACCGCACTATTAATCTATGCGTGTGTGAGGTGGTAAAATTCAAAAGGGCCTAAAGAAGAGCGATAGAGACAAGTGGCTGGCTTTTGTGACGACGGTAATGAACATTTGGGTTCCATAAAATCAGGGAAATTCTGGACTAGCTGAGGAAGTGTGAGCTTATTTCAATCGAATCAGACCAAGAGTGAGTTAGTTCGTTAAGTAGCTAGTCAGTCATCCAGTCAGTCAGACATTCGCTCACTTAGTTTGTCGGTCATTCAGTCAATCAGTCATTCAGTCTCTCATTCAATCAGTTGTCGGCCTGTCAGTCATTCTGTCACTCAGTCTATCGGTCGGTCAATCAGTCACCACTGAATCAGTTGGTCGGTCAGTCAGTCACTTATTCAATCAGTCGGTCGGTCTGTCAGTCATTCTGTCAATCAGTCGATCGGACAGTCAGTAAGTCATTCATTCAGTAAGTCAGTCACTCATTTAATCAATCTGTCGGTCTCTCAGCCAGTCATTCCGTCACTCAATTAGTCAGTCAGTCAGTTAGTCATTCGCGACATTTTTTGTGTAGTCATTTCCGACAAGTCACAAGCCATGCTGCTAGTCGGAACGTTTAGTGCCTTCTGTTGCCAAATGTTTACTGCAGCAGTATGGACACAGATTCTCTCTCTCTCTCTCTCTCTCTCTCTCACGATAAACGAACCACAGCTGAGCTAATCCACACGTTCTTCGCGTTTCACGAAAACTAAAAGTTCATTACCTTAGTCACAAGAGCAGACAATCCTAAGTCGATATTACGTTTCGTATTTCTTAGAACGCGGCCAAATTCACTAAGGTGGAGTGCTGTCCGCGCCTGATCATTCAGTACAGCTGCGAATGTCTTGACCCACAGCCTGAGGAGGCACCGTGCTGTAGAGTTTACTGACTAGTATAAAATGCGTTATAGTGTGTGCAGTGGAATGCGTTCAAGTTGTTCTTAAAAAGGATAATATTAAATTTTTTTTTCACGTATGTATGTGTGTGTTTGTGAGGAAGTGAATTGAACTTTTGCGTATCACAAGAGAGACCGTGAGGGAATGCCGTTTCAGGCAAAAATTGTACCGCATATTTAAACTCCTTATTTTAAATGACAATCATTAACAGAAACTCCTGCTTTCCAGTTACAGCTCGTTGTTTGGAAGAAATTTCAACATGGAATAAAGATCTTCATGTTTAATGCGGCTGTGAAATTTACAGTTTGAAATGGCACCACGTGCTTTGCCTTAGAGGTCGGATATTTGAGGGTTTTCTGAAAAGGGGGCCGACAGAATTAGCGGTATTTTGTTGGGGGTACGGAGTGGCACGGGGGGGGACGAGAAATTGTGGTGTGGACACTGGAGTGTCAGAGTGGCTGTGTCGATGTTAAGTGCCGTAGAACTGAGAGTGGAAAACGGTAAGATCTTTATAATGAATTCATTTAAAGTTTCGACGTGTGGTGGTCACTATATGTACCGCCAGTTTAACATTCAGCAAGTCTACGTTCTGCCCACACAGTGTATTTATGTGTTTTGTGTGGATCTGAGAACAAACAGCGTTTATTTCTCTACACAACATTAAAGTGACTGGTTTTTATAACAGACATTTAACCCTTTAAAGCCCAGTGGTCACTATATGTACCGCCAGTTTAACATTCAACAAGTCTACGTTCTGCCCACACACTGTATTTATGTGTTTTGTGTGGATCTGAGAACAAACAGCGATTATTTCTCTACACAACATTAACTGACTGGTTTTTATAACAGACATTTAACCCTATAAAGCCCAGTGGTCAATATATGTACCGTCAGTTTAACATTCTGCAATTCTACGTTCTGCCCACACAGTGTATATATGTGTTTTGTGTGGATCTCAGAACAAATAGCGATTATTTCCCTATACAACATTAACTGACTGGTTTTCATAACAGAGATTTAACCCTCTAAAGCCCAGTGGTCACTATATGTACCGCCAGTTTAACATTCAACAATTCCACGTTCTGTCCACACAGTGTATTTATGTGTTTTGTGTGGATCTGAGGAAAAACAGCGATTATTTCCCTATGGATTTGTAATCGATTGGTTTTTAGATCGTTCGCAAAGCTGCGAAAATCAATTGTTCATTTCATCACGTCTGTCTGTCTGTCTGTCTGCCCCATGCAACAACTCGGCTCCCAATGGACAGATTTTCATGAAATCTGACATTTCGGAAATTTTGGAAAATCTGTCGAAGAAATTTAAGTGCCATTGAAACCTATCAACAATAACGGTACCTTACCATAACGGTACCTTACAATAACGGTACCTTAAGTAATGGTACCTTACAATAACGGTACTTTACTGTAACGATCACTTACAATAACGGCACCTTACAGTAACGGTACCTTACAATAACGCTACCTTACAATAACGGTACTTTACAAGAAAGGTACCTTACAGTAACGGTACCTTACAATAACGGTACGGTACTTTACAAGAAAGGTACCTTACAATAACGGTACCTTACAATAAGGGTACCTTACATGAAGCCCATTGTACATTTTTGGTAATATCTCGCTCAGTTCTTCTTAGAATGAGAAATGTTTCTGACATATTTGTGGAGAAAATCAAAACACACATTTTGTGTTCAAGAATATTTTCCGAAAATCGTACCGTTTAAGAGATAATGTGGAACAATATGGTACAGCGGGACAGGCCACAGATGGCATTTTCATACGAAACATAGGCGTTGCGTGCTCAATAACTTAGGCTACAAGCACACACCAATGACATATAATACCTACTGCTTTCGCACGCCAACAGTGGTTACGCGCAAGCGCCACACTGTTCATTGATATGTGTATTGCCTGCCTTGTTAAAAACAGGCTGGACGGTTACTACGCCAACCACTGCACATATATAAAATGTGCACATTAAAACATTAAAAACACTCCGAAATGTTTCGGTCCTAGGACCATCATCTGGGAACCATAACGTCCTTGCTAAAGTTAAACTATAAAATATCACATTAATTTCGCTGTACCAATTGGGTGTTGTGGCAACATGCTGCCACAACATCCAACTGGTACAACGAAATTAATCTGTGACTATTTCTAGTGTGACTTTAGCAAGGAATTTTATATGTGTGCAGTGGATGGTGTAATAATTGAGTAACTTGACAACGTGCACGGTGTAACAATAAAAGCAAGCTGGAGGCTGTTTACAGCGCGGTACGACCTGAACATTAAATGCAATTCAGTAGCTATTTGTCTTCAAATGGCCAGTATAAGGTATGGAGCTTATGAAATTCAGAGTAAATGCTGGCTTGACTGCTGGTAGAAAAAATATCTCTGTAAGTATCATTTGGCTACTCACCAAACACTGCAAACAACGAATGTCGGATTTTCTTCGTCTGTTGGGTCGTGATATTCAGTATTTCTGAATGATATGAATGTACATTTTACAACAAATGCTGCTTGTAAGGAAGTAACTGTCACACGCACTGCTGTGTAGCGAAGTATATATAAACAGTTACGTCGTTTGTCTGGTATTACGTCTCGGTTTACACACCTGCTGTGTTCTGTATCATGCAGGTCACACGGCAACACACAGCTGCATACAGTAGGCGTTTGAAGAGCGCTCAGTGTTAGCAATTGATGTATTGTATTGTATTGTTGCCTTGTTGCAACTCTGTGAGTCTTAGAGTTTAGTAACGAGAAAATGTGTTTTTTAACTAAGTAACAATTTGTCCTGAAAATTGTCTTAACTTCATTAATTTGCCAAATAGTTCCAGGCCTCAAAATTTGTTCTGCTCAAAACTCTTAACCCTCACCACTTTAGTTTACACGTCGTATTTCTTGGACCTCGTTATTACGGACACAGTTTATTGTCAGACACGCTTACAAATTAAGTTCACAGTACGGACAAATCTTGATATTGAAAGGAGGGTTCATAATTTCATGTTGTGACAAACGAAATACTCGAAAAAGTTTTGTCTTTTGTATTGATTTATACTTCAGAGACATTCACAAATGGTGCTTGTAAGCAACTGTAAATCAGCAAATTTTGATACATATATTAGGAGCGTCGGGAGTGTACAGTTTTTAGAACAGCAGCGAACGCAGAACTGACAACAGAATTTGCGATTCTTCTGATGCACATTTCGAATTGCAATAAACTTCAGTGACTGATTTGCGAAATTAAGCGAACGCGATCCACAAGCGCGTCCTTCGATATCGACTCGCGAAGTGGGTCCTACCACCACACACCACGACGCCCAACTGTGGCTCAACGCGCCGTCAGACACTCCGGATGCGAGTCGAAAGAAGTCGCTCTCGGCGCAGAATCCAAAAGTCGGACGTGGCAAAGCAAACGCTGAGAGCCACTAAATAAGCCATTCAACAGAAAACGTTGTCGGCGGTGGCCTCTATAAGAAGATACGTGAGGAGAAAGCCGGTTCAGTTGATGGTGATTATGATTTTGTTAGCAGGTACTCGCTTTGAATCCCGGCGATAGCATGGATTGTCCTGACTCAAATTTTCGCGGTTTTAGTTGGTGATTTCAGACCAGTTGCTGACGGTATTTCCAATTTCACCACAAATCCTTCCTCCCGTGTTATTCCATACACGACCCATTAATCACTTCTGTCCAATGATTCGATGGCAGATAATTGTGACCTGGTGACATAAACTGCACTACATAAATTTGACATTCACAGGGCCAGCCGTGAATCGTAATATTATTTCTACAGTAAAACCAACCAGATGCACCAAATGTATCAAATTTATTTCATTTTGGAATGACACTCTACATGTTTCGGACGGTCTTTCCGTCCATCATCAGCAGTTCAAGACTGTACATACAGCAACCAAACAGATACTGCTGTCTGCTTGCTAGCAGGCAGTCAGCAGTATCTGTTTGACATATGTCTGTTGCAGTATGTACAGTCTAGAACTGCTGATGATGGATGGAAAGACCGTCCGAAACATGTAGAGTGTCATTCCAAAATAAAATAAAATAGATACATTTGGTGCATCTGGTTGGTTTTACTGCAGAAATACAATAAATAAATATCGGATGATTAGCCACGTGTACAATTAAATTAATAATAATAATAATAAATCATGCCAGAAACCCCTCCTCCCTTAAAAAAGATTAAAAGCCCTGAAATGAGATGAGATGCACACATTTCTACTGTAAGTTGAGTGTAGTGTTTGTGACTTTTATCAGATTCTCCAAATGAACGTCTGCAACAGTTGCGCTGTCCCTTCTTGTCCATAACACCACATTCCATTTCGACCTGTAGAGTAATTATGGCTGCACGTTTTTTAATCCTGGCCTGTATTGTGAAAAGGGAAGGAAAGAGAAGTGTTAACGGTTTCCCCAAAAACTGGAATATCGGTAAAGCAGCGAGAGGTGTAAAACGCAGTGGATTCTGGGAAGAAAAGAGTGCCTGCCTTTTGAGCAGCCTTCCGGTCAATAAAGTGCAGAACGAACAAAGTTGCATTGGGGAGGGCCTCTAACAGAAATGGGTAAAAGCGACGTCTCCTGGGGGTAAATGCAGCCGGTGTATAAGTCTGACAACCTTTCCAACTCCACGTGTCCAACGTCTAGAGACTCTAGGAGCCTGAACCTCCAGAAGCCCTAGAGCCTGTTCAGGCCCTTAGCTTCCCTGTGCTGCTGCTCCTAACTTAATTAGCTCCTAATGTTGACACATGCTAACTTGGATGGAAAAAACTTTTGTAGCTGTTAGCCGCAGTCTTTTAGTTCGCTTCTTATCATGCCTTTGCTGCACTAGGATTGACGTCACCACTTCATGTTCTTCATTACGATTGGGTGCTGATAAGTCCTTAGCCCGATCAGGAAGGAAACAAGCTACAGCAAACAAATTCGGGATTTATTCAACATACTCCCCACAAAGCTCAATACACTGTTTAGCCCGTTACTCTTACTTTTACAACCCACTCGAATTCAGAAGATTGTCCGTCCAACTAGGTCTCCGCGGCAGCAATGACCTCCGCGTCGGACGAAAAATGGTGACCTTTCAATTGTTTTTTCAGTCCAGTAACATTTGGTAGTCCGACTGGCCCAGATCTGGAGAATAGGGTGGGTAATCGACGAATTGGAAGAACAGATAGGTCAGTTTCTTCTGGGTTGTAAGTGCCCAGTGAGCCGGGGCATTGTCGTGCAAGAACAAGACCTCCTTGGTAACCTTCCCGCGGCGATATAATCAATGAGGAGGATGCCGTCTTGATCCCAAAAAATCGAGGCGAGAACTTTTCCATAGGATGTTTGCTCTCGGAATTTTTTTGGGGCAGGGTGAGCCGCTATGCCGCCACTACATTGACTGTTGATTTGTCTCCGGTCATAGTGATATAATCAGGTTTCGTCCATGGACACCAATCGCAACAGGAAATCGTTTGGATCTCACCGAAAAAATTAAAAAATTTGCTCAGACAACTGGCACCGTTGACGTTTTTGATCCGCGTTCAGGCATTTCGGGACCCACTTCGCGGAGAGCTTCCGCATGTCCAAATCTTCGTCAATGATGGACCCAACCTGCTCACGTAAGATGCCCAGTTGCTGAGCTATTGATTTAGCCGAAATCCAGCTGTCTTCCAAGATTATCTCGTGAATTTGATTAATAATCTCTGGGGTGGTCACGGTTTAGGGTCGTCAAGGACGAGGCGCGTCACATGTGGAAAAATCACCACGTTTAAACTGGGCCACCCAGTTTTGACGGCGGCACAAGATGGTGCATGTTCCCATAATGTTTCTGTCAGAATGGCGTGAATTTCCTTCCGCGTCTTGCCTTGCAGGAAAAAAACTTGATGACAGCTCGCGTCTCGATGTTGTTGAAATCGCGCGCGTCGCCTGACATGCTTCCTTTCAACCTCTGTAACAACAAAAGACTTGCAATTTGGCAAATGAACATATCCCTCTTTCCAACGACACTATCGATTCCGTCCTACGACATCAGGAAGTATGTCGGGCTAAGGACTTATCAGCACCACCACATATATGAATATCTGTAATCCCTGCAGTAATCATCCTTCTGCCTGCAGATTCCTGCAGTAGCTGGGCGACACAACGTGCTACTACAGTTCTGCAAGGCTGTTGCTACAGTAGCAAACTACACTGCTTTTTCAAAGACGTCGCTTGGTTAAGCACAAAAATTCCTTTTAATCCCTCCATTTTCTTGCGCAGGGTAATAGAAAATGGTCGTTAAAGTCCTTCTTTAATGTAGTTTGTTTAATGACGCTGTCAGTTGTTAAGGTTATATGGCGTCGGTTATAGACGAATCAGTATGGAGCAGTGGTGAAGTGACTCTGGAAGACAGAAGTACTCTGGTACAAACTTACACCAGCGTCACTTTGTCTAGCACAAAACCCAACAGTCCTGTAACGATCTAATTTGTAACAGAAATGTTTGTTAGTTAACCACTAAAAAACGCGCCGTCTTCAGTCCCACAATAATTGCATGCGCGAAAACACACAAGTTTCAAAACGGCAACTTTTCAAAATTTACACAAATATTTCAGTGTGTCTATTCAATGGAACAAATGGTGTAATTAGTTATGTTGCAATGACCATGTTTTTCCATAAATAAACTTATATTTGCCTAAAGCCATCTCAGTAAAAGGTCTAACCTTGCATTTGAATGTTAACACAAAAGTGCGATATGGTGACCGTCTGGCTGCAGTGTCTCAAGTGTAAGGAATCACACGCCGCGTGGTCTAAGTCGTCGATCTGCTGGGATTGCGGGTTCGAATGGTTGTGTGTCTCGTGTGAGTTTTATGTTGTCAGGTAGAGGTCTCTGCGACGGGCTGATCACTCGTCCAGAGAGGTCCTACTGACTGTGTGCGTCGTTGTGTGTGATCTAGAAACCTCGTGAATGAGGAGACCCTGGCCCTGGCCCTGTCCCGTGTCGGGCTGCAGCGTCACAGAACATATCATCACCCACTGTCCCTGTGTTGTGTGCTGCGTGTGCATCAGGCGTTTGTAATTCTGTGACAGCGGCTGACTGTCATTAAACCTTTACCCGCTAACGTGGAGAATACGGTGAGCACCTAATAGTGCCAGCAGGTGGCAGATGGGATTTAACTCGGCGTTTATAGGGTTAAAAATTAGCTGCTAAATCAGCACATAATTAATTAGTATTTACTGTACGTAACTACGTGTGGTGCAGTCCTTCAGAAGCTAATAGTCCCTTAGCTGGTTTCCTGTCATTTTCTGTGAAATTCTGAGGTCCATAATTATGTCTGCAAATGACCGCCATTGTTGTCTATTCCACGCCAACTGGTCCATTCCACACTATTACACACTACTATAACTACGAGTATCACTATTCAAGATCCATTTTAATATTCTCCTTCTATCTACGTCATGAGCTAGCCGGTAAAGTACCGACCACAGCCAACTGGAAGTTCTCACGTATTGTGAAAGCAATGCGCAGGTGGGACGGGATCTAAAAGGCAGGGAGTAATTAAGTAGAACGATGGAGATAGAGGCTTTAGTGTACTTTACGTTTATATTCTCATTGACGTCAGCAAAGAAGAGGAGATTATTGTAATGAGGGCGACAGCGGCGAAGGGTGCGTTGAGGGTGGCCACACAGCGTCGCAGAGTAACAAGTTGGAAGAAGAGCGCAAGTTGCAGTGTGCAAAATTAAAAGAGCTGTGGCCGGTGTGGAGTGATGCAGGTGTGCCAACGGCCACTCTGTCCTTGCACCTGAATGTACTGCCAGCATTCGCATCCCAAACGCCGGTACTTACGTACAATCTACACGGCGTCGTATCCCAACATCAGAGCTGCGATAAATTTGTGTGTCGCACAGATAACTGAAGTTCGGCGCTCGGAAGAACATTTGACTGTAATATAAACGTGGTTTTATATTTGTCCTTGTGAAATGCATTGCTGAAGGAAATTGTACGGGTGTTTCTGCTTACAGTCCTTCCGTCTGTCACAGCACAATGTGACGTCACGTCACGTCCCACGGTCCGTGCTATTTTCATGTCTTTCCTCATTTTGTCCCATTTCTACTCCAATGCTGCTGTTTAACCCTCCTCACGATTTTACTCAGTCTTCTACAACGCAGCATACAAAGTCCTTGTACTTCCTCGTAACTTCTGATAACAACGTTGTCTGCCGCAGACGCCCAGACCACGTGT
>Ga0123354_10011116_pt1 | contig 13889 bp, 12 predicted proteins | sample TergutLab28metaG_2_FD_97872 | JGI IMG/M metagenome (GOLD analysis project Ga0123354, IMG submission 97872) | Labiotermes labralis P4 segment gut microbial communities from Petit-Saut dam, French Guiana - Lab288 P4 | ecosystem: Host-associated > Arthropoda: Insects > Digestive system > Gut ... | reverse complement strand
GACGCTTGTGAGTGCGGTAATGAACCTTCGGGTTCTGTGAAATGCGGGGAATTTCTTGACTAGCTGCAAACCAGTTAGCTTCTCAAGAAGGACTCTGCACCATGGAGTAAGTAAGTAAGTATTCCAGATGTGGCTTGGACAGTCAGAGAACAGCCACTGAAATCCTCATTCAAGAGAGAGAACTGGACAAAATAGCAAGTCATGGCCAATTAATAATCCTTGTTTCCCTGTTTGAAATTAGTTAACAGCATTATACCTGGTAATTAATATCCAGATATCACAACAGATATGTTTGTATAATTGTATGGACTTTGAATAAACATAATAGACGAACAACAATTTAGTCTGTCATTGTCATACTCATCAATGCATGATACACAGTGGGAAGCACACTTGTTTACGTACCGCAATCCCGAATACCATTCTTCAGTATCTGAAATTATAGTAAATGGCACAGAGATAGGACATTGTTAAGCACAAGAATTTCCTTATCACATGCCATATGCAACACATTGTTATAAAAATTACCTGGAACTTGGCAGATGATTGTTTCCGTTGCACACTTTTAAAGAGAACAGCTGCGTAACACTCGTGCTGCAGGCAACCCAGCATAAGTCTCTGATTGCTGTAATGGCCAAAACTGTCACCTAAAGCTGGAACCAAGTGACTATCATTTGCTGGGCCTACTTTTGTGGTCAGTTGGTTCGTCACTAACACCTGCAAGTAACAATGAAAAGTTCAAATCATGTCAGAAAAAATGTATGCAATTAACCAATAGGACGTATTACTTCATGTATATCTTAGTGTACCTAGCAACCTCACGGACAGACATGACCCTTCAATTTGTAACTTTGTTTCCTTTTGTTTGCCCTGCTACAAATTCTATTCCATTTTCATCACTGCCTAAATAATTTCATGCATATAGTCTAAAAGAGCTAACAGGACACCAAGACACATTTTGCTGTAGCTGTCTTAACCGGTCACCCCTAACTTTACCTTGTAAATAGTCTTTCTTGAATGACACTTTTTTTTTTAACTCTCAGAATGGTACTGGGTGCTGCCAGTACATGGAATAGTAAAATATAATGGGCCTTTATAAATTTCCAGTTAATAAAGCCCTTCAGATCATCTGATCATCCAGTGCAAGATGGACCACTTTTTACTCGAATACTTACTGCTACATTATACCTCACTGCCACCATCTTCAGTTCCTGCATTATATCACACAGTACTCTGGTTCTCAGAAGAGAATTTAGGATCCCACTGCGAAAAGGGAAAGCCAGACTATCCACCACTACCAATCGCACCTGGGAACACATTAAATTATAGTCTCAGTTTAGTGTCTAAGACAGTCCTTCCTTTAGAAAAATAAAGTAAGCCTATGTTATTACTATGCTTCCTGTATGTGCACGTGTGTGGGTGGCTTTCTTATTTAAACTTTTGAATCAAGTGAATTACTTTACACTTGATATGAATGTTGTGCCACCTGAGGGTACCCTATCAGCCTTGCACTTTTTAATATCCTACTGTCAGTAGTAACAACAGAGCATATGCACAAAATTGTGAGGTTGGTGCAACAATAGCAACAATTTATGTTCCTGAAATCTGTGACTAATACCTAACTTTCAGTAAAGTAATCATTTCCCTGAAAGAAAAGAACATCATCATAGCCAGTAACAATTTCCTGTAGCTTTCATTTTGATGGTAATAACTAATGAACTATGGGAAGAATGAAGTGAAATTTGGTACAATAATATATAACAAACATTCATGTACCTTATATGTGCAAATTTACTTGTAAATCGATAAATAGAAACACTGATGTGACACAAAACTTCATGGTTAACATGGGCAGAACCTGCACTGAGATAATAAATTCTTTACAAAAATGAAATAAAATAACAATAATGAAAGTAATAAATTTATAAGTTTAGTAATACATGTAACAGGAAATTAGGTTTTGAGCTGTGATACTTGACTGTTCCTCTATGTCATTCTAAGCTGCAACAGACCAGAGCATATAAAAAGATAAATTATTTCACACATTTTCTGACTTCTTTCCTGAAAATAAAAACTTTCTAAACAGTCATACATATGTGTGTGTGTGTGTGTGGAATGTGTGTGTGGTGTGTGTGTGTGTGTGCGTGTGGTGTGTGTGTGTGTGGCGTGTGTGTGTGTGTGTGTCTGTGTGTATGTGTGTGTGTGTGTTTGTGTGGTGTGTGTGTGTGTGTGTCCTTTCCTAACGATTTTCAAATAGTTTCTATCAAAACTCATATAAGTAACATTATAGGAGCACATAATCATATATTTCTACTTAATTAATGCTGAATATGGCAGCTATGTAAATATTCAGACAAGACAAGACAAGACAAGACAAGACAAAAGGTTCACAGAAAACTTTTAACATGGCTCCGATTTGCATCAACCAATATCAAATCTAACTTCATATCAAAGAGGTTCTTATCAAATGGGACTCAAGGTATTTAACAGTTTACCTACTTATACAAAGAAAAAATCCTGTAATGTTAGGGAATTCAAATGACTTTTAAAAAATTTTCTTTATTCGGATTCTTTTTATACACTGGAGTATTTCCAACATAATAATACATAATACAGCTTGTTCATAGCATAAATTCCATTGTATTACTTGACTGGACAATATTCAAGGTGTAATTTTACTGTTGTAATTTGACACTCTAATATATTTTGTATTGTTTTCTTTTAATTGTATTATATGACAATGTTATATTTTCATAACAGTATGTTCACATATCATATGACCTTTGACTTTATCCATATCTCAGGGTCCCTTATGGTACCTTCTGTAGATCACTTGAACATGAATAAAATTATTAACTATTTAACTACGTAAATTAATCATTTTACAGAGGCTGAGTAGGAGTATGGCACTAGCCTCCTGTAACGCCAAACATAACACAAACCTTCACCTCATTTCTCAAAACTGTATTGTGCCAAGCCATAGTTACCATATGCCAGTATTCTTTATTTCCATTATTAGCCTATCACCAGCAGCACTTGGGAATTCTGAGCCACAGGCATATGAATTCTTACCCTCAACCTCACCAGACAGGCAAGGTCAAGGTAACTGGAGACCATACACCATAATATATATATATATAAAATTAACTCTATGCAGCAGACTTCCTTATGAGAAGCTTTGAGTTGCTCAACAGATCAAGAAATTCCCAGCCTTTTCTGGAACGCCAAGGTTCATGTCCATTTTCACAACGGAGTGTCATAGGTCCTATACTGAGCTAAATTAATCCAGTCCAAAATCTCCCATTCATTTTAATATTATCCTCTCATGTAGGTCTTGATCTTCCTTGCAAGTCTCCTGACAAAAAATTTTGTAGGCATTTCTTGTATCTTCCATGTGCATGACACACACACACACACACACACACACACACACACACACACACACACATACATATTCCCCCTCTCAACAGTCCTAAGACAAAAATTTTGATCTTCTGGGATGTGATGTAGGACATTTGGAAAACCAAACTGCATGGGGCCACATCCCAGTAGACTGTGAGCCACTGAATTTATAAATTTATAATTAAACAGATCCTTCATGGATGTGTGTGATAATCTGATGTGCTGTACATATGCATTGTCTAAAAGTAGGTGGACATAAACCCACAAATTTGCACCACTACCAAATTTGCAAGTTTTAAATTACAAAATGTTTCACAAGAAATTTGTGTATATGTTTATAGCACATATAAAATTTCACATGTCTGGCCTTAGCGATTAATCATTTATAATTACTGATTAATAAATGGAAATTCAATCACTAATTTTAGGTGGCAGGTACATTATTTTACATTCAACACACACACACACACACACACAACTTTAGGACCTTCCCTGCCGATGCACCAGTATTGTTCCCAACTCCCACCTCCATTCTTACAGCCATCTTTACTGGTGTTACTGAATGTAAGTAATTCAAGTATGCAGATGAGGAATCCTTCAGTGACACATCATATATTCCAAGACCACCAGTACTAGAAGGCTATCTCTTACATGTTTACTGCACACAATTATGATACTGGATCATCACACACAATATTTTTGATCCCTAGACCTCAAAAAATACAAGCAATCATAATCTAACCTTCTTATCCAGCCAAATGAAAGAAAAAAGGGCTGTTAGGTACAGGAATTTTCATTAAACAAGTACCTGTCTCTTCTGTTGCAGGAAGTCTTTAATACTGTACACTGCTGCAACTAACTGCACATAATCATGAGTAGCAGTATAATGCACCCCTTGCATGATAGTATCTACCGTAAATTTCTCAGTCTGCTGCCTCATGTTCTGTAGGTTTTGATGCACTGCTACCAGCTGGCAGTGGTCCACGCACGCTTGAGCAATTTCTGAATGTATAAGCAACAATCACAAAGGTTACACTATACACTTTGTAAAAATGTACATAGACACATTAAAAATCAACTAAAGAGCCAAATGTGAAAGATGTGTACCATTTTTACTACATACAGACAGGGTATGTGCTAATTTAAAACAGGATGTGAAACTTGTATGCTAGGTGTTAAAGACTCTATGAAAGACAAAATACACAATCCGTTTACATTACAGAACAATAATATTGATGTTGGTAAGTTCTTAGGTCTTCAGGATGGGTGATGCTCAAATGAGTCTCCTGATTATTACATCAAACAGAATCACAAGTTTATTATGTCATTCCTAAGGTTAATATAGATGCTGAAGTGTTTGGTAGGAGAAAATGTGGCAATTGAATCAAACCAATGGAAATTGTGAGTTTGAAGAGAGACAATCAGGGAAACAAATGGCCTTTTTCAGGTCAGCAAACAGTGAGAAATGTGAAAGTAGTGTGTGACATTACATTTGTAATGTATCTATTGTGCTGTAGGGATTGGAAAGTCGAAAGTGAAAGTGGTCTTATTCATGTGGGCACCAGTCAGTTGGTACTACTGGTGCCCACATGACAACAAATTATCACAATAACATTATATTTATTTGCATTCAGTTCATCCTTCAGCCTGAGGCTACCTACCAATCAACCCCAGGTTGTCATGGTGGTACCCCTTTTGCCATTTAATACACTTATTATTTACAAATCTTTTGTCTTATTAAATCACATATTCAATTTTGTCTAAATGTCTACACCAATGTGTAATCAGAACTTCATTTTCTTATCAGCTGTCTCCACATTCATATTCAATCATTTTTTGTTTAAAAATTTCACTCCCATTTTTGAGTTTATCAACAGCCCAGCCATATGTTTGACATCCTATTTACATGAACATAAAGGGAATCTTCCTTTATTTATTTTCTTTCCTTCCTTTACTCATTTTCTTTCTAATTCCTCTCAATTTTCACACTCCAGCTAACAACCATGCTTTCATCCCTAGTACAGCATTCTGCACTTGATCTTTTTTCCCCAACTAAATTTACTGTCCCAATACAATGCTAATAAACTCCTTTCAGACAACTGCGCTATCACATTCCATCTTTCCATATTACTACGACTTCTTGAACCAATCTACTAAAACAACACTCCTTTATTTTGTACATTCCATGATGATATAATTCATATAAATGATAACTAATATACCTTACTATAACTCATCAAATCTCTAACAGGTTCAAACTCTCACATATATCCATCTACAGATCAATGAAATGTACTCAGTGACACACAAAAACACATGCTTTTATCTACACCAGTTATCAGTTGGTGGGTTAGGTAGCCTGAAAAACCAGTCTTAACGTGATAGAAAATAGAAAAATATGGGCTGCTTCTGGTGATCATCACCCAGCCCATAGTCAATCACTTTACCTACTGAGATGTCCCTTCTGGTAATCAAACCCCAGTCATAAAATCCATAGCCAGTCAATTTACTGACTGAAATATCCCAGCTCATTAGAACAACTGAACTTTTTTATTAGTAATGTTTTGCAGATCTGATATATTCACCTTTCAATCTATCTGGTGTAAATCCACTCTTTGTATCTATGAACAGTGCTTCTCCTGCAAGACCACCAAAGGATACTGGAATCTGAACATCCACACACACCTGGAGGCTGGAGAGAAATGTGAATCACACATATGTGGTGCACAATTTTTGATTTGGGAGAATAACATTTAAGGGTGAATAATACAAACTGCAAAACATTCTGAATATTTAAGGCACAACTCTAATGAAACCAAAGTATTAATCACCACATCTGCCCAAACTGTTGGAAAATTAAAGTAGCATTATTTATTGATTAGGAACTTAATGACAAAAACTGTCATGTCTTGATAGCAACAGATGTTGGTTATGAATGGTGTATAGAAAAGTGGGTAAATTATGAGTAATTTGATTGTGCTAAATAACTACAGATGTTATTTAACATAAAGTAAGATGTATGAATAACCACTTAAGTCAGTAGACAGAGAGCAGAGGTCACCCTTAAAGTCTACTTGGAAGGACTCAGAAAGACTTAAAAAAAAGAGTCAAGTACAATGAGCTCTCACTGAGATTGAAACTGAGTGCCTCCCAGCAATCACAAGATGCATGGTTTCTTACTTCAAAAAGGGAGACAGAGCTATAGCTCTGACACAATTGCAACCCAGAAACAGAAGGACGTGGGTGGTGAGCACTATGCTCCAGGCAATTTACCCCCTTGGAAGTTTCACAGCCTATTGTACAGGAGGCAGAGTGGGCCTCCATTAACACAGAATAAAGTCATAATGTGATGGTTTTACACGTTTCAAAATTAATTTGACTTTTTTGAATGGCAGAAACACAGATGACGGCATAATGACAACTTCAATTTAATGGGTGCTGAATACAAACCTGACATTACAATACACAGTGAACTTTTACAACTGGAATATTCACAAAACTAAAGCACACTGACACAAAACTTTACATACAAATGCTTCTAGAGACCAAAATGCTGTAGCAGACAGTGAAATCAATCAAATTTTGAATCTGCAAAACTTAGATACAAAAATATTACAATGTCCCTTACGACATTGGAAACATTCCATGCATGCCTGATAATAACATCATATTTTAATATGCACTGTGGTTCTAATAAAGATACTGTAATAAACTCTCAAACTCTAAAACTGACAATAAAAAGTTTCTCTTATACACAGTGTATCTTCAATTTTGCAAGCATAGGGAAATACGTGCTGCTTTATATAAGGCCAGCCTGCCAAGTGTTGCACAATCACGTCAGGCCTGGAATATGAGGCATTTTTTTTGTCTGTTGTGTCTCATAGAGAATAGTTTGGTGCGTGTTTGAAATGTTTTCTGCAAAACAAAGTGTTCATTTGCAATACTTCTGCAAAGTATGTCATGGAAAATAAAAAATAAAAAAAAAAATTAAAAAATCACATCAACCATGCCAAACAAAATAACACGGTAGTGGAAAATAATGACCAAGAAACTCAATGCTGGCCAGAAAGAAAGTGTCAAAATCTCAGCTCAAAGGGCAACAGAACTCTTAAAAGTACACCCATACGAATTTATAACATACAAAAACTCTTTCCTCTACACTGGGAAGAAAGAAGCAGGTACTGCAGGTGAAGGTGGCCACTGGATTTACGATCTGGAATTTGTGTTCTTCTCGTATGAGGAATGGTTCACTTTAAATAGGCATGTAAATGGCCAGAATAACACACATGGTATTATGAAAAAACCCATGCAGTTCAAGATTATCTCTTGCATAACCTTAAAGTCATAGTGTAATATACAGGGAGTGCATGCAAAATCATGGTGCTTGTGGCTTTTTAAAAAACAAAATATTCTTATTGTTACATTCTGCAAAATCTGACAACATTCTTTAAACAGTTACAGCCTCCCAGATCTCCAGATTTGAGGGCACATGATTATTATTTGTCAGGGCCTGTGAAAGAAAGAGTTTATTTTTTATTGTTTGCAAGAACTGAAAGAAAAACTTAAAAAGAAACTGCTAATATTTCAAGACAACTGTGTTAAGAAATATATTAACAAGCTGGAGATCAGCCCTTGTAGACTCTTCTATGAAAAGTTGAACTGCAGGGGAGAAACAGAATGTAAACTCCTGGTAAAGGCTGGCATCACATGGGACAAATATCCCACAACATCTACTGTGTTGAAACTGAAGATTACAGGTATGTTCTATATCACTGCATAATCATTATGTACACTAGCAGATTATAACATTTTCAATAAAGATATCCTGAAAATACTGTATGTGTAACAATTTTTTAACTACTAATCTATCACAAAAGTGACTCTTAGTCATCCAAGAGAGTTGTGGAATCACAAGGAAATACATATTTAACTGTTTTACTTGAGCAATAAACCATACCCCCATAAACTTTGCAATTACTTCAAATTTTCATCATTAACAGAAATTCCAAATAAGGATATATACAGCTATACAATTTATAAACCATACAAATAATGTACTTCCTTTGTCTCTAATTTGTATAAATGAATAAGCTAATACACAGTAATATACAGTGCTGTAAGAGTATACACAATGCATACTTCACCTTATTTGAGTTTTGCCAGACCCTGGTGCCCCACACAACTCAGTGATTTCTCCTACCACAATTCCACCACCCAACATATCATCCACTGATTTGCTGAATGTCACAATGTGAGGAGACAAGCATTCATCCTGTAAAAATAAACTGTTCTTTCAAAATGCTTTTCAGTCCAACTAAACCCCTCCATAGAGAATATTCCTTCCTGGGACAGTGAAAGTTCATTATTCATTCAATGATTCATTTATTTTCATCCGTATTGTTGCATATGCAACATTGGACTTGTCCAATTATGTATTACAAAATTACAATACATGTACATAGTTTCAAACTGTGACAATTATAAAGTAGTTATCCACATTAGGCAATAATAACAGTACTTACAATATACATTCCAAGCCAATACAATAATAAGACACATGAAAATTGCTGTGAGAAAGTTGTTTAAAATGGCTAATGAAATTATTTCAATTTCAAATTTAATTTCAAACCAACCAGTCATGCATGTGACCATGGATGTGTCAAACACAACACAGTCCAATATACAATACACTGTCATTAGAATTATCAACACAATGCAATTCTATTTAGTTAAGTTTAATATAAAAAGTTATATAACAACCGATCGCCAATTGTACCATATCATGTCTATGACCCCAAATTCTTTTTTTTTTTTACTGTCAAAATAAGCCTAGATTTTTTCCTGATTATTGCAGTATGAAAAATTCGAATTAACCCTGGCTAGAGATGACTACTAACAGTGTCTCTGCACTAGTATAGCCTGCAAATATTCTTCAAACATGTAAAACAAGTTATTCAATAGGATGGACTTCACTTCCTTTCTGAATCAGTTAAATTTATCTAGTTTTTAATCCTCAAGGGCAAGCATTTATACTCTCTAACACCCATGTGTGGCACACTTTTTCAAAGTAAAGATGTATTACAAGATTGAGTGCAAAGGTCATATTTGCTTCTTGTATTATGCTTATGGATTTCACAGTTTTTCTTAAGGTCACCCTCTTACTTTTTATGAAGCACAAAACTTCTAACATGTACACTGAGGTCATTGTAAGGATTCTATTTTCTTTGAATTTCTGTCTACAGATTCATTCATTATAAATTCAACAAATCCATATAAGGTCACTTGGGCAAGCAACTTTTAAGGAACACACAGTTTTATTATAGTGCTCAAACCAGCTAGCTAGAAGAGAATTGCATACGTGTTGGTAGAAAGAACAGAAGGAAAGGGAAGAGTTGGGGGACCTATGATAATAGGAAAGAAAAGTACTAAAAGTGAAAGAAATGGGATGACAGAGCGTGAACTTGATTCATATGGCTCGGGACGGGGACCAATGTTAAGTTTGTATGGACACAGAAATAAAATTCAGATTCCATTCTTGGCTTATTGCCATTTATTCAGCTTAAATTGATATCCAATGCAATGTAACCTTATTCCTTTGACCAACTATTTTTGAGAATTCTTACGTCCAGTCACGGCTTACTGAACTTTACTTTGTAATGACTTAGATTATTTTTGGCCAAAGATTTTATATTCCATGTTGGTCACCTACCTGCCATATATCTAAAGCAGACTTTGTGGGTGGAACAGATGTCAAATTTGCTAGTTGTTCATCGATACCCAACTGCTTCATCAACTTTTTTCCTTCAGAATCATAACCTGCAAGACAGAGAGGGGGAGAAAAAATAAATTCGCTAAAAAAAATTCCGTGCAGGGTTTTCATTGTTCTTCATCCGGTACGTAAAGTAATTACAGGAATTTAGCAACAGCTGTGGCTGTTGTAGTAGTAACTGAATAAAAATATTCCACCATCTCATAAACGCCACTCTTATATCGTGTTCATTCCTTCCGTGTATTATTTCTTGCTGCTTTCTTCTTCACGATAAGCGATAATATTTTCACCTTTCACTTGCCTACATAACCTCAGAAGTAATAAAATTATCGAATGAGTACCCTTCCTTCCATTTGCAGTTGCTTATATTTTATTTACAAGAACGGGCTCTTTTCTAGTACGCAGTTCCCATCCTGCTATTCAAAACACAGTGTGGCAGGGATCCACGGTTAAGTAAAGTATCGACCCCGCAGCGACATAGTGCACAAATATGTGAAGTGAGGTTATGTTGCGTGTTCGTTACCGTAAGTTAAAAGACACGCAATGGAAGTGTTTCCATATGCTCATAGTTTTATTTAAAATATTGTTACCTTTTTCACTATACAGATCGTCACAGTAAACAAATCCTTGATTACGAAGTCTGGTCTGCACCGAACCGGGAAGTGGCAGACTTGCGACGGACCGCAACATGTTCAATTATTGTATACTTAACCTCAATAATAGTTTTGCAGTATTTTATGCATTATATGTAGATAGATCGATAAACATGTGAAAACATGCGAGTCTACATATTGTACTTTGAAGTATTTCAAACCCTGCGGCACTTCACGCGCATCATTCCACGGATATGATCATAAGCACAGATCATCTAGTATAAGTAGTAATCTGTGGATATGATCTCCACATCACGGATTAGACGCCACAGATTTATCGTATTGCCTCGTTTATGACGGGCATATCACCTGTCTAAAGTGTGCTCTCTAGTGAGTGCGATCTGGCACTTCCTTTTTCATGTTTATGTATCCTCTCGTGTTCGTAACGGCATCCAATTGCTGTTTACCTCTTCTTCCTTGTCGTCGCTTCAATTATTTATTTCAACATGTTTTAGAAGGTAGTTCATGTGCAAGATGTGTCCAACCCAATTAGCCTTCATATTATTTTAAGTAGGATGGTCCTTTCCTCCTCGATGCTATGTAATATTTCGTCTTAATTTTTCATTGGATCAGTCCAACCAATTTTCTCCATCCTTCACCAGCACCATATCCTCTGAACATACTTTTTATCCACTTTCTGTAGTATCTATGTCTCAGCTCTGTACAAAGCTATACTCCATATGCAGCATTTCACTAGTTTCTTCCCTAAATTTAAATCCAATTTGCTGGTGAAAAGTCTTCTTCTTGCCGAATGTTGCTTTTACCATGACAGACCTGGATTTAATATCATGTGTACATCTTGCATTAGGTATTATATTCACTACACTATCACATCCATGGATGAGATAGTTGTTACATTTCACTGCACAGTCATCAACTCCTTACATCTGCACATGGCATAGTGTCCAAATGTGGAACAATGTACCACAGACATTGGCAACTCAACTGGTAACTGCCATGCTACACCAGGCTTTGTGTTCAGAAAACTATATCCTTTATGAGCACGAGATTCTGAGCCCAACACTTGGGCCATTATCATTACAACTAATACCATGTTAACATAAAAGGTAACAAACACAGGTGATGAAAACTTCCTTCCAACTTCAATGTACACATGCCACATCGGTAGCAAATTGTTGCGCTGCACATCACACTCCACATAATTACCAATCCTTTATGCATTTAAGCATTTGGACCACTATAGCATAAAGGATTGTTATCAAGCTTAGAATAAATTGGTATACAGATTCTGTACCAAGAAGTTACTGCATGCTTCACATTGGCAACTGCACAGGTCTCTTTCCTGTCAGGTCTTTCCTATGGGGACCAAAGTGACATAAATCAATGGTTGCAAGATCAACACTGTAAGGAGGGTGATCTTTAACCTCCCAGACACAGCACTGCTGTAATTAGTCACAAGTGCACCTGATATAATAATAATAGCTCAATGGGAAGGGGGAGGTAGTACCTTTGTAAGGGGCTGACCCTGCACTGGTCCTCACCATCCCAGGTGTGCAGTAGTGCAACTTGAGGCACCAGCCATTCACTTCCCTGCACACAAGACCATCCGCGCGTCCTGAGTAACTACATCTGACCAGAGGTGAGCCTGTTTAAATGGAATACAGCAGATCTAGAGGAGTAAACCTCGAAAAAAAATCCCCTAGTCCAAGGTGTACACTACCGTGCCAAGGGACTACAGATGCATCTGCAGTGGAGGGTATGAAACCAAGAACTTTGAGCTTCAAGAAGTGGTGACCCTTGGATTCAAGCAGCCTTACTGCGGCAGGTGGGGCTATACCGCAGTGGACAGAAGACATCCCTAGCTACTTGTGGGACAGTGATGATGATTAGAAAATTAGATAACACACAACCAGGAAGAAGGAAAGAGCACAGGTCCTCTGACAGCACTGAACAGAATGATAACCATACCGAGGAAACTCAACATGGATCATCTCAAAGTTCACCTAACATTGGAGTCAGGCAAGAAAATGGAAAAAAATTAAACAAACGAATCCAATGGAGCCGAGAGGAGATAAAGGAAGTGTTGTGGTGTTTTACAACTATAAGGAAGCACATAAATTATGGACAGAGAGAGGAACCTAATGACGAGAATGAATATAGATGCAAAAGCAATATTAAAACAAAAAAAAACTCCATCTTAAAAGCTAAAAGAATAATGGCTGTTGAAACTGATGAGATAAAAGAAAATATTAGACTTAAAATAGGGGATGCCACAGAAGATTACACAAATGAAGTGAATGGCGACAAAATGGATACAAATGTTATAGAGCACCAGAAGAGAGACTAAGAAAACAACAATACGGGCTTTGGTAAAGTAGAGAATAACAATCGCCCAAGTGCTGAAGGACAGCAGCACAGTTAGGAATAAGCTAAAGGAAGACCTTCAAATAATGTGGCATAAAATGAGGCTCCTACAAATGTCTGACAGGCAGAAGATGCCAAAACTAAAAACAAACAACATATTGATCAAGCTTCAGGAAGAAATAAATGAATTAAAGAACTTTTAGAAGAAGATGAAATGAACACAACAGACATAAACAACCTGATGTACACTGCAATCACAATCTTGACACAAACACTGAATGAGCCCACAAAAGAAGCAAAAATAGAAGAGATGTTAAGTTCTGGAAAATATGAATGCAGAAACAGATAAGCAGCTGGACAAAAGAGTTATCAATAATAGCTGAAACTGGAACAGGCTCTGATAATGGAAAGCTTAACAGAAAAAAGAGGAAGATTTTTAAAAAATATAGAGTGACAAATGCTAGGGAAGTTGCACGGTTGACAGAAACACTGAAGCAGAAAGTGCAAGCAAAAGCCCAAAGAATTGGAAGGTATGAAAAAAGGGAAACCCACTATAGTCAGAATAAGATGTTTAAAGAAGACACTAAAAAGTTTAACAGATACCTGGGCATGAAGAATATAGAGGCCAGAGAACCTCCCTCTATGGCAGTAACAGAGACTTACTGGAAGTCACTATGGGGAGAAGAAGCACAGCATAATGAAAGAGCAGAATGGATAAGAAGGGAACAGGAAAGGAAAGT
>Ga0123354_10011115_pt1 | contig 13889 bp, 12 predicted proteins | sample TergutLab28metaG_2_FD_97872 | JGI IMG/M metagenome (GOLD analysis project Ga0123354, IMG submission 97872) | Labiotermes labralis P4 segment gut microbial communities from Petit-Saut dam, French Guiana - Lab288 P4 | ecosystem: Host-associated > Arthropoda: Insects > Digestive system > Gut ... | reverse complement strand
TGGATGTCCGAGTGGCAGATCCCGCAGTACGCGATATCGAACCGGACGTCGTGCGGTCCCGGTTCGCGCCGTTCGATGTCGATCGGGCGGCAGGGGCTGGTGGGCGAGACGAAACCGTACGCGTGGGTCAATGGCATGACAACTCCTTCGTGAGCCGCCGGGGCGGTGGCACTTCTTATTCTGCCACTGCCCCGGTGTACGCGGTGGCGTCGTGGGTGCGGGAGCCGGGACAGATCATGCATGCTAAACTGTATGCATGAGTACACAACTGGTTGGCGACACCACCCGTGTCGTACCTCGGGCGCGCTCGCGTGCCCGGACGGGCCAATCCACCGCGTCCACCTCGATCAGGGTGTCGGTGGCGGCCAGGGATGCGTTGGCCGCCCAGGCGGCGGCGGCTGAAATGAGCCTGAGCCAGTACCTTGAGCGGATGGCGCGGCGTGAGGAACGCGAGGCCATCTTCGCGGAGTTCCGGGCAGCCCAACTGGAGGCCTACCAGGACCCGGCGTTTGTGGCGGAGTTGCTGGAGTGGGAGGAGGCCGACGATGGCATCGACTTCGACGACGATGGCTGGCCAGAGTACAACCAGTGAGACTCCCGTTCATCGGCGCCCGTCGCGGGGGGACATCTGGTTAGTCGCCTTCGGCGCCGCTCGCGACGGCGAGATCGGCAAGACGCGTCCCGCACTGGTGGTGTCTGTGGATGCCATCCAAACTGGGAAGCGTTTTGACCGTATCACGGTCGTGCCGTTCACGGCGAGTCCACGTCTTCGGCCATCGTGCTTGCAGCCACTGGTCCCCGCAGGCAACGGCCTCGATCGCGACTGCGTCGTGTTGTGCAACGCCCCACGCGCGTTCGTACCGTCCCGGTTCCTGCGCTACCTCGGCGCGGCATCGGACGAGACGCTGAACAATGTGATCCAGGCCAGGGCCGTCATCGAAGGCTGGGACGACTGACCCCGGTGCGCCTACAGGGGTTGTACCCCCAGGGTACCGACGAGGTAGTCGCGATAGGTCTGGGAGGCCCAACGGTCGTGCCAGCCCTCGATCTCGGTGTGGCGTTGGTGCATGTCGAGGCGCGCCACCACCTCGGCGTTGCTGGGCTGGGCCATGAAGTGATCCAAGGAGGCCAGCGACAGCTCGGCCCGGCGTACATCCTGCTGCTGCTTGGCGTCGAGGCGGGCCGCGTACCAATCGGAGTAGCGTACGGACTCGGCCGTGAAGAGCTTCCGGAAGGCCGGGGTGTGCAGGTCCCAGCCCTCGGACGAGGTACCGTGGGCCATGATCTCCAGGAGTGCGCGCAGCGGCGGGCAGGCGTACGCGATGGTGCCGTCGTCGATGTACGCCTGGGCGACCCGGGTGTGGGTGGCGACGATGGTCGCGACCGAGTCGGCGAACTGCTGGGCGTCCTGGGTCTCGGGCCGCAGCATCGCCTCGGTGAAGACCATGTCGGGGTGCATGAAGATGCGTCCGAAGTAGTTGACCACGAAGTCGCGGGTGATCCGGTACCCCAGGCGGGAAGCCAAAACCGTGTGCCCGTCCAGGTCGAAGTCCGGCAGCGGCTCAAGACTGCCCTCGGCGATCAGGTGTTTGGCGACGCGTTCGTCCTCGGTCATGCGGGAGAACACTTCCGGAATCAGCAGGGAGATGTCGTGGTCGACCCGTACCTGCGGGCCGATCATGCCGGCCGATGTCAGCCAGCCGTCGTAGCCGCACAGGGCGAACCCGACGAAGGCGGCGTTGAGGTCGAAGATGCCGGGCAGCGCGTTGAACGGGCCCTTGGTCATCGCGCCCTCGGAGCCAGCGCCCGTCGTGGAGGGAGACTTGCCCGTCATCGACGAGATGAATTCCATGAACAGCTCGGGCAGATCCATGTAGTGCATGGGGTTGTAGCAGCAGATGGCCGGCACGTCGCCGTCCTTGGTGTTGTTCCGACGCCCGGCGGCGACCACGTCGATCGGCAGGGGCAGCGGCTCGTGCAGCGGTACGCCGTGGTACAGGTGCGAGGCCACCATGGCCGCCGCCGTGGGAGCGGGATTGGCGAGGTCGGGCCGGGGCTGCAGGTACCGCGGGTTCTTCGACGGTACGCCCGCCACCAGGCGGGAGTTGGCCGATGACACGAAGTAGGTCGGTTGGGAGGAGGCGGCCGCCTGGCGGATCAGGTTCTGCATGGGTACCGTGAACTTGTTGAAGCCGATGGCGTCGTCAATCATGTTCTGGGCGTCGGTACTTGTCAGAGGCTCGAAATTGGACAAGAAGGCGTCGGGCTGGGAGATGTCGTACTCGGCCTGGTGGTCGTACCCCCGGATGACGGCGTCATCGGGACGCTGGAAGAGCAGGCTCTCGCAGTTCTGGACGTACTTGCGCGAGAAGCCGTCGGGGCGGTGCATGACGTGGCCGGGCGCGACCACCGACGCGGTGATGTCGTCCTCGGTTTGGACCTTGACCGACGGGCTGTAGTCGTACCGCAGGTTGAAAATCCGCCACGATCCATCCGGCTCGAAACCGACGCGCAGGGTGTTGACGCTAACCTTGGCACCGTCGAGGCGCAGCGCGTTGCCGAGGCGGCCGTTGATGTTGCCGACGCTGAAGTGGCGCTCCCAGTCGTCGGCCCAGGCCGGGTCGTAGAAGCGCTTCACGGCCAGGACGAGTTGCTTGATGTGCTGGGGGATCGAATCGATCCAGGCGTTGTGCTCCGGCGTGTACCGGGCGGACTTGGTCAGCAGGTCGATCACCGCTCCGAGCGGGCGCTCGTTGGACAAGATGGCGTGATGATTGCCGTTGTTGGCCGGATCGGCGTAGCAGTCGGAGAAGTCCTTGGCCAGGATCTCCTTGACGGCGGCCATGTCCTTGTCGAAATCGGCGACGTAGATGTCGTCGGGGATGAAGGCGGCGGTGATCGTCTTGGAGATCTCCGACTTGCCCCCGCCCGACACGGTGGCCGGCTTGTGGCAGATGGTGGAACGCGGATGGGTGCCGATCAGGTTCCACTGGCTGGGATCGGCCTCAAGCTGCTTCATCTCGACCCGGTACCCGTTCGGCCCGATGTACGTCATGCGGGCCTTCAGCTTCAGGGAGCCCGCGGTGCCGTTCGGGTTGGTCCAGGTGATTTTCTCTTCCCGCAGCGAGTACGTCGGGTGAGCCGGCAGCAGGATGATGTGGGCGAACTCGCGGTCGATGGCATAGCCCTCGGGCTGGAGGGCGAAGCGGTCGGGGTCGCGGGCGACGACGTCGGCCAGGCTGGCGGTCGCGTCGGCGCTGGTGTCGGTGTACACCGGGGACAACCGGTAGCTCGGGAAGGTCATGGCCCCGCCGGAGTGCTCTTCCTCGGCCGATCCCAACAGGTTGGCCGAGTACGAGATGTGGGTCTTGACCTCTTTCTTGCAGTACCCGTAATAGTTGTCGGCGATGAGGGTGACGATGACGCCGCGGGCATCGCGGGCGCACAACTTGAAGGCGTGGCCGCCGTTGTACAGCTCGCCGGGCTCCGACCAGCACATGCCGTCGCGGACCTGGCGGGGCGTCGCCTGGGAGACGTGGGGCAGCCCGACCGCCTTCTTGGTGAGTCTGGTCAGGTGGGGAGCGAGAATGACGCAGCCGGTGTGGCCGGTCCAGTGGATCGGGTCGAGCGAGGCGTCGTTCTCCGGCAGGTACGGGTCACCGCCGTTGCCGAAGATCTCCTCCACGAAGTCCAGGTTGGACACCAGCGAGGCCGGGGCGAAGAACCGTACTTCCAGGCTCTTCTCGTTGGTGAAGCCCTGTACCGCCGGGCAGACCAGCGGGCGCAGCAGGACCGAGACCCAGCAGTGGGCCGGTGTCGGCTCGTCGGCGGTGTACGGCAGGGTCGTCATGTCATCGGGCGCGGTGAAGGCCGCGGCCAGGATGTTGGCGTAGACCTCCCGCGGTACGGCCAGCTTGTCGTCCGGGATCGGCAGGCCGCCCTCGGCGACGTGGAACACACCCGCGGTGGTCCGTTTGTCGCTGGCAGGGTTGTGCAGTACGCCGTTGTGCAGCCGGTAGCTGGTCAGCGTCGGCGAGGCGAAGGAGTCCGAGTGTACTGGCAGGCTCATGGCGCGGGCCAGACCAGGCTGGTCGAGGACCAGGGTACGGCGGGGTAACAGGGTCGAGCCGCCGGGCAGACCCAGGTAGTCGATGAGGAAGGCTTCGATCCGCCGGTCGACCGGGGCCAGTCGTTCGTCCAGCCGTCGGGCCAGCTCGCGCTGGCGGGCCAGGATGGGGGAAACCAGGGTCGCGGTCGCTTCCGACTCCTCATCTTGGACGCAGGGGAGGTTCAGGAGTTCGAGCCGCAGGTTGATGGCGGCGCTGATATTGGTGGCCATGGGACTCAGTCTAGCCGTGGCGGGTGAGACGGTGGACCGGGGTGTGAGACAGGGGGGTGAGACAAAGGGGACGGTTCTGTTTGTCTCAGGACTGAGACAAACAGAACCGTCCCCTTTGTCTCACCTTGGCTCAGGGGCTGGACTGGGTTCATCCTGCTCGGAATACAGTTGCGCGTACAGTCCATTGAGGGCGAGCAACTCCTCGTGGGTACCGGATTCGATGATTTTTCCGGCCTGGAGCACGATGATGAGGTCGGCGTGCTGAACCGTACTCAGCCGGTGGGCGATGGCGATCGTGGTCCGGTTCTTGCTCGCCTCGTCCAGCGCCTCCTGGACGATCCGCTCGGAGACGGTGTCCAGAGCCGAGGTCGCCTCGTCGAGGATCAGGACCGGTGAGTCCTTGAGGATGACCCGGGCGATGGCGATTCGTTGGCGCTCCCCGCCCGACAGGCGGTACCCCTGCTCGCCGACGACCGTGTCCAACCCGGCCGGCATGTTGTCGATGGTGGCCATGATGTTGGCGGCCGCACAGGCCGCGCGCAACTCGTCGTCGGTGGCCTCGGGCTTGGCGTACCGCAGGTTGGCGGCGATCGAGTCGTGGAAGAGGTACGACTGTTGCGAGACGATGCCGACGTGGTCGACCAGGGAATCCAGTGTCAACGCCCGTACATCGTCCCCGGCGAAGAGGACGTGGCCGGAGGAGGTTTCGTACAGGCGGGCCGCGAGGTACCCGATGGTCGTCTTGCCGGCGCCCGACGGCCCGACGAAGGCGACGAACTGGCCGGGGGCGATGGCGAAGTTGACGTCGTCCAGGGTGGGCGGCTCATCGGCGCCGGCGTCGGGGTACCGGAACTCGACGTGCTGGAACTCGATTTCACCGATGCGCGCCTCGTTGACCGCGTGGGCATCGGGAGCATCCTGGATCGACGGGACCATGTCGATGTACTCGAAGATGCGGGCAAACAATGCCGAGGAGGTCTGGAGGTCGAGGGCCACTCGCAACAGGCCCATCATGGGGTTCAGCAGACGCGCCTGAACGGCGGTGAAGGCGACCAGGGTACCGGCCGTGATCCCGACGTGCCCGCCGGTGATGAGGATGCCGGACAACAGGTAGATCAGCGCGGGGAGCAGGGCGACGAAGACCTGGACCATGGCGAAGAACCATTGTCCGGTCATCATCTGCTTGACCTGGAGCGCGATCTGGTGATCGTTTTCGCTAGAGTACCGCGCCGACTCGTCCTTGGACCGCCCGAACGACTTGGCCAGCAGAATGCCCGACACGGACAGGGACTCCTGGGTGATCGCGGTCATGTTGGACAGGGACTCCTGGGTCTGCCCGGCGACGCGCGCCCGGATCGTACCGACGCGGCGCTGGACCATCACCAGGATGGGCATCAGGCAGAAGGCGATCAGCGTGAGCTGCCAGCTCAGGATGAGCATGGTGACGGCGGAGGCGATGACCGTGACCGTGTTACCGACGACCGAGGTGACGGTGTTGGTCAGGACCGTGGCCACCCCGCCGACGTCGTTGGCGAGGCGCGACTGGATCACGCCGGTCTTGGTCTTGGTGAAGAAGGCCAGTTCCATCTGCTGTAAGTGGTCGAACAGCGTCATGCGCATGTCACCCATGACGCGGTTGCCGGTCTTGGAGGTCAGCCAGGTTTGCCAGATGCCCAGGCCGTTGGAGGCGATCAGGAGGACCACCATGATGATGAGCAACCGGATCAGTACGGGCATGTCGACACCATGGCCGGTGAACAAGCCGTCGTCGAAGATCCGCTGGGTGAGCAGAGGCGGGAAGACGGAGATGACGGCCGTGATCAGGACGAGGACGACCATGATGGCGATGGCGGTCCGGTACGGCTTGAACAACGCCAGGATGCGTTTGCCGAGGTCGGGGATTTTGGGTGCGGCCGCGTTGATGGCCTTCTGGGCGTCGATGTCACCGGACGAAATACGGCCGGCGCGCCCCCGGCCGCCCCCCATGCCCATTCCGCTCATAGGACAAGTAAATCATCCTCGTCACAGTGGTACGTACGCCCTCACGGCGGCCCGGCTCTTTCGCGGGGCGCGAAACGGGCTGTTAATGCCCGAATGACCCCGATTCGCGCCCCCGTTGCGTTCTACGGGGCACGAATCGGGCACTTTGGTCCCCCGAAGCCCCGATTCGCGCCCCGCAAAAGGACCGACGGTACGAGGTACCCGGCAGATGTACCTACCGCAGGATTTCCCGCTGGAAGCCGTTGAACTGGGTACCTTGCCAGAACAGGGTACCGGTGTCCCCGGTCACCAGTTGTCCGTCGGCTTGCCCGTTGACCGCCAGTTCGAGGCGCTGGCCGTCGGGCAGTTCGAAGGTGACGAAGTACGTGGTACCCGTGGCGTACTGGGACCCGGCGACCGCGGACCGCTTATCCACGACCCTGGCCGGGGAGCTCAGAGGCGGCAAACGCCGATTCGCGGCCGCCTGGCGGAAACCAGAGGTGGCAGCCAGAGCGATCACGACGATGAGCGCGATGAACACGAGAGCGATGATGAGAATCAAAAGAATTGGCGCGGCCACAACACCATGATACGGCCCGTCTCCGGACATCACGACATCACGGCATCACGGTACCGGGCGCTCACACGATCAGGAACTGGTAGTTGCCATCTGCGTCGGTACCGGCGAAGACCTGGACTCCGTCGGCGCCGAAGGCGGAACCATCCGCGATGAACGAGTCGACGGGCTGGTTGAAAGGCTGAGTCCAGGCGATTGTGGCCGTTGATCCGTCCAACTGGAAGTCCGTGACCGTACTGCCACTCCCGTTGTGGATCACGACGCAGGTCCAGGCGCCGCAGGATTCGACCGCGGACACAGTGGTGGATTCTTCGTTGACGAGTCCGTCCCGATTGGCGATCGCCTGACCGGTGGTGGCGTCGACCCAGGCCATGCCGGTCCCGGTCGCGTACGCGATGGTGTCCTGATCGCCGTTCGCCCAGGCCGCGCACAACGGCGCGCTCCACTGGGTGCCCGGGGACACGGTGCTGTCGTACGGCGCGCTCCACTGGACGGCCCCGGTGTCAAGATTGATGGCGACCAGGGCGGCGGTGGCTGGATCCTGCGGCTGAGTGGCCACGATCATGCCATCGGCGGACAGGCAGCCCAGGGGATTGTAACCCGCGAAGGCGGCGCCCGCAGGCGTGGCCTGCGCCGTCCAGGTCGGTTTGCCGGTGCCTGGGTCGACTGCGGCCAAGCTCGACGAAGCGTTGCCCTCCCCTTGCGCGTACTGGATCGGCACGTCGCCGGCTGTGAAGTAGGACAGCCAGGAGTTGCCCATCGTCAACGGGACGATGGACGACGGGCTGCCGTCTTGGAGCGATACGTACGTCCCCGACACCGCTAGCACCCACGAGCTGGCGAGCACCCGGTCGGAGGCGGATTTCGGGTTGACGTCCGTACCCCACGAGAATCCGCCGGCGGCCTGCACTTGCCAGACGGCGGTCGTGAGGTCCTGGTCGCGGTAAGCCGTCGTAGACGTGTACGACGCGACAGGGGCATCCCCGTCAGGCTCGCCAGTGCCCTGATCGAGCACGACCATGCCGTCCTGGTAGGCGACGATGGTCGCTATCGGACAGGCCTGTTGGACGCAGCCGCTCCAGTCGGCAGAGGCGATGATCGTGCCGGTCGTCGGCGACAGGATCAGGGTCTTGGAGGACCCAGCCGAATCCGTTGGAATGGAGGTTGGGCCGGACGGATTCGAAGCAGGGGAGACGATGGTCGTCGGCGAGGCCAGGATGGCCAGATTCCCCGCGCCGCCCGATTCTTGGAGGATATTGCCGTAGCCGCTAGTCGTGAACGGCGAGCCGTCCGGCAGCGTGTCCAGGGTCCAGGCGACGGTACCGGTGGTGAAATCGACGCCCCGCAAGATGTCCCGCGCCGTACCGGCCACGGGATTCCCGGCGGAGTCGTACTGTGCTCGGTACGACAAGTCGAAAACGACGGTCTGGCCCGATGTCCCCACGATGCTCACGTAATCGGGTGTCGGCTCTCCGCTGGTCGGGTCGAAGGCCACGGTGGCAGGCAGCGTCGGAGCTGTCACCTGCGTCGTGGGTGAGGGTGTTGTCGTCGGTGGGGTGCTCGTGGCCGGGGTGGTGACCGGTCCGCAGCCTGCCGCGCCGAGTGCCACGGCTGCCACGAGGATTCCGATGAGCCATTGCCCGCGTCGGTGCTTGGGCGTTGGGGACGTGAGTGAGCCAAACATGTGTACTCCCTGATGTGTTGACAGCACGAGCCTACAGCCCGCCAGCGTGGTTTGTTAGCAGACAGGCAGCAGGTAGGTTGCCAGTCGGGCGAAGTCGGTGACGTCCAGCGTTTCCGCGCGGGCCTCGGGGGCGATTCCTGCCTGGTCGAGGGTGGCAAGTACGCCGGGGCCGTACCGTGGGGTCAGCACGGAGCGCAGCATCTTGCGCCGCTGGGAGAAGGCGAGGTCGATCAGCGCGAAAGTCGTACGCCGGTCCGCGCCGGGCGGCGGTTGGCGACGGGTGAACCGGACCAGCCCGGATTCGACGTTGGGAGCGGGCCAGAAGACGGTCGGCGGTACGAGCCCGACCCGGGAAGACTCCGCGTACCACGCCAGTTTCACCGAGGGCACCCCGTACACTCTCGATCCCGGCGGCGCGACCAGACGGTCGGCCACCTCCTTCTGGACCATGACCAGTCCGCGCTCGATGGCCGGGAAGGCCGCGAGCAGGTGCAGGATCACGGGTACGGCGATGTTGTACGGCAGGTTGGCCACCAGGGCGGTCGGCGTCGGCGCGACCTCCCCTTCCCGCAGCGTCAGGGCATCGCGTTCCACGACCGTGAGGTTGCCGGTTGCGGTAGGCGCCAGGTCGGCCATGGTGGCGGGCAGTTGGCGGGCCAGGACCGGATCGATTTCGACGGCTGCCACCCGTGGGCCGGCGTGGAGCAGGCCGACCGTCAGCGACCCGAGGCCCGGTCCGATTTCGAGGACGACATCGGCAGGCCCGACCTGGGCCAGGCCGACGATCTTGCGTACCGTGTTGGCGTCGAGAAGGAAGTTCTGCCCCCGGCCCTTGGACGGGCGAAGGCCGAGTTCGGCGGCCAGAGCGCGGATGCGCCGGGCGTCCAGGTACCGCTGCGCCGACGTGTCCGGCAGCGGCGATCCGGGATCAGGCATCCGGCCCCCACGGCCCGCCGTACGCCGCGAAGGCGTTGTCGCGCAACTGGACGCAGGCCGACCGCAGATCCCACCCGAGCCGGTCGGCCACGTAGCGGACGGTGTGGGGGACGAGGTACGGGCCGTTGGGACGGCCGCGCGCCGGTACGGGGGTGAGGAAGGGGGCGTCGGTCTCGACCAGGATCTTGTCGGGCGGGGCGACCGCCAAGGCGCGGTGCAGGTGGTGGTTGGCGTTGTAGGTCACCACGCCGGGAAAACTCAGCCAGTAGCCGCGCTCGGTACAGTGCCGAGCCAGATCGGCGTCGCCCGAGAAGGAGTGCATGACCACGCGGGCCGGTTTGGGCGACTCGTCCAGGATGGCCAGCACGTCGTCGTGGGCGTCGCGGTCGTGGATCATGAGGGTGAGTCCCCGCTCGCACGCCAACTCGATATGCCGGGCGAAGGCCGCCCGCTGCTGGGCCTGGCCCACGGGATCGGTCGTCCGGTAATAGTCCAGCCCGGTCTCGCCGATGGCCCGCACGTGGGGTCCGCTGGCGGCCAGGGCGGCGATGCCGGCGAAATCGGCCTCGAACCGCTCGGGGTGGCGGGCCACCTCATTCGGGTGGAGGGCGACGCAGGCCACCACCGCCGGATGGGTCCGCGCCAGCGCCTCGCCCCAGGTCGAGTCGGCGAGCGTGTCTCCGGCTTGGATGACCCACGCGATGCCGGCCCGAGCGGCCAGGTCAAGTGAGTCGTCGGCCGACAGGCCGGTACGCTCCGCGACCGTGTCGAGGTGAGTGTGGGCATCGACCGTCGGTACGGGCAGGGGATCGGGCAGTGGTGGCAGTCCCAGCGCGTCGAGGTCGATCACGGGGTCATTCTAGTGCGGTGATGACATCGGGGTGACGGGTGAGACAGTGGGGGGACGGTGAGACAACGGGGACGGTTCTGTTTGTCTCAGTACTGAGACAAACAGAACCGTCCCCGTTGTCTCACCCGCCCATTGTTTCTTACCCGTTGTCTCACTACATGGCCTGGTGAGACCGTACCCAGTCCAGGAGGCCGGGCATGGCTGCCTCTAGTTGCGCGCGGGTGACCTCGAAACCGGTGGCCGGGCCGTACCAGGGGTCCGCGACTTCGCTGCCGGGGGTAACCGCAGGGTCGAAGGCCGTGATCAGTTGCGCGTTCGCATCGGGTGCCAGGCGGTGGAGCCGAGATAGGTGGTACCGTTCCATCCCGACCAGCAGATCGGCCCCGGCCGCCTCCGCCGCGGTGATCTGATGGGCGCGGTGATCGGCGGTACGGTACCCCGCCCGGGACAGGACCCGGACGGCCCTCGGGTCGATCGGGTTGCCCTGTTCTTCGTCCGAGGTACCCGCCGAGGTGAACCGGACGCCGGCCAGACCGGCCTCCGCGGCCAGCTTCTCGGCGATTCGCTCGGCCATCGGCGACCGGCAGATGTTGCCGGTACAGACGAAGATGACGTGGATCGGGTGGGGTGCGGTCACGGGACCAGTTTGCCATACGGGACCTACCGCCTCCGAGAATGCCCGGTCGGCTAAGGTCGGTGCTGCACCACGTACTGTCTCGTGCTACACTTGGGGTATGCCGACAACCTTGCCCCGCTACACCGTCACCGACACCGGGCCACTCGCCCGGGCGCTGGACACCGCTCATATTTTGTGGCCCGACGTACCACGCGGTACGGCCCTGCTGACCAAGCTCGCCACCTCCGGGGCCGATGCACTGGCCCAGACCCGGCGGGCCCGTTTGCAAGCCCTTAATGAGCTGATCGAGATCAGCAGCGCCGAGAACGTCTATCCACCTGGCTATCTGGCCGAACTCAGGGAAGACTGGCCCGCATGAGTCGCGTGGTGCTTGATGCCAACATTCTCATTGCGACGCTGATCAAGAGCGACGCCCATCACGGTGTTGCGCTGGCATTCATCCGCCGGTCGCTCGGCGTTCCAGATACCTTGTATATCCCTCAGTTGACTCTGGCCGAGGTTCTGGTCGGGCAACTCCGCATTGACAATGGCGAGCAGGCCCAGCAGACAATCAGGTTTCTTGGCATCGAGGTCGTGACCAGCGACCCGGTCAGCGCGCTGGAGTTGGCGACTTTGCGTGCCACCACCGGGTTGAAGTTGCCGGACTGCGTCGTCCTGGCCACGGCCCAGCACCTGGATGCCACTCTGGCGACCACTGACCAGGCCCTGGCTCGCCAGGCCGCCAGACTCGGGGTGTCCCTGGCGTTGTGAGGCGGCTTGCCGGGCCATGGATTCGGTGGCGGCTAGCTTTCCCAGGTCAGGGGACCCTTACCCAGCCGAAGCAGCAGGTACTGCGCGTGCGACCAGAGCAGGGGGTCGGCCACCGGCCCCCAGCGTTGCTCCCATTGCGGGACGAACGCCGGCAACTGCGGTTCGCTCACCACCTGTTCGGGCAGGGTACCGCCGGGACCGGCGTGATCCAGGACCCACACCAGGCTGCGCTGGTACGCCGCATCGTCGCCGGTCAGCCGGTCGTACCACCCAAGCCAGGCGGTCAGCAGAACCCAGGGGCTCCCACCGTAATAGTCGTCCCCGACGTAACGCCGGATGCCCCCGCTGGGCGATGACAGCTCCGACCGGATGCGGCCCACCGTCGCCTCGAAACGGGGATCGTGCAAGCCGACCAGGCCGAAGGGTACGGCCAGCGACACCAGCGACCCGTCGACCCGCCGGTCCGCCGTACCTTTGACGAAAGCGCCGTCGGCGACGCAGTGGTCGGCCAGGTACGCCATCACGGCGTCGGCGGCGTCGTTCCAGCACCCTTCGCCCGTCATCCGGGCGGCCGCCCGCAAGCCCGCCGCGATGGCGGCCAGGGTCGAGGTGTGGACGTGCTCGGCGTTTTCTTCCCAGTAGTCGAAGCACGGTGTTCGCCAGGCGGCGGCGAGGTACGAGGCGACGGCGCGGACCACCGCCGCGCAGCGTGGCGGCAGATCGGGACCGTAGAACGACCAGAGCGCGGTCAGCCACGTCCCGTACCCGTCCAACTGGAAGTTGGGCCACTGCTTCGCGCCGGACTCCTCGGTCCCGTCCAAACGGTAGCGGGTGGGCAGCATTCTGGCGGGCGGTACCTCCCGGCCGGCCGCCAGGTCTGCCGCGATGGCGTCGGCGCGGGCCACCTGGGGTCCGATCGCGCGCAGGGCCCACCGGTGGAAGCGCTCGGCCGAGCCGGTTTCGCCCGCCGCCTGCATCGCCAGCGCGCAGAAGGAACCATCGCGCAACCAGGCGTACCCATATTGCGAAAAGGCGGGGCTGGCGATGTAGGCGCCGGAGGGACTTTGCCCGGCCCGGATGATGGCCACGCTGGCGTCGGAAAGACCGAGTTCATCCATCGTGCGCCGCGCTCGGGAAGGGTACGTAGACCAGCCCCCAGACCGTCAGGGGCGGCAGGCGGTACGTCGCGGTCCGGGCCTCGTCCGTGGCCGTCAGGGCAATCATCGGCCCGGGCTGGTCGGGATCGGCCCAGTACGCGGGCGGCGGCTCGGGGGTGAGTTTGCGCAGGCGCAAGGCCAGCCCGGCCAGCGGGGTGAAGGGCTGCTTCGGGGTGTCCCACCCGGTCTCGGTCTGGTCGGTCAGGTTGATGAGGTGGATCGTGAGGCCCGACGGCACCCGCGTCACACGCACCCAGACGGTACCCGGATCCGGGTGGATGGACCGGGTGAGATTGGCGGGCGCCACGAGGTCGATTTCCTCGTTGACGCCGGAGAAGTACTGTCCCGTCACCTCCTCCACCTCGGGTGCGACCAGCAGGTCGCCGTACCGTACGAGGAAGTCTTGGTACCGCGTCATCAGATCGAGGGTGAGGGCGTCGGCCGCGTGGTTGTCGGGGTAGTACGGGCCGGTCAGCACCGATCCGGCTTCGCCGTTCAGCAGGTGCGTCGCGCCAGAGGCGAAGATGGCCGCCATGGTCAGTTGCGCGGTTCGGTCCGCGACCCGCGGGGGCTGGTCGGCGAAAACGCTCAGATAAGCCGCCAGGATGCTCGGCCGCTGCGCACCGCCCAGGCTCCGGGAGTCGGCGATGAGAGACACCAAGTCGCGCAGGTCCGTCCGGGGTGCCCAGACCTCGGTGTACAGGGCGGCCTGCGGACTGGTCGCCGTGTGGGCGAGCGGGAAACCGTTGACGTTGTTGAAGATCAGGGCGGCGCCCGGTGTGGCGTGGGCGATCGCTTCGATCATGGAGGGAAAAGCGCTTGCCAGGTCGGTAGTCGAGCCGTCAGCCCGCAAAGCCTGCTTGGGTCCGCCGTACTGGTCGAGGTGGAACCCGTCGAACCCGATCGCCTGGCACGCGGCGGCGAACTGTGGAACGAGGTGAGCCTGCCAATCGGGATTGCCAGGGTCGACGATGCCGAG
>Ga0123354_10011114_pt1 | contig 13889 bp, 16 predicted proteins | sample TergutLab28metaG_2_FD_97872 | JGI IMG/M metagenome (GOLD analysis project Ga0123354, IMG submission 97872) | Labiotermes labralis P4 segment gut microbial communities from Petit-Saut dam, French Guiana - Lab288 P4 | ecosystem: Host-associated > Arthropoda: Insects > Digestive system > Gut ... | reverse complement strand
AGTAATCAGCGTGATCATTTATTAAGACTTCGACGATTTAGGCCAAGAAAGTTTTGTAGAGCGAGTGGTTGACCAAATGGCAATACGGAAATTGATGGCGGCAAAAATAATATTCAGACAGATACCACCGCCAGCAAGTAAAAATAACTGCAAAATATCTGCAGGAAGAGAGTTGGTACTACTCGTCAAAGCGGATTTAAGTTGATCTATTCCAATTTCGATACCAGACAAAGTAACCAAAGTAAGGCCAAGGGAAACCAAAGCCTTTTTGATTAAAGGCCAAACCATTTCCAAAAGCCAACCACCAACAAAGGCCAAGAATTTACCCATTATCAATCTCCCTTTATACCACCAACGGCAATAAACAAAGCCATGAACGATGCCAGCATAATAGCCAAAGGACGAACATAGCGAATAATCAAATCGCAGCCCTTCGAATAAATAGGAACTGTAAAAAAACGAAAAGACAGATTAATAACAGGATCGGTAGGACAAGTACCACCAGAAGAAAAGGTATTGTCTGGAACAAGATTAACATTAGCGGTTTGCGAAGGAACCTCAGGAGACTCTTTAGGCGCATCGCTGGCGTCGCCAAGCTCCATGCAAGCCAAGACATTAGGAAATAGCTTACAGAGAAGGCTATCATCTGATTTATCGCCTGCACCAGCACCGCCAACACCTGTACCGTCACCAGAAGCAGTTCCACCACCCGTACCGTCACCACCACCAGAAGCAGTTCCACCGCCTGTACCATCGCCGCCCGGTTTATCACCAGTGCCAGGTTTATCACCACCACCGGAACTGCCATCACCACCAGAACCAGAACCACCACTACCAGACTGATCGCCGCTACCAGGTTTGTCGCCGCCGCCTGAGTTATCTGTACCAGAATCAACGCAAACCATATTACCATTCACTTGACCAGGAACTTGACCAGGTGAACATGAAGAATCAGGAGGTAGCTGCGCCGTAGGCTTAGAAAGATCATCAACCGTAGAGCAAGAGGTTCCGGTATTTTTATATGCAAAATTAAAATAAAAGGGTGTCCACTGGCCTAGATTCGTGCCATCCCAATGAATATTGTTATCGCCGGCTGAAGAGTTGAAGGAATCATTAACATCAAATAAATATTCACAACTGCCATCACAATATTTTGCAGTTGTCTGATCAACGTATTCAATTTGAGAATACTGACTTGGACCACTAGGCTTAAGCCAGCCCGCAAAAGTTGGGAAATTTTGGCTGACACCGACTTCACAATGATTAAGCTTTACACATTGACTGTCTTTTTCATCATAACCTGAATTACAAGAACAATAATTACCATTTTTACTAGAGTTAGAAGGGCATACATAAGCTCTTTGAACAATGAAGTCGTTAACTATAACACCGGAAGGATTATTTGCGCGGCACCATTTCGAATCCACATTATAATCAATTACATCATAAAATGACCAGCCGTTGGAATAAGGATATGCCATACAGACAACATCTGCCGTAGGGCCATTAATAGAAGGATTATTAGGAAAATACCAATATTCCGAATTAGGCAAAAAGTCAGCGTAAGAAAAGAATGGAAAACCGCCAATAAAAACAAATGCCAAAAATCGAAAAATAGCCCTTACTTGAAAACGTACCATGCTGCACCCAACAAAAAAGCCGCAAGCACGGCATTTTGAATTAGAGAATATTCGGAAAATGTCAAGACTCCTCCCTCGAATTCGCAGAAAACAAGCCAGCCAATTTTTTTAAGCCCCACAAAACCGCCAAAACAGGAAGAACGGCATACATCCAATCCATAGCCATGTCCGCACCACCAGCATAATTGCAGTCCGAAAATGTCGGATAAGGCTGCAAAATCATAGAACACTCACCACCATCAACACGCTTGCATAGCTGCATCGACATCGAATTCGACGAAAAAGCTATGGAAGCGCACTCAATTGACCAGGTCGAAGCACCAGAGCCCCAGACATGAGCAGCAGCCGAGCATGACGCCTGTTTAGCAGCCTCTACAGAGGGATAGCAAACACCGTTAAAAAGAGACGACATACCCGGCCCTGGTCTTACCACCAACCCATCTTCGAGCCGAGCTTGCGCAGACCCCAGAAGGCCGCCAGAGAGGCAATGACAGCGCCAGCAGCAGCAGTTAAATCGCTACCAGCGTCACTAATAGCTTGAGTCACTTCAGTGGGCAGCGCGGCATGCGCAGCACTGACGGCACCAACAGCCAAGCCAACACCAGCGCCGAAACGTTGCAGGATTTTTTCCATAACTTCCTCTTTTCAATCGGTGCAAAATTACACCCCATTGCCCCGCACGCGAAGCAATAAGCTGTATTACGCAGCAGCAGCAGTTTTCACACGATCAACAGGCACAACACTCACAACCTGCTGACGACGCTCGCCGTAGGCGTAAACGTCTTGCATCTCCACCTCGCCAGTGAACGGCGGCTGCAAACCCTTGATCTTGTCCAGGACGTGCGCAGGCACGTCATAACTGGAGCCGATGGAGCCCTTGGCAGTGTCCAACTGTTGAAGCGGGATGATGGTGTGCAGCTTCGACATGTCGTAAGGCTTGCCGCTTTTCTTGCTGGAAACGCCGGCGATGATTTCAAAGCCGATGATGGTCAATTTCATAAGAACTCTCCAAGCCGGAAAAGGTCTTTGAGATAAAACCACCAACCGCAGCCTTTTCCAGCCTCGCGGGAATGCCGTTGATGGTCAGGGCGTCAAGCACGTCCTGAGAGCTCATGCGAAGCCGCATCACATGTATGGCCTTGCCATAAGCCGTGCGAGCATGTTCGACCAAGTGCATCAGGCTGATCTCCCCTTCAACCTGATGCGTGGGCACCTTGTCAGGCAGCACGTCAAGCAGCTGCTGCAAGCAGCGATAGGCACCTGCAAAGAACTCATCGCACCTGGTCAACATGTCCAAGGTCAGATCCCGATCGATGTTGCGAAACTCGACCTCGAAGCGCGTCCAGGCGCTGTCCTGGTCGCCGAGCTGTCGGCCCTTCTCGTAAGCGCGCAGCATCTTTCCGTTCGTCCGGCGTCCCACCTCGAACGTACGGCCATGGCGAGGACTAAGCCAGTCTCCAACCAAGCTATGACGGGGGTTGCGGCCACCGGCATTGAAGTCACCGGCGCTATACCAATCAAGGCAGTCCTCGACCGTGAACTGACCCTCCAGCAGATCACAGGCCAGATCCACGCGGGTCAGCGTGTAGTCGAACTGGCGAGCGATGAAGGCAGCGACGGCCGACCAGTCACCGACCTTGCTGCAACCCGTGCCAGAGAGGTCAAAACGTCCCCGCATGCGGTGATGGTTGCCACCCCAGTCCAAACGGCCCAGAGGAAGCTCCTGGCCCTCCACAAGGGCAAAAAAACGAACACCATGCTCATAGCCCAGGATGCCAGGCACCGAACACGCTGTCACGTTCGGACCGAAGTGATTGCGGAGCATGTCCAAGTGCTCCAGATCGTGGCATACCTCAGGATCGGTCTGGAAGGTGTAGGTCAGCCAATCGACCTTCACACGCTGCATCATGGGCGCCGGGGAACTTTCCCCCCCTGTTAGAGCAGGGGGGCAAGGGGCGTGGCCGCCGCGGCGCTGCGCTTGATCCGCCGCGGCCACGCCCGAATGACGCCCATACAATCGCGGCAGCTGGATGAAGCTCATAGCGGCAGGCTCCGTTGCAGCCAAAACTCACGGGTCAGAACAAGCCGGCGAGCGGCACCAGCGCCAGCATCAACACCACTACACGAGGAGGAAGAACGATGTACGCGCCGGGAACTTACCTTTTGCTTGATCTGATCGTGGGAGCCGCCACAATCTGGATCTGCTACTGGGTCACGAAAAAAGCCATCAAGGAAGCCATCAAGGAATCGGGACTGGTCGACGCCCTGAACCGGCTCACATGGCAGATCAGAAGGAACGACAAGGAGAGAGAGCCCCCCCTGCCCTCGTGGGCAGATAGGCCATTTGACTAAAGCAAAGGAATGACTCACACTAGATCCTACAGAGCTTCGTCCAGACCATCATCGAAGTTGATGATGCACGAACTCTAAGTAATCGGAGTCGATGACGTGAAGATGGGAAAAACCCTAATTGACAAAGCAGCGGAAAACTGCTCTAGCTACGCAAACCTAGCGCAAAAAATAGGGACAAGCGCACAAACGCTATCAGATATGAAGCACGGAAAGCGCGAAATCTCACCGGAGACAGCCGCCCTACTCGCAGACATCGCGCAAGTTGACGCGCACAGGGCCGTCATAGACGCCGTGATCGAGCGCAACAGGACCGGCCCAAAAGCTGAGAGGATTCGTGCGATATTGGGAAAGGGCCTAGCCGCTGGAGGGGCGGCAATGTTGCTTATTTCCTACATACAGCCTTTGACAGACGCTACGGAAACAATAGCTAAAAGCGCCAACACTCTATACATCGTATGAAGTAGGATGATCCTTAAATAAGCACCATCATGTGCTTCACAACCATCTGGCCTGATCTCTTCTTCTGCTTGTGTGCTACTTTGGTTCTAGCGCCCAACCCCTGAACCACCACCGCTTGGAGGCTTGGGTCACTGTACCACAGGACAGGTAGGTGTCAACCGTTCTGAGCAGCGATTTTGTTAGAGGGTGTTACTCACTTCGTATCGAGTGACAGCGCCGGATTGATGGGCGGAACGGGTAAGACGAACCGGCCAGGATCGGTCAGAACCACTGCGGACAAATTGCCTGCCTGCTTGCCGCCACGGCCCAGAACACGATAGTTCAGGATGTTGACGTTGCCCGGCCCGACCACATGCCAGCGGGCCTTGACCAGCTCTCGCTGGACATGCAGTGCATGCTCTTCAATCTCGCTTTCTGGCACTTGCGTGGCCGCGTAGAGCTTGAAGATTAAGGGCGACACCAGAGCCATCCCGTGCTCGACAAAATGAACAGTCGCGCCGGTTTCGTTGTACTTGATCGACCGGTTGGCCAGTGACTGCTGCAGCCACGCAATGAACGCCATCACGACGGGCGATACGGTGGCCTCACGCTCGGTCTTGTGCCGCTTTCCGTTGGGCACGTTGGGCAGTTTGGGTTCGAGCAGGACCGGCTTGGGCATGCCGGACGTGTCCGAGTCCTCATCCGCCAGCGGCTCGGATCGCGGCACCGAACGAGCCGCGGTCACAGGCGCTGATTCCAGCAACAGCCTGCTGGAGCCACCGACAGGTTGCGACAGGATCGAGCGCGCGTCGAGGGGCGCTTGCTGCACATCCTCAGCTGGTTGCGCCGGAGCCGGTCGCGCCTTGCGGGCTTTCTCGGCCTGCTTGACGGCTTTGGCCAATTGCCGCAGCTCACGCTCGCGGTTCGCTGTACAGCTTGTCCAGCCGGAATCGCAGCATGGTCAGGCTGTGTGCGTAGGCGTCCTGCTTCAGGTCGTTGCCGTCATCATCTGCTTCATCATCGACGCCGCTGCCATGCACGGTGACATACCAGATGGCCTGCCCGGTGCCCGGATTCGGAATGATGCAGCCGTATTCCTGCCAGGTGTCGAACAACCGGTCGTTCTTGGTTTCGCCCGGGACGGCTTGATCGCCCTCGTATTTCTGGATCCAGGCGCGCGTGGCGTCGGCCACGCGCTTGGCGACCAGCCACAACGACCCATCGTAGACCCATCCGGCTGCGCCGGAACGGTTCAGCGGCAGCGCGGTGCCGTCGCGCAGCATGGCCTTGAGCGCGCCCATCAGCAGGTCCACCAGCGGCACGGCACGCGAGGTGGCAAAGCGCGCCCGGCTGCCGGTGGCCAGCGCGCGCTGCACCGAGGCTTTGTCGGCTTCGCGCACGATCTGCGCCAGCAGGCTGTCTTTGTCCTGGCCGCTCAGGTAGCGGTTCAGTGCTTCAAAGGCCACCGGCTGACGGGCCAGGGTGGCCAGGGCTTCGGAGGATGCGACGTGCTGGAGCAGATAAATCGCCGCGCGGCTGTGGGCACCGTAGTCGCGCTCGACGCGCGAGGTGAACTCGACCAGGTACTCGGCGTTCGCCCTACCCTGCGCCAGCTCCAGCAGTGAGCCGGCCAGCGGCATCCAGCGAACCGCCTCGACGTTCTTGGCGCGCCAGGTGATGCGCAGATCGGTCAGCGCCTTGCCGATGTCGTGCAGGAGCGCGGCGTAGAACACGACCAGCGTCCATTCGTCGCGCTGCGCGTCGATGACCTCGATCTGGGAGCCTTCAGGCAGCAGGCGCCCGTTGCGCCAGGTCATCGACGCCAGGACCATTTCGAGGGTATGCGCCAGCAGCCCGCCGGCGTGGGCATGGTGATGCGCTTCGGAGGCCGGCAGAAGCTGCACGAACTCGGCGTAGCGATGCAGCGGGCGCAGGCAATCGCGCTCGAACACCTGGCGCGAGAGCCGCGAAACACGCCAGATTTCGGAGATGGCCTTGTCCGCCGGCACCACCCGCAGCAGCGCCTGGGCGTCCAGCACCCGCAACCAGTTGGATTGCGAGCCTGCCACCTGGGTCGGGTGCTGGACGTTGCTGGCCGCAGGCCGCTGGCCAGCGGTATGGCCAGGCTCCGCTGGGCGGCGGCGCAGCAACCCGGCGATGAAGTTGCGCAGGCCGCCAAAAGGGCCGTTGGGGTTGGTGGAATCCCGGCCCGCGGCTTTGGGCATCAGGCGCGCTCCTGCTGCAGATCGCTGGTCAGAAGTAAGTCCCGAATCGACTGCCGGTATTCGATGTCCTCAAGCGTCAAGCAACTGGTGCTGGCGAACGTCAGTTCGGCTTCGGTCAACGCCAAGTAATCAAGCCGTTGCGCATCGTCGAAATCCGGCAAGCCGTACAGGGCTTCCTGTTCGGCATCCGACAGGACGGTAAGCAGCTTATTCTTGTTGCTCATCTGCGGTCATTCTGGCGCCACGCCAACCCGTTCGCGCCAGAGTTTCGATCAAGGTGGTTCGCTTGACTCCGAAGTTGCGGCACACCGCTGCCTTCGACATGCCGCCGTCGAGCGCGGCGACGATGGTGTCTAGCTTTTCTCTGGTGATTGCTTTCGGTCGCCCGCCGATCCGGCCACGTTTGCGGGCAGCGGCCAATCCCGCGACGACACGCTCCTGGATCAAGGCGCGCTCGTATTGCGCGAGTGCGCCGAACACTTGGAACAGGGACTCGCCCGATGGCGTCGTGGTGTCCAGGTTCTCTGTCAGCGAACGGAATGCCACTCGCTTGTCCTTGAGCGAGGTTACGATGGCGAGCAGGTGCGACAGCGAACGGCCCAACCGGTCAAGCTTCCAGACCACCAGCACGTCGCCGGGACGAACGAATTCAAGTGCCTGGACCAAGCCCGCGCGGTCATCCTTCGCACCCGAGGCGTGATCCTCGAACAGATGGCGCGAATCGATGCCGGCAGCGAGCAGTGCGTCGCGCTGCAAAGCGGTGCTCTGCCGGTCAGAATCCGACGACACGCGCATGTAGCCAACCAACATAGGCGGATAACTATCAAAAACAGGTTTCCGTATTGTAGAGGATGGCGACACGGTTTTTCGTGCAACTTTAAGGCCATCCAAGAGCTGGTACATGCAACGGTTGCAGATGTGCCGTAAAACACCTGTTTAGCGACACATTGAAAAAAAACGATGCAAACGCTCCGTTTTTGTGGGAAGATCGGGTGCGAACCCCGATCTCCACTTGCGAGGCACCCTTCTGAATGCAGCTTGTCACCACGCGCGATGCGACACGACTCACTGGCCTCTCGACGGAGCAACTCCGCGAGTGGACAAGCCGTCGCGCGTTAATTCTTCCTGATGTGAAGCCCAGAGGGCATGGTTCACCGGCGTGCTACTCGTGGCAGACAATTTTGCTGCTGCGGCTAGCGGTCGTACTACGAGACTGCTTCAAACTTGAACTGCACGCTCACCGCGACCTGTTCGCGGAATTGGGAACGGGTCTGGCTCGCACATCCTTCATGTCGCTTTGGGGCAAGTCCTTGGCCCTCTACGGAGAGGCCAAATGGGAAGTGATAGACCCACGCGACGAACGCTTGACCACCGACGATTGCATCATGCTGCGGCTTGACCCGCATCTGCAACGGCTGTCGGATAGCTTTTCTCTCCCCAAGCCTGGGGCACTCGGCCAATTCCAACTGTTCCCAGCCCTTGGCGTGATGACAGAAGCGGCGGCCAACAATTCAACTGGACGCCGCAAACATGGGTAGCGCAGCGTTCACGAAGGTTCTGACGGCGACAGGTTATCTTCTGCCAGATGGAAGGCCAGCGCCGGGACTGGTGCGTGCGGTGAAGGATGCTGGAGCACAGCGCCTACGTGCTGTCCTGTCTGACAGTCGTGTGGGGTTGCAGGCGGAAGCAGTTTTCTCTGCACAAAGTGTACCGACGGCGATTTTCAAGGATGCCGGGGATGAGGCCCCTTCGGAGCAACAGATCGCTGGGTGGCATGAAGCCGCTTGGAATGTTGCTGTTGCGCCATTGCTGTGGATCATCACGCCCACCGATGTGCGCCTGTACGACTGCTATGCATCGCCTGCCAAGGGAAGTTCACAGCAGATCAAGACTGATCCGCTGGAGGTATTTTCTTTGCAAGCGGAAGACAGACTGCGATCCTTGGATGTCATGTGCGGGCGCTATGCGACCGAAACAGGGGCGTTCTGGTCCAGTTCTATCGGGCAGCGAATTGATCGCCGGCATCGAGTTGACCGCCAGTTGCTTGATGAAATCAAAGCTCTCGAAGATCGGTTAACTGTTCTTCCTCCAGCAAATGGTCTGCCGCGGCCAAACGTCATGGAGGAGAAGCAGGCTTCGCGTGACTTTGCCCAGCGCTTGATTGGTCGTTGCATCTTTACGTCGTACCTTGTGGACCGAGGTATCGCCCAGCCTTTTCTGCCACAAACGTTGTCTACAGACGTGGCTGACATGTTCGCAACAGTCGATTCAGCCTTCGAGTTGTTTCGTTGGCTGCGCAGCACCTTCAACGGCGATCTGTTTCCTATGGACGATCCGGGCGCGGAGCACCAGCGCCTAGGCAATGCACATCTAGAACTGCTGCGCGATTTCGTGGAGGGGCGCAGCCTGCTGTCTGGCCAAGGTCGATTGTTTCGTTTCCGGTTTAACGCGATTCCCGTCGATCTTGTCAGCTCGATCTATCAGCAGTTCGCACGATCGAGTGCCGCGGATAACGCGCATATGCAGGGACTGCATTACACGCCCGTCGAACTCGTTCACTTGACGCTTGATCCCGTGTTCGAAGCTCTTCCCGCAAGTGCGCGCGTGATTGATCCGACATGCGGGTCTGGAGCCTTCCTTGTCGAAGCCTTCCGGCGATTGGTCTGGAAGCAGACCCAAGGCAAGGCCGCCAGCCGCACAGTGGTGCGAGATGTGCTCCGTCATCAGCTTTATGGGATCGATATCAACAAATCCGCCTTAGGTATCGCGGCCTTCAGCCTGTATCTCGCTGCGTTGGAACTTGATGAGGAGCCTGTTCAGGACATTCAGGATCTGAAGTTCGATCATCTGATCGGTGTCACACTCTTCGAGGCTGATACGGTTCACGATGATCTGCCGACCCTTGTCACGCAGCAACCGTTCGACGCGGTCGTTGGCAATCCTCCGTGGACTTTTGTGAAAAATCCGGTTGCCCCGCGCAAACGCAAAGCTGATGATATTCAATCCAGTCGGCCGCGGCGCAGTCCCGATCAGGAATTTTTGTGGGTGGCCTCGCGCCTAGCAGGCGACGCCGGACGCATCGGCATGATCATGAAGGCATCGCCGTTCTTCTCGAAGGACAACCATGCGATTCAATCGCGCGATGCTCTTCTGAGCACGTTGCATCCGGTTGCTCTGGTGAATCTTTCTGCGCTGCGCAAGGAAGGATTGTTCCCGGACGCAACCGGGCCAGCGCTGCTGTTTTTTGGACGTTGTGTGCTTGTCAACCGGCAGGATCGCCTGCTGGTGGGGTCGATTCCGTGGACACCTGATTTTCGGCGCAACGGGGTTTTTCATGTAGGTCCTGGCGAACTGAAGAGCGTGCCGCTATCGCGCGTGTTGCGCACGCCAGCCATACTCAAAGCAATGGCTTTCGGTACCATGCGTGATGGCTGGCTAATTGAGAAGCTGGAGCGCACTTTCCCAACACTTGATCAGTTGCTCGACACCTATGGATTGAGTACACGTGGACAGGGGATCAAGATCAAAGGTGATGGCGTTGAACGCCCCCCAGAGCACTACTATCAACTTGATTTGATCACGCCCTCAGTTTATTCGCCGTTTCGATTAAGGAAGGGGCTCGTGAAATTTACTCATGAATGGCTGCATCGATCAAGGAAACAAAGGTCAGAAATCTTCGAAGGACCTTTGCTATTGTGCCCGAAGGGCAATCAAGCTGATGCGATCGAGTTAGGTCGATATAGCGCTACCGTGGCCAAGCAAAGTGCTATTTTCAACGAGAGCTTTTTTGGTATCTCATTTGTTGGCAAAGAACTAGCAGCAGCACACGTGCTCTCTGCTATTTTGAATTCGAATATCACTTCTTTTCAACTTGCTTTTGGTGGTGGTGCATGGGGATTGGAACGCCCTACCGTTACACCGAATGACTTGCTGTCATTGCGTGTACCGAATCTGGGCAAGGTTGACGTAAGCTTGCTTGAGGCTGTGCTGTCGGCCGAAGCTGCCGTTGCGAAGGCACCCGACGATACGGCGCTGATTGCGGCCCTAGATTACGCTGTATGCGAACTGTATGGCCTTGAGCGAGATGAGGCCATTCTTGCGAGCGATAGTGTCCAGCGTGCCCGAGCGCTTCTGTTTGAAGGCCAGATGGAGCGTATAACGCTTGTATCGCGGCCTTCCGCTGATGATCTAAGTGCCTACGCTAGCGAAGTTGTGCGGACAGTCAATGCCTATCTGCGAGCGCGCGGCAAGCGACATTTGGAGGCTGTCATTTACCCACGCCACATCGCCGCTGGAAACGCCATTGATGGCACACCCAGTATGGATGCAATCAGATTTGTGATGGTAGCTGGCGCGCCTTCAGGTGTGCCGTGTGTGCATCAAGGAAGCGATGAAGAGATCGCGCGTCTTGCCACACTTTTTCGCGGTCAGGTCAACTCGGACGTTCCCCCGTACCTCAATGAGCGAAGGCAGCTCCGGATCTACGACGAGAACGCGCTGTTCATTTTGAAGCCCTCTGAGGTACGCCATTGGACACGAGCAGCAGGTCTTAACGATGGAGATGCCATCTTGGCAGATCATTGGATCAAGGGACTCCATGCATCTGTCGCCTGACCTGCCCATAGGGCGACCTTCCTTTGATCTGTCTGAAGATCAACTCGCTACGGTGGTGGATCTTCTGTGCCGAGGCGTTGCTGCTGCCCGACCGTTGTTGCAGCCCGGGATGTTGGAAGTCCCGATTACGCTCCATGTGAAGAAGGCCATGCTGCGCCTGAAAAAAGAGCTAGGTTTATCAAATCTTGAAATAACGGGCGAGTTCGAACTGTTGGACCTGAGTAATGAAGATGCCGAAGTGCTTGGTCGAATCGATATCGTTCTTCGATTCCTGCATCAATTTGGGGACGAAGAGGCCTATCTTGGTGTCGAATGTAAACGCGTGGGTCATGGGGAATCCACTCTGAATCAGCGTTATGTTACCAAAGGGGTTGATCGCTTCGTGACTGGGAAATACGCGAGGGGCCATCACTGGGGAATAATGCTCGGTTATGTGTTGAAGCTGCCCAGTGCAGATGTGGTTAAAAGTATTGATACGCGTATTCGTGTGACCTATGGCGAAGCTGCTAAGCTGAATGATTTAGACGCGCATACCGATGCACTGTCCTTACATTTCGGCGAATTGGAGCAAGGCACGGAAGGTCATGTGATCCGCTTAATGCACATCTTCGTGGACGCGACCCCAGTGGCTGGCGTGGATGGATGACTTTCAGGGCGAGGGTTATCCACTCGGACGACGTGCTGCTGGAAGGCACTGCTGATAGCCAAGCAACCTGCTGACAGGGGGTGCAACAACTCGTGTGTATCGGCTCGCACAGCGCGCTTGGCCCGTAATCGACGAAAGCGAGCTTTTCGGCTGATCCCGTCTATGCCTTCTCGCAGAAAACCTTCTCCACCGCCTCCCGCTGCCTCAACCAGCCGCGTAGCGTGGGTGTGACGCAGCCAGTGCAGCGAAGCAGCACGCGCTGCCTCGATCTCATCGCGTCCGAGCGAAGACGCGGCCAGCGCGCCACGCACAAAACGCCGGAATGCGGGCGCGAGTGTCGAATAGCTGAGATAGCCGCGTTGCCGGCGCTCCTGTGCATCCGGTTGCTTCGGCGCTGGCGCGTCAGGCGCCGGCACATCGAAGCCAGGCAGTTCAGGCCGCGCCAGGATCGCCAGCAGCGGCGTAACTGGATGCACAGCATCGAAAGCAAGGCCACGGGCATCGAAATACTGGCGAGTGGCTTGGAGCGCGATCTCCGGCACGGGCACCAGCCGGTTGCGCGCCCCTTTGCCGTGCACACGCAACGAGTAGCCCTCATCGTCGCGCACCAAGTCTGCACGACAAGCGCGCAGCAGTTCCGCCGCCCGCAGGCCAGTGGCTTGGGCGAACGTCAGCAGCCAGCGCATTCGCGCTGCCGCAGGCGGATCGAGCGCCGGAAGATGCGCAGTCAACGCCTGCCAAGCGGCCGGCGAAAATGCCCTTGATCCGATTGGAGCCGCCGCCGGATCGTCGGGCAAGCGTGTGTTGATGTGCTTCCACGGGTTGGCGCGCAGATAGTCAACCTCCGTCAGCCAGGCAAACAGTCCGCCCAAGATGGTCAGCGCGTAGCGTTGGCTGTTCACATCCGGCTGCCGCGCAAAAGGCGCCCAGCCGGTTTCCAGGCGGCGGGCAGCGCGCCGGCTCATCCACTCCGGTGGAACGTGCGCCAGAAAATCCATGTAGTCCCGGCAATCGTCCACCTCGGCCCCTGACAGTGGCCGGCCGCGCTCCACCAGCAGCCACAGCAGAAAACGCTCTGCCTCGCGCCGATAGGCACGGGCCGTCTGCGCCGATTGGGTGCGTGCGTTGATCCAGGTTTCGATCGCGGCCCGGTCATCGCCGGCGTCAATCCGCGGCGCCTGCCCGCGATTGCTTCCATGCCGTCCGTCCAGTTCAGGCCCGACACGCGCGGCCGTCCAGCGCGGCGGCGCGGCGATGCCGACCAGCGCCTGAACGTCCTGGGCCAGCGCCAGCGCTTTTTTTGGGCCGTAGGCAGGCAGGCCGCGCCACCAGCGCCCGCCGATGGCGATGGCGGCCTGCAGGCCGGCCAGAGTGTGGAAGCCCGCCGCTTCAAGCCAACGGACCAGCTCGTCAGGAAACCAGCCCGCGACCGGATCGGTGAGTGCCGGCGTATCGACCGCGTAGGCGTCGAGTTCGCGCAGCAGCGCCAGCCGGGCCAGCCGCAGCCGCTCGGCTTGGCGGGCTTTGCGCGCGGCGCGTGGATCTGCGGGTTCTGGCGTGCCGAAGCGCTCGGCAAACAGCGCTTGCTGCTCGGCCATCGGCCAGTCCTCCAAGCCCTCGCTTTCTGCCCATTCCTCTAGGGAAAGGGCAGGAAACCCGACCGGCGCTGGCAATGCGGCGGGCAACTGCATGCGCAGCAGCCGCCAGCGCGATCCCAGGCCCGCACGGCGGGCGATGAGAATCGCCGACTGCACCGCCGCCTGATGCGCGGCGGCAGCAGCGCGGCCGTCATCGACCAGGTAGTGTTTTGCGGCCTTGACCGGCGGCACGACTTCGGCGATCGCCCGCAGGTAGGTGTTGCATCCCGGACGATTGCATAGACAATAAACGCTACCCGCTGTTCATAGCGCGCGAGGTGATGCAAGCGCTGATTGATCAGTTGCAACCCTGATGGAGTCCCTTGCCATGCAGATT
>Ga0123354_10011112_pt1 | contig 13891 bp, 26 predicted proteins | sample TergutLab28metaG_2_FD_97872 | JGI IMG/M metagenome (GOLD analysis project Ga0123354, IMG submission 97872) | Labiotermes labralis P4 segment gut microbial communities from Petit-Saut dam, French Guiana - Lab288 P4 | ecosystem: Host-associated > Arthropoda: Insects > Digestive system > Gut ... | reverse complement strand
TATTTTAAAAACCGGTCAAGATGAAAAAAATTTACTTTGATTCAGATACGCTTAGTGATAGTGATTATACTAAAGTTCAAGTTATGGGTTCTCAATTTTATTATGGTGATATTGCTAGCGGTTTAATGATGCGCATAATTTTTAATAAGAAATTAAGAGCTAAAAGAACTAAATTTAAAGAAAAAAGAGGACTTCTTAAAGAGATAAAGAAAATTGATGATTCTATTAATTATAATTTGTATTTATTAGGTTTTAAAAATAATAAAATATATAGATATATAAAATCTAAACAAAAAATTTTTTATAAGGATAAAAGAAAATTAAGATTAGTTAAAAATAGAAAGGAACTTATTTTGTAGTAAAAAAATGTAGGTTGGTCAAGATGGAAAATACCTACAAAAATATAGAATATCATAACACATATTTAAACCTTGTTTCTTATATGAGCCAATGTAAAGAAATTGTATTTTGTTCTAACTGTAATAGTATATCTAATTTAGAATTAGTTAAAGTTATTAATAATTCAGTTTGTAGCAAGATTATTTGTGCTTTTGATTGTGAGACTTTTAATAGAGTTTTTAAAAATTTTGCTGTTGATCTGCAAAAAAATAATTGTTTTGGGTTTATGTGTTTAGTTGATGGTTCTTTATTTTATACTTATTTTGAGTTAGTTGATGATTTTTTTGTATTTGTTAAAAAGCTTAAGAATAGAAGATTTGTATGTTATTGTTTTAACTTTTCTTATGATGGTGTTTTTTTAAGAAATAACAAAACGTTTGATATTAATGTTAGAGATAACAATGGTAATATGTATGTCGCCTATATGAAAAATAAATATAAGTCTAAGTTTACTTTTATTGATGCATCTAGAATTTTTAATTCTTCAAGAAAGTATAATTTAAATGTTTTAGGGAAGTATTTTTTTAATGAGAAAAAAGAAGATATTAATTATGAAATAGCTTTTAATTTATTAAAATATGAAAAAGATATTACTTATATTGTTAATTATAATATACAAGATTGTAAAATAACTTTAGCTTTAGGTCTACTTGCATGGATGTTTAATGATAAAAAAGATGTTTGGACTGTTGGAAGTTTAGCTATGAAAAATTTAAAAAAACGTTTGAAAGAAAAATATAAAAATAAATATGAAATTAAGTTTATTAATCGTAAAGATGAAAGAAGCGAATATATTATAAGGGATAGTTATCACGGTGGTAAAATTGACTGTAATTATATAGGGAATATTTTATCTTTAGTCGATATAAATCAAAATAATATTTACTATGTCGATGTTAACTCTCTTTACCCTTTTATAATGCGATCTTTTAAAACCATACCTAATCCTTTTAGTAGTGTTAAAAGAGTGGATATACCTAACATTACAGATTGCGAAGGTGTTATCTATTTAGATGTTCACACGAACAAAATTTTAAAGTACCCTATTTTTGCAGAGGTTTTAGAAGAAAAAATTAAAGATGAATATGGTGTAAATCATTCTTATAGTGTTTTATCTTATCTTAATGTTACCAAAGGTTGTGTTAGGGCTATTACGTATGATGAATATAGATATTTACTTGATATGGGTTTTATTTTAGATCTTGATTTTACAATCCTTTATTGTTTAGAAGTTGACAGAATAGATAATTTTTTAATTGATTATATTAACGAATGGGAAGAGATTAAGAATATTGCAGTTAATGAAAATAATGATGGTGTTAAAGAGTTTGCAAAAATTATTATGAATGCTACCTATGGTAAGTTTGGACAGCGTTTAGATTTTGATGATGTTATTGATGAGAGTGACGATAGAAATATTAAAAGGCATTATCATGATTCATGGTATAATGATTGTATGTTGGCTACTTATATTACAGCTAGAGCTAGACTTTATTTAACTAAAAATATTTTAAAAATTGAGGAATTTGACGGTAAAGTTTTTTATTATGATACTGATAGTATTATTTTTAGTTTAGATAAAAAAATTAATGTTAATTATGTTATACCTATATCAGAAAGTGAGTTTGGGAAATTTAAAATTGAACATCTTGTAGATGGTTCATTACCTTCTAAGTTTATTATTTTGGGTAAAAAAATGTATTATATAGAAATTGGTGGTTTTTCAGTTTTTAAATGTAGAGGCTATCATGGTAATAGAGTTAATAATAAAAAAATACCTTTAAATTATTCTGAACTAGTAGAAAGTATTGAATCAAGTATGATTATTGACGGATGGAATAGGAATAAAATAGGTACTGATGATGAATATACTAAATCTCCATTGACCTATAAAGAGATGCAAAAATATTTTCCTGAATACTGTGATGGTGAACATATAATTTGGGGTGCTAAAATTAAATTTTTAAACATAGTTGTTCCCGTTTCACGAAAATATGAAGAAAGTATAGATATTAAAAAATTACATATAAACTGTTACTCTAGTGAACCTCACATAGTTGAGTTAATACCTTTTTACCAGTTTGAAAATAAAAAAACAAATATAAAAAAAGGAAAATAAAATGTTGCGTCATGTTTTGTTTTTAGGTTTAGGTTTAATCTTTGGGATTCTGTTAAGTTACTTTGTAATTTATCTTGTTGAATATTTGATAAATAAGGAAATAAAATAAACCTTAAATACCACACTTGTATAAAATATAAAGTATAAGTGTGTGGTTTGGCTGTTCTTAAGAACGGTAAGCATTAGATAATATCCAAACTACCACTTTTCGAAATAGCTAGCGTTATTAAAGCTTGCAACTGTCGGCTGTGAAAGAAAAAACCGACAACCAAAAACAAACAAAACAAGGATTGACTTTAAAATGAGTTGGAAACAAGAATTTATTGAACAAAAAAATAAAAAAGAATTAGTTGGTTATACGTGTAGTTTAACAAAAAATGCGTCACCCCGTGAATCAAACACAAAACCGGACATGTACTCAATACAAATATACATTAAAGAATTAAAAGATTCTTTTGAGGTCTTTTGCACACGACAAGACATAGCCTTAATGGTGAAAGCAGAAAAAGAAGCAAAACCCTTCACATTCAACGACGATGAGTATAATAGTGTTAGTTTAGCCGTTGCAATTTAATCCCTTTCTCCTTTCACGTTTAAAATAGCTCCCTACACGGCTAAACTAACAACCCTTAACAACAAACAACTATCTTTATTTTTTATATTATTAACACGGTGAAAAAATATGTACAAAGAATTAGAGTTGTTAAAACGCTTAGAAAAAACCAACATAAGCCTAAAAATAATAAATGGAGAACTACAAATAGAAGGAAACATATTTTTAGACTTAAAAAACACTGAAAGAAAAACAACAAGAGAGGATTTTTAAAAAATGGACAACGCTTTGAGTAACAAAATTTTTCTAGAATGGTTAATTAACATACAAAACACCATAGCAAAAGAAAAAATAACCATAGAATTTACACAAGAAAATGTAAAAATAACAATAGAAGGAAAAATCTAAAATGTTAAAACTTTGGGATGATGAAGAGGAAGAAGAGGAAGAAGAGGAAGAGGAAGAGGAAGAGGAAGAGGAAGAAGAGGAAGAAGAGGAAGAGGAAGAGGAAGAGGAAGAAGAGGAAGAAGAAGAGGAAGAAGAGGAAGAGGAAGAGGAAGAAGAAGAGGAAGAAGATGAAGAAGAAAAACCAAAGAAAAACAAGAAAAAGGTTACACGAAAAACCAAAACCTCTAAAAAACCTTCCAGTAAGAAAACCGTAACAAAAAAACTTAAACCGAAAACTAAAGGCAAAAAATCTTCTTTTAACGAAAAATCGCAACTAGAAAAAGTAAAAAACAACCGCTCCGGATCACACAGCAAAACAAAGAAAAGCATTAAACCACGCAAAAAAGAATGGTGGGAAGATTTTTAAAATGATTCAATATAAAGAACTAGTTGTTATAAGAAATCAACTTGTAAACTTAGACTTATCATTTTTATGCAAACAAGTAAACAAAGAGATAGACTATTGGATAATAAATAGATACACCGATCTTTTACATAACATTAGTGTAATAGTGCAAGAACTAGAACCAAAACAAGAAGAAGAAAAGGAAAAGGAAAAAAATGACGCGTCCTAAAGGATCAAAAAATAAGAAAACTGTAGAAGCCTACACAACAAAATATAAAGAAGAACACCCAGAACTAACAGACATCGAACAAGAACAAAATGAAGATTCTTCTTTAGAACAAGAACAAAACTTAGATGTGGAAAGTAATGGTTTTGATGATCCAGTAATTAGCGCGTTTGAATCTTCCCAGAGTAGTAAAACGGATGATAAAAATAAAGAAGATTCAGAAGAGAAAAAAACAAAATCTAAAACTAAGAAAACTGGAAAGAAAACCGAGAAAATTGATTTTAGCAAAGTTATCACTTCAAAAAATATTAGTGCAATTTTCAAGCTAGAAAACAAGTTCCTACACAAACTAGGACCAGACATAGAACTTGATGAAGAAACCATAGAGCTCCTAGGTGAGGCGGGGGAAGAACCTGTAAGATTAATAGTTGAAAAATATCTCAATTCTGAATGGGGCCCCTTGTTCATTTTCGGCGGAATTGTGTTAGCCGCTCATTTACCTGTTATAATGAAAATTGCATCCAGAGACCAAAACAAACAACAACAAAACAATAATGCTCAATACAAGCAAAACAAACAACAAAAAGCAAACATGCCCACTCAAGGTATGAACCCAACACAACAAGACATAATAAACATACCCGTAAACTTTCACCCAGTAGACAACAACGGAGAACCCAACAAAAATGAATCCGCTTAAACTACTAAAAAACCCCTTATCCACAAAAAATCAAATAGAAGACATGCTCCCAATATCGTTAACTTTGCTAGTTAAAGGTGAAAACTGCTTTATCTACATATACAAAGAAAGCGACGATAAAGATTATATCACAATTCAATGCAACATGGATATAATGAAAGTTCTAGGCGAACAAAACAACATAATAATAAATAAAATGGGCGGCATATTTGGCGGATTAGTAACAGGACAAAACTTACAAATAAAACTAAACCACAAAACAGCAAATGATCTATACTACACACGCATAAGAACAACAGAAGAAGAAGAGAGTTAGCTTAACATGACTCTTTCTCTTCTTGATTACATTCTAATTTATATTGTTAGCTTTATATCAGCCTTTATAGCACATTTGGTTCTTAAAAGAAAATATAGAAAAATGAGGGTTAAATGTGGACTTTGAAATTAAACTAGATGACATGGTAATAAAACCTTATTTTGATATCGTTGGTATTGTTGGTCGCAAAAGTAGCGGAAAAAGTTTTGTTGCTAAAGTAGTTTACACCCTAACCCCAAACGTTATAGTCTATGACACTAATCACGAGTATGATTTTGATGATGCGCAATATTTTGACGATTTAGAGTTGCTAGCTAAGTTTTGCCATAAGAAACATAATTTTTGGGACGGAGAAAAGCCTAAAACCAAAAAAATCATATATCAACCAAACGAACCAAACACAGATGATCTTTGGGAATTTTGTGATGGGATTATGCAAGGATTAAACGATGAATTCTTAGTAATAGTTGAAGAACTAGGACGCTTCAACTTACAAAGAGTTGTAGACAATAGTTATAAAGATATGATTGATCGTGGACGTCACATAGGTATAGGTACATTATCAACTAGCAGACGTATAATAGATATACCTCCCTACCAACGTAACAGTTTAGACTTGTTGATATCATTTCCAACCAATTCAACTATAGACATTAAATTGTTAAATGCGTATTATTATACAAATATTCACGATAAATTAAGCACATTATATGCATCTAATCCAGAAAAATATCAAAGATACTTTGCCTACACAAACAAAGATAACAAAGTTAAAATACATCCCAAACTCAAGTTCTAATTCATTGTGATTAAAAATGGCAAAAATTATTAGAGAATCAGGAAATAAACTATGGTCAGTATTAGCGGCTGTTGCAATCGGTATCTTTCTTTCACTTATACTAGTCAGAATCTTAGAAAAAAATGAAACGTTAAACGGGCGCTTTGGTAGCGGACAATACTTTGTCACATACGGAGCAATCGTTAACGTAGTAATTTGGGGCGTTCTAACCGGTGTAACACGTGCAAGAAGTTATCTAGGCTTAGTAGCTTTTAGTGGCTTAGCAGCATCAATAGCGGTAATCTTTGCTGACTTAGTAGACCAGTCAAACTGGCTAATAAACGGCAACGGCAACGGCACAGAAGAACCAGCATCATTAGTCCAAACAAGAGGTTATTAAAATGGCACGCGGTTTTTACAACAATAATTATAGAAATGTAAGTCAACGTGTGCCAGCTCAACAGAAAAGCCAAACATCAGGCTGTAAAACCTGTGGAGGACACATCGAACTACAAAACAACTGTGGCTGCAACATCAGAAGCGGTCAATGTCACCCAACACCACAACCAATACTAGAAGTACACCCATACCGCAAGGTAGTTGAAGAAACATATGTAACACGCATCCCACAAGGCAAACTCTGCTACCCATACGAAATCCTAACCCCATTCTGCGCAATAGAGGCATGCGATATACCAGTAGACAAATCCTTTGAATTTTGCACAAATAAAACAATCAACGCATTTATATTTGAATTCAAAGCAAAATGCAAAACCGGTATGACACCAGAAGAAGCTCAAATAGCACTTTTAAAAGAGGCATGGAAAAAAATCCGTTTGTTTAAGGGTACAGAAGATCTGCTTGTTCCGGAAGGCATAACCCCAGACTTTGTGTATCAAGACATGAAGACATGGGCACAAGAAACACCATTATTAAGGCACGGCAAGATCAAGATACGTGGCAAATTGCAAGAGGGTTGTTGGATTAAAGCAGAATTCATCCTAAGATTAGGGTTTGGTAACTGCAGAGACATAACCTCATATTGTGATTTGCTGGAAGATGTTGGATTCTCAACGGGTAAATGTACTTATGTACAATTCTTTATGAATGCGAACAAGCCGGAAGACAAATTCAGCCAAAAAAGCTTGCTACTAAAAGAATTAGTGGGAGCAATGACACCCAAATATAGTACCAAATGGAGTAAGTTTGAAGAAAAAATCATAGAGGGTGAGAACTGCTGGACATATCTAGATCTGCCAATCGCGGGAAAAATTGTAAAGTTGTACATGATGCCAGAAATAACCCTTGATGACGGCGTTAAAGACTATAAAGATTTAACCGTACATGAAATGGAGCTAGTTAAAAAGATGTGCAATGATAACGCCGAATACACCGAGTTAATGAACAAGCGCATTTGCGATGACATTGACTTATGGAACAATGAGACCAACAGAAACCTAAACGTTGTACTCTTTGGATGCTCGACTAGCTGTATGCCTGATGTAGATTGTGAAAGCAAAATACGTATAAAAGGCAAAACCGGACAAAAAGTAAAATACTTCTATCAAGTAGTTTACTAAAATTAGATCAACCACAGAAAATGTCAAGAAGTAGAACTGTAAGAGTTCATGGTTATAGTCGGGATGCCAACATGGTACGTGGGCATTACCGGTCTAAACCCAAAAGAACAAGAAAAAGAAAGTAGAAGGTAAAACAAAAATGAGTATGTTTGATGACAACCTAAAAACACGTGAAGAAAAACGAGAAGAATACAAACAACCAGTAGTACAAGGTGAAATGTGTACAACTGAAGTGTTTAAGGCAAAATGTGATCACAAGATCGAACTTAGAGAAAAAGCTAAGATGCTTATTGAAGAGTTAGCTCAATGTGAAGTAGACATTAGCGAAATCGATGATATTGAGGTACTAATTAATCTTAGTATTGAGCCGATTATCACAATTAAAAAGCGCATTGTGCCCAAAATCGATTTCAAACCCAGTTGCTTGCCGATAAAAACACGTGTAGTAAAAGAGTAGTTAAACTACTCTACAATTTTTCTTTTTTTTGTTTTGTTAGAAAAAAGAAAATTCAACTAAAAGAAGATAAAATAAACATCTATGTGTATAAGAAGGATGTAAAAGTATGGTTACATTAACTAAATATCTTAACGAAAATAAACCGTATCGTGTCTTAGCTATTAGACATGATGATGAAAGTTATTTCTCTGAGACAAATTGGAATGGGATTAAAAAGAGTTTGGGGAAAGAGCAAGTTCATGATGTTAAAAGTCATGGGAACTTACGAAAATTCACAATTAAGGCATGGGATGAACCCATATATGTCACAATTGAAAGAATAAGTAAGAAAGGTGTTAGTAAAAGTGGATTGTAATTGCAAAGATAATGTTAGAGAGTCAAATATTTTTGTTTACCAAAACGATTTTGAGCATGATGATGAAATTGATAATAGTTATCATTTATTACGTATGAAATGCGGTTCTGGTAAAAGCAAAGGAATCTTGCGACAAATACAGGCTTTCTTAATCACAGATAAATCACAAGATTTTTTGTTAGAAGTTTTTACAGACTGCAAAGAAAATCAAGGTATTAACAAAAGTAAAATTTATGAAATGAACATAAGACCTGATGATTTTTGTTATAGCAGTCCATTTGTACCGTTCTGTTTTAGTATCAAAGATAATTGTGGACAATGCCACAACTTATACTATCGGCTAAACGGGCGATATGGGACAAAAATACAAGGATACATTAGAATAAGCGGAGTGGAATAACAATACCTTCCGTAGAACGAGTTCTTGATATAGAGTTTAACCCAGCAGAAATAGCAACTTCTACAGATTTTATACTTGTTGGAAAATATACACTCCAAAAGCTTACATTATTAAGAAATGCTATAGCAAGTGGTATTGTTATCAACACACTTTCGGGTGCTGGTATGAATCTTAGAGTTCATTTAACCGATTCACCCGAACACATTGATTATATAACGTTAACAACTATATCTTTTACTAATAATCTTCCAGCGGGCGAAATAAGAAATAGTACAACAACTATAACTGATGACAGAATTTTTTCAGACGGCATATATGTTTGGGTTTCTGTTTCTGCTAGCGCGGCTATAAATAATGTAGCTCTTTTAAGTCTAGAAATATATGGTTTTGTTTCAGATTGTATAGAATGTTTAGAATGTGAAGAATGTGAAGAAAACCTAAGTTTTGATAATAAATTAATTTTGTTGCTTGTTGGTTTATTAGTTTTAGCTACTATTGTTATATTTGTTGGAGTTGTGAAAGAATAGATGCCGATTGCAGAAAATGAACAAATAACCGTTACGGTTGGGGCCGGCTTTGCCGCTTTTAATAATGTACTACAACTTTACAGTTTATTTACTGTGCCACAGGATACGGTTTTTACGAACTTGCTAGTTGATTTTAGTTCTGTCTCGCCTTCTTCAGGATTTGTTAACTTTACTATACGCAATCAATCTACTAGCCATACTTATGCTACTTTTACGCAGGATTTATCGCTTTTTGAGGCTCCCCCGATTAATTTTGGCATACGTTCAATGGTTCCTAGTGATATTGATGGTGTAAACATTAGCTTCCTAGGTGATAATCGATACCAAATTAAAGCTGGAACCTATGTTTTTATGTTGGAGCCTGATCTTACTGGTCAGCAAGCAGAAATCTTTACAGCTGTCTTAATTGATGATGAAATTGAAGTAACCCCTCCAATAGATTGCCCAGTATGCACACCATGTGACAACAAGTGGAAAATAATAGCAATATTTTTACTAATGCTAGCTTTCTTAACAATAGTTTTAGGAGTTGCAACAAAAAGATGGTAGAAGTATACAATAATGGTGTAAAAATAGGGGAGTTAATCGATCAAAACTCAACACCTATAACAGTTTCATTAACTCAAATTTCAAATTTTTTAAATTATATAGCTGTAAAAGTGCCCGGTAATAACACAACACGTATAAACTTTAACATTGTAGATAGTAACGGAACTGCTAGAAACGCATTTTACACAAACGGAACACAAGGAAGTTTAAGTTATCCTACATTTATTGATAATAGTTCTAGTCCTTCAAAACAAACCTCACCGCCAGAAGAAATACGAAAATTTAACACTGGAAAACATGTAACTAATAATAATTATCAAGGATTAAAAATATTTCTAAGTAGCATAGGCTCTTTAAATGAAGGTATTATAAACATAATTTCGGGAACATACCAAATATTAACATCATCTGCTGACACAGAATTTACCATAAGTGGTGATAACGGAGGGTTTATGGCTAAACAAATAATACCCTCTTTAGCTAACTATACTTTTTTACCTGTGTTTTATAGTGTTGATTTAGTTTCAATTACACCAAACTTTTTTTCTACGAACACAAAAATACGAATGCAACAAATACCCACACAAGAAGCTCAACTTTGGAATTTAGCTTATATTGGTGTAACTGGAACGTATGAAGGTACTGTTAGTGAACTTACAGTTCAAGAATCGCAACAAGCATTTTTAGCGCCAGCAATTATTACAGCTAACATGCAATATTTAGCATTAAGTGCAAATGGTGTTACGGGAAATGAACAATTAGTTGTAGATATTAATATTTATGGAAGTGCTGTTCCTAACGCATGGCTTGAAGTTTCAGGTAGTAGCACAGGGGAAACAGAATATCCTGATATAGAAGAACCACCAATTTACCCACCAACAACACCTCCAACAAACAACTATAACATATATTTAATAGCGGCCGTTATCGGATTCTTTATTGTACTAGCTCTACTATTCTTCCTGTTAGGGGAAGATCGAGAACGTAAAAAAGAGAGGGTGCTATAATGCCAATTACATCTTTGAAGGTTGTTAGTTTTTTTGACACTTGCTTACAAGTAGAGGGCTTACCACTTTACCCAGACTATAGACAATTTGGAGTTAAAGCTAGGACCACAAATTTACCTATTGGAACCAATGGGTTTGGGTTTTTTGTATGCTTAAAAACCGCTGTTGGAATGAAACTTCATCTTAAACTTAATATTTATGATGGGTTTGAAGACCCAATCAACCCGGGTACACCTTTATCAAGTCAAGTTATTGCAGATGTTAGCACAGAACAAGTAGAAAATGGATGGAATTATGTTATTATACCTGATCCTAGTCAATTAACTTATTTACGCTCTGCTAGGTTAGCCGGTAGCTTATCTATTGTTGGAGGGGTTGGAGCCGGTCAACTAATAATAAACCAAATAGCGTTTGTTAACATTAGCGATGATCTTCTTAATGATCCGGAAGAAGGAGAATATGGAGTTTATCAACCCACACCCAACGATCCACCTAAGCCACCTCCAACAGAAGTTAATTTACAACCACCAGAAGATGATTATACTACGATTATTATTTTGGTAGCTGTTATACTGGTAATTAGTATAATTCTTGCAATAGCATATTATTACACCTCATCAAGAAAAAATGTTAGTAATGGAGAAAAAATATAATGTCACATGTATTTACGAATGGTAGCTTAAGCAATATACCTTTAGGAACGTGGATAACAGCAAATGATGGGCCAAACGATTTAATACCGACTGGGCAGAGTGTACGTTTTCGGGATAGAGCAGAAAACTTTACAGTAACAACAACCGAACACCAAACCATGCTTAATGGAGCTAACAGACTAAGTCAAGTTCACAACCAACTAAGCCAGATTAATCCTAATTTGCAAATTAGGTTTATTGGGGTTAAGTGGATGTTGCAAGGTAGCACCGTAACAGGCTACCAATTTGATGTTGCCGTTACAAATAAAGGTAATAACATTTATTTTGGTACATTGTTTGATCAGCTTCATGACGCCCTTAATGCACTACAAATTCATTTACCAACTCTAGTGCTAGGTAATACTGAATATTACATTTTCCAGTACAATCCAATTATAGATTTGTGGTATAATTATAAATGGTATATTATCGCGGCATTAATTATATTAATAGTAATAATATTTATAGTCTTATTGTTAACTAGGAGCCGGTAACATGTCATCTCAACAATGTAATAATTGTAGTATGCTAGGGGAGTTTGGAGATGCAAGAACCCTAGCACCCATTGGAAATACTAGCACTTTTAATAGCTCTGTTGCCGGAACAATTGAAGCCGGGGAATCATGCTACTACATTACAGAGCGTAAAAGTTTAATCGCTGTAACTCTGCAACAACAACTAGCTATGACCGGAGGACAATTTACTAACGCAACTGCTATAAGAAACACTTTACAAAAAGGTTTAAACGAAAACTACCCAAACACAAGACTAGTAATAACATGGCTGCGTATAAGCGGTGAAAGAATCAACGCTTATACTATTTTTCAATATGGTTTGGAGATGATGGTTACTAATTTGGGTGCTGTTGGTGCAACATCAGCAAGCAACAACTTTACATTTGATGTTAATGCGGATAACTATACCACAGCACAAAATAATACGGTGCAAAGACCTCAACCCAGACTTATTAGTGCTTTAGTTGCGGCTGTTGGATCTACCTTAGCAACAATCATAGTTATAGCAATTATATCGGCAGCTTTTGCCGCAATAATAATTTTAGGATATTACTTGTTAAAATTGGTTGTTGCACCGGCTCTATTTGGTTGGACGGATGCGGACGGGACTAAACATGCCGGTCTTTTAGGTGATTGGTCTGAATTTTGGAACAATAATCAATGGATAACTTACCTTGCTATAGGACTTATAGCCTTGTTAGCTATAATCTTAATTATTGGTATAGCAGGCATAGGGTTTAACGTGAGTAAAAAGGGGGTAAATGTAACCAGTGGAAACCGGAAACAAGCAAGCCTACAATACAAGGGAAGTGGAATAACCGTTTAATAACCCTCAATTTCTTTTACTAATTTTTTGTATTCTAAGCAGTATGCTTGTTTGTTTTTAAATTTCATTTTACTATTTTTAGGAAAATCACGACAACACACACGATTATTTACGCATGTTGTACATTTTTCAGCTCTAATTTTATCTATCTGATAAATAAAATTAGTATAACTAAATATGAAGTCAAAAAAAGAAGAAAACATAATTTATCATCTCTCTTTTTGTTTTTCTATCATTTCTCTGTTTATTTCCCAGACTAAATCTTGTGCATGATATGCTTTTTCTATCCGTTGTAAAGTGTCAAAGTATTGATTGATTATGTCTTCTATAATGAAGCTTGTGCTTAGTTTTCTGTCATATGCATATTTTTTAATTTTATCTTTCGCCTCCACAGAAGAAAAAATAACAGTTAAGCGTTTTGCACGGTAATTTTTTTGATGTTGTGTTGTCATTGTTTTACCTTCCTATAAATAAAAGTAATAAAGCCTTTTCTTGTTTTTTCAACTACCAATATTACATCAGTTTGCACAATATCATAATAGGGATTATAATATATTCTTTCATCTAACCACTGGTAGTTTGAGTTGTAGTAGCGTTTTGCGTTTTGTAACTTATTTATTATTTGCTTATATGTATGTTCTGTTTCACTTGTATCATAGTCTAGATCTTCATATTCACAAAGATTAAAACCTTGCATAAGCAAAAGCTTATGGTTGTATTCAACATTATAATTACTAACTTCACGAATCATTTTATTAGCCTCTCTTCCCACTTACCAACACATTGCACAGAAAACAAAAGCTCTAATTGTTGCAAAATGCAAAGTTCGCAAATTCTATCGTTCTGTTTTTCATCGTGTTCAAAGCTTAACCAACACCGTTTTAAAACACCGTTGACAATCATTATAGCCAAACCTTCACTGTTTCATATCCTCTCTCAAGAAAAACGCAAGCATGTGGTACGCTATCGCTTATGCTTACGGAATCGAAAAGATCAAAGTCTGCAACACAAACAACTTTTTTCCTGTATGAAATTACCGCGCGATCTATAGCGCAATACTTCTCTTTCATCACGGTTACACCATGGTATTTTATTTTTG
>Ga0123354_10011111_pt1 | contig 13892 bp, 8 predicted proteins | sample TergutLab28metaG_2_FD_97872 | JGI IMG/M metagenome (GOLD analysis project Ga0123354, IMG submission 97872) | Labiotermes labralis P4 segment gut microbial communities from Petit-Saut dam, French Guiana - Lab288 P4 | ecosystem: Host-associated > Arthropoda: Insects > Digestive system > Gut ... | reverse complement strand
GGCCGAAGACCTACGCCTTAGACCACGCGGCCACTGGGACCGGCGATCTCAATCTATACATGCAATTATTTACATTAAAACTCAATTTTCCGGATCTCTCTGTGATTCTTGTTGTTTGTGGCAAATATCTTATAACAAAATCTGCTGGTTTTCAACACATACGGAACAAAATGTCAAATTTGTTTCCTTGCTGCAACTTGGTTCCGACACCACTAACTTTCCACTTCGAGGATGGAATTATTTGACAAATATTCCCGCTGATGGGGCATTCGAGAATTATTAGGCACCGAAGAAAATTTCGAAAGACTGGAGACACCACACCGGACTCGGTGATAATGGACAACCCTGCAGAAGTGGCGACACACATCAGTTCTTACTGGTGATGGTGGAATCGTTCGTGTGTATGGAAAACCGTCCCACATAATGGTGTTGCCACAGTATATAAAGTAAAGCCACATGCGCTCAAATAAAAGTAAAATATAATGCTTATTCGATTTTTTTTATTGTAAAGAAAACTTCAGAGATCCAATGTGTTTTCAGTTTAGCACGAACCGATAGAGAAGGAAAATGAATTATTCCATACCAACATTTCTATCCTACAGTTTACAGAAATCGCTCAAAAAAAAAAGTGGTTTACAATAAGCGTCACTTATAACCATTCTCTCGCGAGCTAGTGAGAATTCTTACTACGTCGTAGCTTAATATTCTTCTATTTGGTTTTGCAATTCACCTACATCCACAGCTGAAGGAAAGTTTTGTGTAAGTATAAACACGTATATAAGTGTATTATATGATGTGAGAAATCATATATATTCTCAATGCAGGTTTAAGGACTAAAACAAAACGTGTATTAGGCCTATAATTCAAGTGTTGACGTCATACAGAATTATACTACAAATTCATTTAAACGGACAATATAATCCATCTTGGATTTTGAAGAGAGGTCGATTGAGTGTGACAAACAGATTTATTCTAATCTGCATTGATTTACACAGCTTTATGGCTGTGACTGAATATTAAGCACGACAGTGCTGACAAGCCTCGAAGCGACCATGTCCTCTGTTTACCGTTCATTCAACCGTGCTAGGCTGTGACTGCCATTCCGTCTACAATCGAACGACATATTAATATCATGTTCTGCAATTCGTGGAAATTTGTCGATTATCAACAATATATTTTTATTGAAATATCCAGCTCCCGAGGCTAACGTCTTGTGAGAGTACAGCTGTAAATATTGCCCCCATTAGTTATACAAATTTACATATATATTTACATATCTGCCGGGGAGCCGGGGCAATTCAGCATAGGGACTAGGCTACAAGGATGACCCAATACGAAAACGGGATTTGATTCCGGACAGGGACAGTCTTTTGTTTCTTTTCTGAGGCCCACCCAGTCACCAACCGAGTACGTACCCAGATTATTAACCAGAGGAAAAGTAAAGCTTTATCTCCACAGCATCAAACGTATTCAAGGCGTGGTTTTTAATTGCTCTCTGGAAGGTACGCACCTTTATCCTGCATAGGCCTTTGTTATGCAATATGAGTAATATTCATGACTGATAAAGTCACTATCGTTTAGTTTACACTAGGATTCTCGCCTTAAGAGTGCCTCAACTACCGTCCCTACGGGTCATGATACTGTTAAACGTTTTAAGCATGTTTATTCTTCTCCTTCCTTGACACAATTAAATTATGACGAAGTTTCTTCAATTAACTACAATTTCAGTATTTAGATTTTAAAATTTTTTCCTGAATTATTTCACGTCACATTCTTGAACTTTTCGTTTTAGGTCTCCGAAACATTTTTCGGCATTCTCTCGATATTCATTTTCTCAGCCCAGATTTTCTTCGACTATCCCTCCTAACAGTGCCGGTCCCAGTGGCCGCGCGGTCTAAGGTGTAGGTCTGCGGTCCTCTCTTGCTGAGATTATGGGTTCGAATCCCGCCGGAGGCATTGATGTCTAGCTCTTGTGAGTGTTGTGAGTTGACAAGTAGAGATCTCTGCGACGAGCTGATTACTCGTCCAGAGGAATCCTACCGACTGTTGTGTGTGATCTGGAAACCTCGTGAATGAGGAGGCCATCACACACGTTGGGCTGCAGCGCCAGAAAAAAAATCCCTTTCATCATTCAAACATTATAAGAGATTTATAGGATTGGCTGAACATTTTAATGAAGGGGCCGCTCATGGCGTAAGTGATGTCATCATGTGTTTATGTGTGTGTGGGGGAGGTCTCCTTTTTGGACGTAGAAATATTTTGATAAAAAAATAAATATATTCCGGAAAACCACGTGGCAATTTATTACACAGCCACACCACAGTAATCATTAACTGTTCAAAATTAAATAAGTGACAGAAATATTATGACTCTTCTTATACAGAAATTTCAGTAGGTTGGATATAATTTTAACATGGAGATAAAAAAAAAAGAAATTACGTCTAATGCTTGTGTAGGAAAATGAATTTTTTGTCCAATTGGTAAAAGAAGCAACACTTCTATTGAGACTTTTGTTACCCTAAATGGACAAAGGTTTGTGACATCCGACGTAATTTCAAATAGTTAAAACTATAAAGGTGTAACTGACAGTATCAATAGATCAGATGAATATAGCATATAGCATATTGCACCATATAATCGTGTTTCAACGGAAGCTTCTGTTTCAAAGGTGCTGAATTTACCAACACAGCTTACATTTAGTGTAAATTATAAAATATATCTGTACCGAACATTTCTGTTACGGTGGTCATTAGGCCTATAGTCGCATGAGAAGAACGAGGACTACTTCCGTTGAATGAAAAGTGCAGTATCTAAAACTACAAATTCTGACATGAATGTCAGGAATAAAGACTACATATTTTGAAGTCAACTTTGCAACTTTTGTGCCTACCATATGAACAGTACTGCATGTACACACACACACACACACGTGTGTGTGTGTGTGTGTTCCAAACATACTGATTTAACACGAAAGGTATGCAGTAGACTGCCATAGGTGACAGTAATAATCAGGGGCTTTATATAAATGTAAGATTACAGTATTTAGTGTTCGGTAAGATTTTGAAGTTACCGATATATTCCCTATTATGGATTTCTGTTGTCGAACAAAATGATACTGTTGGATCCCAAATGCCCATTTAGTTCAGCAAGCATTAAGTTAATTTACAAAACATGAAATCAAATAACCACAGTATCAATACAAAGGCGAATGCATGAATCTGTGACCCTGAAAAAAGGCATCACGAAGTGCTAGAACAAATACGTTATAAAATTAATTATAAACGTCAGCACTACCTTATTTTTATTAATGCATAAGGCTATATGTTTCGACCCATCAGTCGGTCATCTTCAGGCAAACACCGTAAATAATGGTCCTGATTTTTTCCTGTGCACAGGGATTATTGGATAATCGGAAGTCGACAGTTCTTTCTACACATTTAAAGGAAAGAAAGGGGCACGAAAATGTTTCGGACGGGATTTGATTCTTAAAAAACAACAGAAAACCGATGTATGTTTCGTTGGGTGAAACTACTACAGTTGGTCGCTAAAGGTTCTACGCAAATCGAAAGGAAAATAGCCAGCGCCGACTTTGTTATGTATATGTTATGCTAGAGAGAGATAATACGAATACTCCATTACAGAAGACTGATTTATCTGGTCATTTTCAGGAGAAACAACACTAAACTTCTGTCCATAAGTTGTATATGCGTATGCGTCTATTTCATTGAAAATCGGAAATATTTGCTGTTGGGTCCTAAAATTATGTGCGGTAACAGACTTTATAAAAATACGAAACTTTTTAAGTTGCTGCTTGTATGATGTGTAAAACAACATGACGGGGCTGGCAATTTTCTCCGTTACATGTTAAATTCGGTAAATATATATATATCACGAAGTTACCCACATACTAAATGTAACATCGCTTGCCAGTAAACATTAGAAATATCGCCACGCTGCGACATTTAGGGGCTACACATCCCAAGTGTAAAGTTCACAGAATCTGAACTTCAGCACAAGTTCTTCACAAAAAGGAACAAAAGTAACAGCTCAAATAATTCAGTGAAGTCCAGTTCAATTAAATTCTAGTTTATGAAATTTGTGAAGGACATTTACAAAGCTCAATACCAATTACATATCGAGAAAACAATGGCAGATATATTAAAACACAAAACAAGTACTCAATACGTTAAGGGAAACACTGAACGGATATATATGTGACGCTACCTGAATTTACATATTTAATGTAAAATTTGCTTTAAATTTGGAATTTTAATATGAAATGAGTACGAACAGCTAAATTGAAACGTGACTGAGCTCAGTAATAAGCCACCTAATCATATCTATGTCTCCGACACAACAGATCTGAATCTGATGTGCACAGAAAAGGTACTTTTTAAGAGAAGAGCCAAAGTGGAATGAACAAAGTTTCTGAGACTCGGAACAAAGTGAGAACTACACTGTCCTAAGACTGGACAGACGTTTGAACTTTCACAAGTTTTAACAGAAAACAATAATACGCCCAAGTGAAGCCTTTGCTCACGCAAGGTGTGTAGTCTGAGGAGCTGTGATGATTCATATAATTCAATAATATAAACAACCAACTAGATGCAGCAATGACAGTTTATTAATAACTTCAATCAGCTCGACATGTTTCGGGCGATAGTTTCGCCCATCCTCAGGAGCACTAGATTGTGTTTACAGCTTGTTGTATAATGCACCGACGATGCTGCCTGCAGGCATTTTCATTTTGTAAACTTTATGATTTAATCGACAGTTTTAAAAATGCGAATTAATTAGACAGGAGTATGCGGATACGTACACAATCTAACAAATGACGCGTGGGGACTTCGCTTACTTTTATTCCAATGTAATTTTCATTAAACTGGCAGATATGTTATTTATAATATCTTCTTCTATCAGCGATCGAATCCAAAACAACACCATTTGCGCACTACAGTGAGACGTTTTAATGATTAAATGGCTTTCATAATTAGTGATCTAGGTTCATACAGTCCAAAGTGGAGCAGCTGGGGAGGGGCCTGTGGCCAGCCTAACATGGAAACACCCACAGCCTGAACATTTCAGGGATCGTGGCAGTAATGATAATGATGATGTTCATAATCATCATCATTTTGCATGGCCACTGCCTGCAGTTCAGCAACCACCCAACCCCCCACCTCCACCTTCAACTACTACAATGCTACTGGTAGAAACTGAGCAGCTAACGAACCGTGGGTATGCGCCCATGCCAGCAGTAGATACTACAGGGAACTAAAACGCAAATTGCAGCAATGACCATCTTTGGAATGAAACGACCGAACATTAGTTGAAAGCCATGAAACGAGGTTCTATTTACTTACACACGTTGTATTTTCTGCAATAAAAGTGATGACTAATGTACGAACTAAAATAGTAAGCAGAAACTGCCCGAATCTCTTTTTTTTTTTTTTAAAAAAAAAAAGAAGAGATACTATTTTAAACATCACTAAAATTCTATCATTATGAATATCGGACAAAATGTAAACGATAAAGAGAATATACATCTGTAGAGACTGGTAGTGACATTTCAAAAAAAAAATATTTCGGCTGTTTTTCGAAAATTGCTTATTGTTCATTGATCACTAAACCCAACGAAAAATTATTTCTAAGTAAAATTTTATAAAATACGCCAAAGATTTACAAATAAAAGTCATTATGTAGCAATGGCTATAGATCAGCAGCAATGTTAACATAAGCTGCCTAATCAATTTGCACAGCGAAATACTACTGCTCCATCCAGCAATTTTCAAGAGGACCCAATATTCAGTCTATCAATTGTCAACTTTCTTTAATGCAAACTACCACACTCTCAAGTACCTGAAGTTCACACCTTCCATCTTTAGTTGTACCTGCGATAGCCATTCCGCATTTTTTAAATTGAATGTACTTTACCCACTCTAAAACTGGTCACCAGGTTCGTTTAAATAAATGATTAATAGAAAGTTTAAAGATAAAATATAATTTTCTGAGGTAAAAGACAAGTACAGATTTTACATTATAAAGAGTGCATCTCAGACGGAAGCTATTAAAGAATCATTCCCTTACATCCTCTGTTCTTATGGTGGAATGAAACACACCTCTCCGGGAATCTGAAATCCAAAGACTCCCTATTTCATCAACAGGGCTATTCTGCATTGTACAGCAATATAATCCGCAAACTGTTTGTTTGTGTTCTCAATTAAAGCTAGGCAGAAATAAAATATTCAGATTATGTTCTTCTCCGTTTTAAGACCCTTAAGTCTTGTAGGTGAATCAGGGATATCGTCACCCACTGAGATAATCGTTCAAGTCAGAAGAATAGGACGAACTTCTTCCGAAATGTCGGTGTCCAACTACAAGATTGCGCGGTGACAAAATCCAGAACAGCACAATCTGAACATTCCTTGTGGTTAAAAAACGTGAAAATTATAAACGTATATATACTACTAAAATAAGGGTGCAAATGTCCTGGGCCTTAGCTCTCTCTGGCGAAAAAAATGTTGTAACTTGGCGCCTAACATTTGTGAGTCGCCAGCGTGTAACCAGATTCTTTGAAATATTCTGGCGCCCAGATTTTTGGCGTGGCTCCTAGGCTCTTGGAAAATTTGTGCACCGCTGCGCTGGAAGGGCCAAGGTTTTTTGGGGTGATAAGCAGGATTAAAGTTATACACAGCAGGCAGTTCAAATTTCCTCTAGTACAGACTGTTCATCTCATGTTCAAATGTTTACGTTTCTGTGATTCCAGAGTTGGGCAGACCTTTGCTTGACATGTTTGGAATTCTAAATGTCGCCTTCTTTAAATCCTGTGCTCCACCTGTCATGAGAAATGCTTCTTGTGCCCGATCTCTACCTATTTCTTCATCAAAAGACACAGGATATGCAAGGTATGTTACATAAACCATTTCTGTTGTAGAAAAGCAATAAGTATTACACATTCCAAGTGTGTGTCTGTAGAGTTTAGTTATCCAGCATGTAAAAGCGAATGCGCCGTATTGCTGCAGATCAGAATGATTTTTGGGAAAAAGTAACTGAACATCAAATGTGTGTTTTGAGTTTACTCTATAACTTTTGTCTGAAACATTTCTCATTGTAAAAAGATTTCCACGAGATATCAAAAATGTACATAGCTCTTCACGTAAAGTACCCGTTATTCTTGTCCGATTGTAATGAAACTTTAATTTCCTCGACAGATTTTCGAAAAATATACAAATATACAATTTCAAGAAAATGCGTTCATTGGGAGTCGAGTTGTTCCACGCAGACGGACGGACGGACAGACAGACATGACGAAGCTAATATAAGTTTTTCGCAATTTTACGAACACGCTTAAAAGAGGAAAGCTTATGAGATCATAATTCTGAGTGTGCGTTGTGTGCGTTGTGTGTTTCCACTTACTGTAATTTACGAATAGGCTAGACACATTTTCGCCAGACGTGGAATGAACGTTACGCCACTGAAGGACACTCCAAAGCCGTTCCGTTTGATGTCAATAATAACTACATAGCCACCTTTAAATATGTCAAACAGGAACTACACTAACGTCGCTCTACATTCTGTGAGACATTGTAATAAGGCTGAGATAAATATGGAAACTTTGTTAACGTAATACTGCTTGTGAAATGGAAAATAAATGTGGCGCATATGCGAAAAATATTTTAGATTTGTTTTGATAGCAATAACTAATTAACTATTGAAGTCAGTGATGTGAATTTGTATGGGGATACAACACAATGTTATTTCGTGTGAGTGGCTACATTTCTTGTAAACGAACAATCAGAAACAGTGCAACGATGCAAAAATTTCCAGGTTACATAAAACAAATTTAAAGAATACAAAAATTTCTTTAGTACAATTAATAATAACAACTCAATTTAATTCTTGTTTGTTAACGTGCTGAGTCAACAGTCCAGTGTCCAATAACAGAAAGAGCACAACACACCAACACAAATAATAAAAGAGAATATACATACAACAAAAATGCACAAAACTAGACAAAACAAAAAATAAACAACAAAATATAAAGTGCTGTGTCAACAGGCCCAAACCAACGAACACAGACAGGTAAATATTATATCTTATTAAATTAATACAAAAGTGTTGCACATAAGTTAAGAAATGTCTGAAAAAAAGTGTCGACGTCTTCGCATACGAAAGTAGCTGTTGAAACGTATCTAGCAAAACACCAACTTCTATAAGTAGCGGAAAACACGGAAAAAGATCCTAAAATTACGAGTAAGAGCCCGGATACCAGTAATATCTATTATTATTATTATTATTATTATAAATGCTGCCTTTGTAAGTTTGTAAGAAACTATAATAACTCTAAATAGCTACACATGGCCTCGGGATCATGCTTCATGGTTTCTCGCCTAACAATTCGTGTCGAATTAATTCAACATACTTCAGGCATCAAATATTCAAAGCGTCTAAACTCTTCTAATGAGCACGAAATGACGTCACGTATTTCGTATTTCATTATTAAGGAATTTTAAAAATAGCCACTGGGTCCAAGCTACAAATTCTCAAATTAATATACCGCTTCATTACTCATCACAAAATGCGTACATTCACAACACGTGCAGTAGCTAATATTAATAATTAGTTCATGGTTCTTAAAATGCACGAACATGGCTGTCACACGTTACTTCTTTCCAACAACGCTCGCTCGTTTGCATTCTTCTGAGAAAATTACAAAGCAGTTCTTTAACATGAGCAGAATGACGATCAATCACGCGAAAATTAAAATGTGCCAGAAATACAAATGAGGGAGAATGATAATCAGTTGCCGTGTCATCACTTTGCATACCGTCATCGTCCGAGAAACTGCAAGGTCTTGAAAGCTAAATACGCTACTTGGTTAAGAAAAAATTTCTCTTTGATAACAAGAAAGAAGAAAAGGGCAGACCTAAACGATGGGACAAAACGATAATGAAATTAGGCATTTGGAAGTAAATAACAGGAAGAAATATGGGCGCTTGAGCGAAACGGCGGGTGATTCAACAAAAGACAAATTAAAGATATCAATGCATAGTTCCGCACGAAGAAGACAGAAGCATATAAAATTCGAGGTATTCTTGCCACCATTCGGTCCAGAATATTTTGTGTTAATCTTTCCTACCTAAATGTAAAAATTACAAGCCACGAACTTCAATTTTGTCTGTAGTTTTATAGGGACGTAAATTTGCTGTCTCACATTCAGGAAGTATCACAGGTTAAAGGTGTTCAAAAACAGGATGCTGAAAAAAAAATACCTCAGTCTACGACACGGTAAGCAATTGGAAGCTGAAGAAAACCACCTAACGACGAGCGTCGTAATTATTGATTCTCGCAAATATCACTAAGATGATCACATTACCTAACCAGAGAATGAAGATTGATACTGAAATAGATATTTTTAGATCGAATGCCAGCACCGTGGGTTATTTCAGTTATAAAATCTCTACAACGGACCTTCTGAGACCTCCTGCAGTTTAGTGCTTAAATAATTATCATTCCAGTTATTCAGAGAAGTAGTGTAGATATTTAGTATGTAGTTCATGAATGTAAAAACAAAAACCGCCATATCGATTATGTCAGTTACATATTACGTCTACGTTTTGAAAATTTTGTCCTGAAGCGGACGAGGTACCGTCAATGGTGACTGCAGAACTCAGAAACATATCCAATTTTCGACCGAATGACTCGTGATTAAAATTAAATATGTATGAAAGCAGCAATCAAAACTCATTTTACGTAAATAAAATATTACGCAAACTGTGACATCAGTTTAATATGAATAACGAAACATTTGGAAGTATGCGGTGTAACCGGGATTTTTATAATACTTTTAGAAAAAGGGGTTTATAATGTCATCACCATGTTCATACACCAAGTATTCATTATGGCACATTACGTTACATAACATAATGTACGCGTAACACAGGGGGTGCTGATAAGTCCTTAGCCAGACCAGGAAGGAAACAGCTAACGTTTCAGTCAGAATGGCGTGCATTTCCTTCAGCGTCTTTCCTTGCAGGAGAAAAATACTTGATGACAGTTCGCGTCTCGATGTTGTTGAAATCGCGCAAGTCCCTAACATGCTTCCGAGCTTATTTCCTACCTGGTCGGGCTAACGACTTATCAGCGCCCCGGTATTACATTATATTGCATTAAAATGACACCAATAGGATAAAGGTCTATTAGGATGCGACTATTGTTTCGGAAGGAACTGATCCCTGCGTTTTCGAGGGAGGAAAATAACACAATTCAAGATGTAACCTTAATATTCATAGGGATGAGAAACTCGTTCACCATCTTTGTCACTAGATGGTGTCACTGACGCAAGTCTATTATTATCGTTACACTGATATAAAATATAGAATTTCTGCAAGATTTTATTCCATTGACTCCTTTCTCGTGCATTGAATATTACATCATTCGAAGGCAGAAATTTTCTATTTGGCATTACACTTCCTGTCTTTATCTGAAGACGTTAAATACGTATGTGTAGTAAGGTAAATTTGTTTTCCAGCAAAATAAAATCTATGACTGTCATAAATGAAGAAAAAATTACCCAAACATTTCGAGATATCAACTTCGCACTACCCCTTCCTTTCCACTCACCGTGCCCCCCGATCTGCACGGATACAGAACTGGACTGTAACCCAGAGACACTGTTCAGTCCAAATATCTTGTAACGGCGGTCTGTAGAGGCATTAATTCGGATGCCCTTAGCTCCTAGGATAGGGGAAATATATGTAAGCTGCCAATCCATGGAAGTTAATGGAAACATTGGTATTTTAAATGATGGAATTGGGTAATAGGAAAAGAAAAACCACTATCTATCTTCCCATTAGCTGGAGATGTTGCAGGAAAATTTTTGGAATAGCCCGTTAGAGTATCTCTTAACCCCGACATTTCATCATGGTATCTCTCGTGGAAGTGGCACGTTTTAAAAGTAATTTAATGTTCCCAATACAAGTATCTTTAACCATCAAGTCACAATGCTGTCTCGGAATACCGTAAAAATCAAATATAAAAATCCAAATGAAAAAATGTGCTGCTTGAAAAATTACGGCTTATTAGCCTAAAAACATAATGTCGTGTCCACATCTGTCGATCATACAACAGAAATTACGCTGTCATTTCACAAATATGTACTGCCACTCTTGTGCCAATTCTTCTCCCATCTGTTACGTAAGGATTTATTTGGAATACTATTTTTCTCATTTTCCTCACAGCGTACATGCTACAGTCTGTGCACGCCGCTTAGATAGCTCAAATGCTACAAATACGCAACCATAGGTGAAATGCTATAATTCAAAGAGTAAAGTTAAGAACTGCAGCACCGAGCTTCGATTACTGACATTGGGCGTGATTTTTCTGTTCGTCAGCACACACACAGCAGCTACCAACTACCTACCTTCGGGTATCAGGAGCATGACATAGACCGGTGGTGGAATATACAACCCCCTCCACCGAGGCCTGAGATTAAGAACGTGTGGAGCTTTACCTCCACTCTTCAAGTCACCCTCATTGTTTGCCATTAGACATATGGGAAACTTTTCTTTAGCTTTAATTTTACAATTGCCATTGTCGGTCAGAAAATAAGTATATATTATCTCATAACTAAGGAAAATACATTGACTGTAATCATAGCATGGGAATCAACAGGCCATCCATTACCGTCTTCGCGGCGCTTAAGCAAAATTTTGGTGGCCACAGAAGAAGACTGCGAGCTGGAAAGAGTTGTGCCACAACAAATGATAATACAGGAAAAGGATTTTTCTATCAACAGGTAACAGAAGAGTTTGTTTTTGGCACGACAGCCCCCAGTGGGCCAGGGCCTCTTTATTCACGAGGTTCCTAGATCACACACAACGACGCACCATGGTTGGTAGGACTCCTCCGGACGAGTGACCGGGCCATCGCAAAGACCTCTGCATGACAACACACAACACTCACAGCACACAAACTTCCACGCCCCGATGGGATTCAAACTCACAATCTCATCAGGAGAGTGGCCGCAAACCAACGCTTTAGAACGCGCGGCCACTGGGACCGGTAATGGAAGAGTTAGTCCCCAGTAACATAAATGCCCCCACTTTGGCGGGGAATATAAGTGAAAGAAATGAGACAGCAGTAGAATAAAGCCTGAACTGTTCTAATTAGAGTTTAAAAAAGAACACAAAATATATGTGTTGACAATTAATGTTACAACAGACACTCCTACGTGTACACAAGAATATAAATAATTTAACAAAATTAATAAATCACTTCCTGGCTTTGCTGAAACACATAGGAAGCCGTAAGTGACTTAAAAGCATTCGCTAACATGTACATCTTGCATTCATTCCTCGACAATGTCGAAACTTGCACAAAACTCTACTTGCCACCAAGTATAGACCAAGTTATACGTACAGGCAGGAATAGAACGCCGTCAAGCAAGTAGGGTCGAAAGGAATTATGTTTTTGTTCACTACAACTGCATTAGATAGAGGGTGGCGGTTTTAAACACGATGCCAAAATGTTCTTAGTGCAGGGCATTAATCATGGCTCTGTACGTTGCCTTAAATGAAAATTAACGAGCTCTGAATTTAACGCTGTATTCATTCAGGAGGGATTCAATTCACACGTAACAGTCGCCACTTCCCTTGTTTAGCTTCTAAGACCCTCAAACTGACGTTTCCAACCAGAAGAACTTCATTGGTGCGAAGTCTGCAGATCGAGCTGCTCATTCAATGGGGTCCCTAATGACCAATCCGTTTAACCATGAAAGTTAGTTTTATTGAGTAAACTTTACGTAAACAACACAGAATGAGGAAAGGAACACTATTCATTCCGGCATATTTTGTGGTAAAGTAACTCCCACCCCCAAATGTTCCGTTGCCTCAAGGAAGCATAACAGAATAAGGAGGAAATGGTTGTCTGGTTGGTGTTCTACGCTCTAGTACAGAAGCTTTCAAATGACTGCACAGTACTCACACTCTTCATGTAACAAGAAGGATAGAAACGTTCTGGAAAAAATGGATGAGCATAAGACTTTAAATTCTGCCATCCGTAAAGAAGTTTAGCAAAAACTACATATTCCCCCCTCCCTCCCTCATGGCGAAACAGCCCCTAGTGGGCCAGGGCCTCCTCCTGCACGATCGCGGTCAGACACATCACACTCGCTAGGACTTCTCTGTACGACTGATCAGCACAGACTTCTACCTAACAACACACAATCACAAGAGACAGATATCCATGCCCCCGGCTGGATTCGAACCCGCATTCCCAGCAAGTGAGTGGCCGCAGACCCACGTCTTACACAGCGCGGCCAATGGGATCGGCCAACAAAAACTACGTATTATATATAAATCATAGTGATGTATTTTGCGCGAAATCTCCACTAGCATAATGTCTCATTACCTGACAGACGAAAAAGTATCCTCATCATCATCATGTTCCTGAAGGGTTAGGTGTGTTTCCTGTTCCTTGATCCTCAAGACGAAGTTAGTCCCTCCATCTCTTCCTCGGTCGTCCTATGTTCCTACGTCCTTTTGGTTTATATTGTAGTGCTTGTTTTGGTAGTATGTTTGTGTCCATCCTCTGTACGTGTTGTAGCCACTTTTTCTGGTACTGTTTTATTTCCTTTACTATGTTCTCTACTCCCGTTTTTTGCCTAATACATTGACTCTTTTCTTTATCTAGTTTTGTTATTCCAAGTAAGTGTTTCAAAAATTTCATCTGTGCTGCTTCTAAACGTTGTTCCTCTCTTTTCTTCAGTACCCAAGCTTCACTTCCAAATTTTAATGCTGCTTTAGCTGTAATGTTGTAAATTCTTAACTTTGTTTCTTTGTTCATTTGTTTTCCAAAATGTCTCCGTATAGCTCCGTTTATTTTGTTGTATGTTT
>Ga0123354_10011108_pt1 | contig 13894 bp, 9 predicted proteins | sample TergutLab28metaG_2_FD_97872 | JGI IMG/M metagenome (GOLD analysis project Ga0123354, IMG submission 97872) | Labiotermes labralis P4 segment gut microbial communities from Petit-Saut dam, French Guiana - Lab288 P4 | ecosystem: Host-associated > Arthropoda: Insects > Digestive system > Gut ... | reverse complement strand
ACACACACACACACACACACATACAAAAACAAGAACACCCACACTTGTTACGAAGCACAGTACAAAATAATTATGATTTCATGTACACTGTGCCTTTTGCCATCCATATATTTTAGTTTCTAAGAAGCTTTTAAATATTTTATAATATACCACACATATTCCTTTAAAATATGGTTGTTCCATATCCTCTATGAGGTGTCCCTCATGGTCTGTCTGTGTCTTCTAGAAAATGTCTCTTTTGAGGTCTTAACCATGCATAACTAGCAATATTTCTTCTAAAACAAAATTGTATACTTTTCACTTTTAGGCATAACAGAATGTAGTACCTGTAGTTTAAGGGAGATGTGCTATACTGTAGAGCAGATAACTTCTGGTAGCTTGTGTGTTTTGAACATTCTCTCAGTAAATACACAAAGTACAAACACACATCAGTATAATTACAATGCTTTGATCTCTCAGAATATTTACCTAGTATTATGTTCTTTGCTCCAACGCAATTGTTAAATCATAACTTTGCCTGTGACCATTTCATAAAATAGCACTACATTTTACATGCATGCACCTGCAGTGACTCAAAGTAACCTGAATCCACATGTATGAGTCAAATGATCAGGGTTTCCAATGTTCCTTGTGACAAGCTGTCCACTAAAAATTCATTTTAATTTCTATATGAAAAAGCTCCAGAAATATGTGCCTAATGTTTATTTACACTGTTGTAAGTTTCACACGTATTGCCACACATTAATGTCCATACTAATTTCATGTTACAAAGACAAGGACCTGAATTTTGAACACAAGCACAAATATTGTGTAAATTAATGAGTACAATTTCCATGAGAGATGTAAATTTCTCAGCATTGTAGTAGGATTTAAATATACAAAATTTTCTAGCACACTTTTCTTATTCGGAATCACATTTTCTGTATATTTCAATGTTACAGTGAATTTAAGGTGTACATAAAAGCTCTCTCTCTTACATTTAAATTCTGAGATGGTAGAAAATATTATTGTAAGTTTATGATAACATAGGGAGAATTTATGTTTGCACTGCAATGAAAATATAAAGTGTTATGTTGTGGGATATGATGCCATGTTATTCAGTAGATAGGTACCAGTACTGTGGAGGAGTGTGCTGCTACCATCGTCAGGGTAGAAGGGGTTCCCTTACTCTGAAGAGTGAGATAGAATATCCCCCCCCCCCCCCCCCCTTAAATTTACTACCTGTTGACCAAACTACACAGTAGCACATCTCAGAAGACATTGATCATTTATTTAATTTTCAATGAAAAACTGGAAAAAGCTACTGAATTTCTGGATTTGTATTAATAATCTTGGGACTTAAAATCATAACTTTGAGAAGCAGCTATCTTGGACATGACAAATATGCTGACTTACATAAAATTTATCTTCAGCCAATAAGTTAATGAAGTTTCAGCAACTGATGTCATTCATAATTCTTACATTCATGAAAACCAATTTTACTGACAGGCTATTAGAGTATTATGTAAAATACAATGTAATAACAGAAGAAGAGGGAAAATTCTGTCACTAACAAATATGGCACTCATGCTGAAAATTTATAAAATTATGTTCTCATCCCCTAATATTAAATACTTCTTTGCAAGAGTTAGATAAATTTAACACCTGTTTTCTTTTATTTTGAGGCATTCTGGCATGGAAGCCTGACACAATCTAGTATGTGAAACGTCAATATATAAGAGTATATATATATATATATGTATGTATATGCTACATGTGCTTTCAACACCTGTATTTGAGAATCATCTTGAAATTATTACCAGCATAAAAAGATGTCTAAAACTCTCTAGTTCACAACTATTGTCCAAAACAGAAGGCCCTTTTGAATTATGGTTATATTATAACAGAGTATGTTGTAGGATACTACTCATACAGAGATTACTTCCTTCTTTAACAATTATAAATAATAACATTCTGAAATTTTGTGGCTGGATTATTGTGACAAACATGTTAATAAGCAAAACACAGTACTTCTCTCTCTGTGTAGTTTTGTAGTATACTATTCCTCATTTATTTTTATTTTCAATAGCATGATTTATATAGTGTTGAATGATAGGAAGATAAGTGGATTGTGAAATGAAAAAGTATGTAAAAGAAACAGAAATACACTATTTCAAAGTACTGTAATGTTATATTCTGTACAGCCTGAGGAAAACCACAAAAGATCTCAGGATTGCTGGTCACTAAGGACAAGATTTGAAACCTGGACCTCCAGAATGCACAATAGCAGTGCTACATATTTTATTGCAATGACTGCTGCCTTGCAGTGTAATACAACTACGAAACCTCACACAAATAAATGCTGAATCTTTGTCTGAAAGGTAATATAGGATACTTAAATTTTGGGTTGGTCAGAAAATAAATTTATCTGGTGTAAAATTTCATAACTGAATAACCTTTGCTGGCTGTGACTGAATCAGGGGCATTCTGGGCTGAGTATTATCACCCTTTTACAATGCTGAAGCAAAACCTTGGTTTTGGCAAATTTCAAGACACAAGGTGGAAACATATGTGACATGATGGCTGACAACTTAACATCATCAGGAAACAGAAAAGCTTGACATAAGATAATATAAATTCCTTAAATGGGTGAGTAATGTGACACCAGTACAATGGAATATGAACTGTTCTTACAGAAATGAAAATAAAGGTTGTAAACTACGTATATTGTGAACTTATATTCTGAATGATCCTCGTAGGATGAAATGTTTTGTTTTAAGCCCGTATTTGCAGGATAAACCCTATCATATGATCAGCATCAAACATGCATGGGTTAACGTAGAGTAACTGGTTTTAAAGCACAACCTTGGTATGTATCACTGAACCCTCATACTGGCAATTGTATCTCCTTCTGTTTACCCTCAAGTTGGCAAATGTTAAGATCACAAGCAAATGTCTCTCATATTCACACAAACAACAGGCAGAATTTTTTATATCTGTGTATGCACTTTCTGCACTGCCTTCTTTGTGTTATACATCTACATCTTGTAATATGTAAATGACGTATACTTTTGGCTGAAGAGTAGTTTCATATATTGAAACATTCAAAGAAATTTTCTCCAACAAATAATTAACAATAGCATTTCTGAAGCCAATTGTCAGTCAGGAAAAGGACTACAGAGAGTTTAACATTTAAAGTGTGACTAAACCAGACACTGCATCTAAAAGTAATATTAATCATGTATAAATCAGGAATATGTCGATTTCATATAGCTTCTGATAAGTATTTCACATTAAATGTTGACCACATTGGCGGAATATGTTGGAGGGAGAGAAAATTTTTCTTGACTTGTTACATTAAATATCTCTTTCAATATGATTCACTTTTCTTCTTCTTCCATAAATTATATTAGTTTACCGATTTTTTTTATTCACTGACTGATTCTTAATAATGCTTTCCAGCTGCTAAGGTCACATAGTGACAAGTGGGGCAAGTGTGTGTAAATGACATATTGGAGAGTATATGGAAGTTGATGCACATTATAGGGGCCTGCCTAAGAACATGATAGCAGAAACTGAGGGAAGACTTGAAAACCTCGGACAGTATAATTAATCTGTGGACAAAACTTGAACCTCAGACCTCCAGAATATAACACAGGAGTCCAGAATACTGAGCCATGATATTCAGTATAAATTTTTTTAAGTTTTCCACCATTCTAATTGTTTTGATTGCACATAACATTTGATGCAATTAATCCACTAGATGAAATTCATTACAACCGTTTTTTGATCAGATGGAGAAACATGTTTGCCTATTTGCACACATTCATCACTAACAACTCCATGGCCATTCTTACCCTAACACACGAAATAATAATTATAATAATAATAATGATAATAATAAAAAAGAGGGAGCCCTCAGGCTGATAACACATCTCTCCTAAGTTAATATACGTAGTTTCCTATTTAGTCTAAAGACTGTATTGCATTCAACTACATGAATCATTTATGACCTGTAATATCTGAATTGTCCACAAGCATGTGAATCTACACCCCACTGGACAAACTGTTTTACTGCCCCATGTTTCTTGCCAGCAAGATGAATTGGGAGTACAGCAAACTAGTAAGCTTTCAGTGATGTTATTTCTTGATTTTAAAGGGATGTGGAGCAAGAGATGTTATCTTTTGTATGCATTTTAACATGTATGTATTCAGATATTCATTTAAATTTAAATTCAGAGCCGTTTTGGTGAAAGAAATGGGTTAGGACAAGCCCACGGAACTGTCTTTCAAGTGCAATCTGGATTCTGGACTGAAATATCAATAACGTAGTTAAAGCTGTGGTGATAGGTTTCAGGGTTGTGTATACATAATTGGTACAGAACTGCACATATAACTGTTTTTATGTACGCAGTTCCCAGAATCGAAAGCGGATGGGCCATCATAATGTTTCAGTGATGAGATCTGGCCCTGAAATTTATTATGAACACCACGACATACATTTTTTTTCATGTCATAAACTCAAACTGACATACAAAATATAACTCAGTACACCACATGTTACAGGAGAGTACATAACATGAGAGTGCCCACAGATGTCATACTATACTACATTTTGCAACATATTGTGTAAAAAAATGTCCTTGCTGAAACCTTACATAGAAAGTACAATTGAAATACTGACTCATCAAAACACAGGTATAACAAAACCATACATGAAGGGGTTCCATTATCAGCCTAAATTCTCTCCATCTTTTTTTACAAACAATTCTAAATTATATACATATAAAAATGGTATTAACAATGTCTCTACATATCTCCAAAGATGCCAGCAAACGTTTTTCTTAGATTCTTCATCGTATCTTCTGTATCTTCTCCATTCTGAGTAGCAGTAGAACTCTGGCGACCGAATATGGAGGGTCCTCGTGATGTTTCTGTGGTAGCTGATGGCTCAGTGGCTCGCCTACCCCCACTTCCAACACTGCTCACTGTGCTTGACTGCGATGCTGCACAACACACAACAAAACAGTGGGAGCAACACAGCAAGAGTGGCATTTAATAAAATAACCATTGTATTTTTCTAAATATTTAAAATTCATCTGTATTTTTCTAAATATTTCTTCACCCTTTTGAAAAATCCACTCTTATAATAAGGCACTGAAATGAAATAAACGTGTAGGCATGAGATTTGAGATCTTAAAGTCTTGCTGCTGAAGATTCAAGCCTTCTTTGATGTTACACCATGCTGATGGTTAAATAAATACCAATATTTGGAAAGACAATAATGCTTTCATCTTTGGTGTCAAGCTGTCATTTGGACTTCAGTCCTTCAAAATGTTGGTAACTATTTGCCAGGTGATGTGGTTTAACACACCATGCAGCTCTCTGCATTTATCATGCTATTCTACCCTTTACAGAAACTGAGGGTAAGCATGTACTGCAGCTAACTACACATTTTTTCAAGTTTCCAGTTTTGAGCCTTCTAGATTGTGCTTTGTAGGTGATGAAAGAGGTTGTGGAGAGAGCTGCTTCTTCCGTTTTTGCAGCAGAAGTGTAGATGGAGACAGCAGGTTCCTCCAGAACACTGTCAGGCATAATGATTTATCAGGCTGCACAATGTTACAACCCAGAAGACTGCAATCTATGTATTCAAAACTGCGGGTATCTCATATCTATCATTCCCATTTATTTCTCCCATACCCCACTGGCAGTGACATTTATTTACTGTATACACGAATCTGCAGCTAAAAATAATATAACACCATATAACAAGTAAATACTTTTTTTATTTCATTATTTACAATACAAAAAAAAAGTAAAAAAGTTTTGATCCGACTCTTATGTCAAGCGTCAATTTTCTATACATTCTTCCATTTGACTGACACATTCAGTTTAAGCTACATCTAAAGTAAGGGCTGCCTGGATGAGTACAAACCAAAATTAAATTTGTCCAGTAACTTCACTGTAGAAAATGAATGCCAGATTGTAGTACAAGCTATGAAATGTTATTAATAAGAAATATCCACATAATCAAATAGAAAACATCCAATTGTGTGCTTATTTCAGCCAATTTTTGCAAGGAATGTATAGCATATTAAGATATTTATCGAATTTTAATTTAGGAGTGCTTATATATATGACTGAAAGGAAAGCTATTTGCTGATGAGATAGCCATTATAGTCAGGTTGTACTATGTCTGCCTTCATGTTCAAATTTGCACTGCATAGCAATGACATGAAAGACAATATATTTCAAATATTATATACTGTATTTTAGATTACATGTTTCCTAAATATGCATTATGTTGAAAGCAAACAATTTACTTGAAGTTTAACCTAATTAAATTGTATGATTGTTGATAAAAATTATTGAAAAGAGTGGAATGAGATATTCTGATTTAAGAAATACATATATTTGTTGTGATATTCCAGATGATATCGGCCAAGACATTTGCTAAAATAAACCGAAATCAACTTATGGTTTAAAAAAAACAGTTATGATATTTATTTAATCATGTTTATGTCCTTCTTTGCGATCATTAGACCAGGTAATCAAGAAGATGAAAATATTAATCTTGAACTCTAAAAACCAGTATAAGATAGAATACATTTTCACCAGCTACCTGGCTATTCTATCTAGGAATGGAACTAGTTTATCAAGGCTATTACACAACGTGAAAGCAAAATTGTATACCTATATACTACTACATTACTATACATACATTATGGGTACATGCTGCAAGTTAAAAGGCCAAAGTCATTCTCTAACAAAAACAGAACAGCAGCCAGTAAAAAGCCTTTATCACTACACATGCATTGATAGCTAGCTGTGAAAACTGGAATAATTAACTGTGAATTTCTAAACAAACAATGCTATATTAACACTGAGTGCTTCGGACAGTGTACTCTACTGTATAATTATTCTTATTCTGTCGTTAAGTCATCAATACAAGTCAATCTTTCCCAGTGTAATATTTTTGTCCTGAAAACGGTAATTTAACTACAGTTGAAATATATGCAATAATGTCAACATATCAATTGACATTTCTGTCACAGTTTTTGTTATGATAGCAAGTGACAATTTGTCTACCGACTATGGCTGTGTAGGGTGCAACTGAAGAACATGCAGCCTGTATTGCCAAATGTATGCTGAAGTCAGGTAACAATGGATGTTGTCTATAGATCCTACAATAGAATTGACACCAATTTACAAACTAAAGTTTATTGAATTTTCTTATATTATTTTCCCTGCTGTGACAGTAGAGAATTAAAAATGTTGTACTAGAAAACTTAAAATTAAAATGACTGTGGACAGCCCTAACAAACAAGGCTTCTGACAAGCCGTGGTGAACTTAACAAAATCAACTACTAAAGCATTATTACTTTCTTTTATCATTGTTTTGAACACAATTATTAAAAATGTTAGAGAGGGAAAAGTAAGTTTTAAGTTGCAGCGTAGTTGTCACTATATACAGAATATGAAACTGTATCTCATGGACGTACATGCTGCTGTAGGAACCACTTGTAATATTACTTTTTAACTCAAGGACTGATGTTTTGTATCATTCATAGGATTCTTGAGGCATCCTCACTACAAATTATATTTCATAATTCCACTGGAGACTATAATAATGTCAATTTCTGCATTCAGTCTTTGTCACTACTCATACAAGTAAAACGAGGCTCCATCTGCTGAAACTAATATTGTACCTACCGCTCACATGAGAAGGTTCTCTGATTTCTTGGAAAATGGTAATCATACTTTCTGAGAACCTATGTGCAAATCTACCAGCTTCCTAGATATTAAATATTTGGGCTCAGAGCTCAATAAAATGAATCAGCAGTCACAAAGACATTCAACTACATGTACTTATAACTTCCAGATGTTAGACATGTTGTGTACCTTTTTAGCAAAGAGTAAACAAAACCATGACACCAGAAGCAATTCAGTGTCCCGCAGGACTTAAATCACATTATTGGAACATGTATCTAGTACACATATAAATAAGTCATTTGGAAAAATTCAAAATTCAGATATTTTGGAATGACAATAACAAATTAATGAAACTTACATTCACAAATAACATGACAGATAAAATTGACAGTTTGCTTGCTAGTACATGGTTCAGTATCTTCTGCCTTCATGTCTGTTCAATTAAAAGCATAAAGATTAAAATATATTAAGCTATAACTATTGTTTTATGTAGCTGTGTCACTTGCTGTCTTGTATTAAAGGATTTAGATTGTCTGGGAAATGGATCCTGAGGAATATATTTGAACTTACAAGGCAGGAAGTAACAGGAGGTTGGAGAAAACTATGAAGCAAGGAATGTCATGATTTGTATCACCAGATTTTATTAGAGCGATCAAATCACAGGGAAGAGGGGTTGAAATAGGCACTGCATGGGAAAGATGAAAAAGGTATACAGAATTCTGGTTGGAAAATTTGAAGTGAATAGAACACCTGAGTATTCTAGGCATAAACAGGATGATAATATTGAGACTGAAATTAAAGAAGTAGAATATGAGTGTATGGACTGGGTTCAATTGGCTCAGGTTGAGGTCCAGTGGCGGGCTCTTGTCAACACAATAATAAACTTTTGATTACTACAGAAGGCAAGTAATTGCTTGACCAGATGAGCGACTATTAGCTTCTCCAGAAGGATTATACTTCATGAAGTTGGCCAGTATAAAGAGCTGCTGGCCGCCACTGGTGTTAATAGTTCATAATACTTGTATATTACAGCAGTTTTCTGAAGGTGAAATAACATTTTATTTTCCACCATATGAAAATTGATAAAATTACAGCTTTTGACTTTACAACTACATTACAACATACTTACAATTAATATCACATTCATTTGTGTTCTAATAAACTTTTGCAACCCTTTAGAAGGAAAATAATAAAGAAACTGATAATGGACATCATAACAATGATGCAACAGCATTCACCCGTTAATTTTTACACAGATTCTGTACAATGAGTGTATTAAAATATAGCCTTTGTTAAGATGTATATAACTCACAGTAACCCTCCAATTGTTCATCAAGCTTTACAGCTTGCAAACTACTATTAACAGTGAAAAAACTATAAATACAGAAATGTTAATTTTAGAAAAAAACTCTGAAAATATCTTCATTTTGTTTTTATATGCATGGATTCATCTCTAAATAAGTTCCCTTCCCCATACCTTCCTCAATATGTACATGAGTACTGTTATTAACACTGAGCAAACTTTTACATTTATGTTAATTTAACCCAAGCTTTTTATTTTAGTATAATATGTGGCAGTATGGTCAAGGAAGACATAACTGTACTACCTAGTGCTACTCTATAAAAACTGTTCTGAAGGTCATTAACATCACATATATGAGAGTCCAAAGAACCTGAAGATATTAAAGGTAACATGTAAGTGCAAATTTTTCTAACCAGGTGTGCAAGTAGAATTAAATACCTTCTTAATCCAGGGATGCACAAATCCTGAGAATCAGGGCGCTGTGGCAACTAAGTTATGTATAGTGGCACCAAATGTTTATGATTCGTCAGCATGAAATTTGCTTCATGTTTCCATACTGGCACCTAGAATTTTGAGGTGGCTCCTAGATTTTAGGAAAATTTGTTCATCTGTGCCTTAATCCATTATAATATCTAGAATATGCATCTATTATAAATTCAGAATGCAAGAACTGTTGCAAGCCTTACAATGAATTCTACTTTTCTGCCAAATTTAATTTCTCGGTACAATAATGTACTTAATGGTGGATTCACTAAAATAATGAATTGCTGGTTATAACACAAGTTTTAAAAGTAAAACGGTTTTAAAACTATCTGTAAAATTGTGCCAAAGATCATGGTCAGTTACATATGAATAGATTCAATTGAATGAATCTTTTGTGATACATGTGTTGTTAATATCAATATTCTTGAGTTCTGACTCACCAGTATCATTAATGTCTAACAAAGTTCTCTCTAAACTGTAAATTTGTGAGAATAAAAATAATATTTTGAATTTGTATAGAAAACATATCTGGCCAAAATACTGGTTGTATATCACAGTATATACTGATTGTATTTTAAATCACAAATACCTCTACTGCAGTATTAAGGTTGTCGACTGAGACAGCATTAGTTTATAAAAATGAAACAGAACTCAGTAGGTTTCTATACAATAGTTAAATCCAGCGTTACCATCACACTGTTGCATCATTGTAATTTTCTGTACAAATTAGTTTTACATACTTTTCAATAACTTCCATATGTAACACACTGCACAACATATAGTCTGACCATAGGCCTACAAGTTAAGAGTAAGAATGGGCATAAAGTCTCATATTAATCACATTCAAAATCATGTTGTTTATACAAGCAGCATTCTAGTACTGCAAATAAATTAATGTAGTGCTTGCAACACAAATAACAGCCCCAGCGATTTAAGTGATAAAGTAGTGTGATGTGAAGTGTACAGGTCATGTCCACTAGCTAAAGGATTTAAATATAAAAACACTAAACACAAAAGTACTATAATGCTGTTTTAGAGAACACTGTACCTCATAGAAAGCAGCTGTGAATATACGAATAAGCAGCCTCAAATAGCTAAAAAAGGTAATTGTCCAGCTGGGATGGGATAAACAACTATTAATTGGAGAGAGACAGAGAGAGAGAGAGAACCAGCATGTTTCCAAATGTGATGTGCTGGTGTTAGGGCTCTTGTGAATATGAAACAGAACTTTTGGACTTCAATAAAGCACTGACAGAAGCAAAGTATGCAGTTTAATTCTTTCAGTGTTGGTACTCACAAAAAAATTTCTTCCACTAGCAACAGTGTATGTATTTAACAAGAGTGAGAGGCAGTATGCTTGAAAGGCACACAAAGTGTCACACAAAATGTAGCTGCATGTCAGACTGGCATGTGTCAGAGGAGTCTGATGGCTCCTGTGTGTCATTTGAAACCATGTTTACACAAAGTACTAGTTACACTTTTCATTACTTTGATAGTTTTATCTCCATTGAGGTTTATTATTTCATGTGACAGACATCATTTGTAAATTCCTCCTGCTATTCCAACACACATGTGGGAGGTTTTTTATACATTAAACAAAATAGTAGAAAGTGACGAATAATATTGGTCAGATAAAATAATAACCCTGTACAATAAGAAAACATAACCAGCTAACACACTGCCTGATATAATATGCTATGAGCTGTAGACCTGTGACATGAACACCAGTATATCCATACAAAGAGAGAGGAGGAGGAAACAAAGAATTTTAAAATTCCTCTTAAGATGTGAACTATGAAATACAGCAAGATCAAGGAGAAGGGCTATGAGTGGTCAAGTTGACCCTCACCTCATTAAAAATTTGGATTTTGTAAACATAAAATTGTTGCCAGAAGATCCTACTTTTCAATTATGTTTTCAGATTCCAATTTAATAATGTAAAAAAAGAATTAAGAAACAGAAAACTGCAACAACCAGTTGCACTTTCTCCTACTGTCTGTTGGTTAATAACCAGTTAAATGTTGAATCCTATGCTAAAGTTTCATTTTAACAACAGCTGGCATAAGTTTTGTGAGATGGGCTGCTGATTATGTCATTTTCTGTCTATAAAGTAAATAAAGAAATAATGAGCTCTGATAACTTCCAAGTGTATAAACCATGAAGGAGAAGCAGAAGCAGGAGGAGGAGGAGGAGAAAGAGGAGGAAAAGAAGGAGCAGACAATGAAGAGGAGAAGAGAGAAAAAGAAGACAGGTGAAAGAAACCTGAAAAAATGCCAAGATTCTATTTTGCAAAACCCATAACAGAAAAACTGGGATTAATACTTTGACTGAAAATCATGCTAGTGTCTGAGGTAAAAATGAAATGCATATTATTATCTTTTAGTACTACTTAGAAAGTGAAGAATATGCCTGAAATAGAATGAAGTATATGAGAATAGTAGTAGTGTCAAAGCTGCAGAAAATGACATTTTTAATGTGACCGATTCTTAACAAGTAACTAAAACAGGAAAATTACTTTTTTTTTTTACATCTACATTACATGATAGCAATAAGTGTAAACTGTGTTTAAAGTTAATCAGTGAAACATAAACTAGAATTAATGTAAAATTTTAGAGACAAAATGCTCAAGAAATATAAACGTTTGTGTAAACACATTCCTGTACACAAAAAATCATTAAGTGTAGAAAGAACTTCAATTCCTATAACTCAACAGCTGTAACAGTAATTGTCATCTATAACGACAGACGATGACAGATTTTCATTGAAATGAATCGTACTTTTAACACAGACAACAGCACATAATATGAGTAAAACAACTGATTAATATAATGTATGATCTCACTTTTCAGACATTATTATGGCCTGCAACATGCATATGATGGTTATGTGCAATGATTTAGCTATCAATGTGTTTCTTCTCAAGCAAACATTTACAGAACATATGTCACTAATGAACTGTACAAAACTTATTACTTTATAGGCTGCAAACAGTACTGGGGGAGGAGGAGAACAGGCTCTCTGTCATCTGTAAAGTGCATTCACTTGCCGATGTAATTAAATTATCATTGTAAAAGTAAAAATGATGCATGTGATTACTTGGCTCACAGCACTGTCCATACATTGCTAGAACTAATTACTAAAGTCAATAGCTAGGAACAGTTTTAAGGTACAAAGGTGAATGTCTATCACTGGATAAATCTCATAATTCACCAATTAATCTTCCCAATGAATTACTACAAGCATAACTAACTGTTATCTCATGAACATCACAGTTAAAAATATAACCTTACTACTGGCTCTAACAAATAATAACACATACTGCTTATCCATTACAAATTGACACGTATCACAAATTTCTAATTGTAAATTAGTAATTGCTTTGCATATAATGAAGAACACATTTGATATTATCACAGTTGGTTCAGCATGGAAGATGTTGGTACACAGGACTGATAAATTGCTGTTAAGGAATCAAATTCAAAAGATATTTTAACATGAGATACAAAAGATATGGTTAAAATGCTATAGAGTTTAGGAGACAATTGCCACAGAAAGCTTATGACTTTCTAATTGTATATGTAAAATTATATGTTAACTAAAACAACGTGTACTTCTTGTAGAAGTCTGGAACTTATCTGTAGCATCGTATAGTTTTGTTCAGTCAAGAAATACATGTAACTAACAAGAACTAACATGAAACATTAAGATGACAGTTATTAAATACTCATACTATTTAACGTTACCAGATGATGAGAAAGTTACAGAGACCATTTACGAGCAACCTCACGTTTTTAATACTGGAACTCTGATATCCAAAGATGACACTGATGTTTAATAAAGTTCAATGTTTCTCTTTTGACACTCCATGTAACTTCTATGTCAGAAACATTACATTCTTCTAGAGTACCCATTAAATATTTCAATTCATAATAATGTAGACTGATAATGATATGAATCCTTCCTAGTATTAACACAGTAAAACAAACTGTTGATCCTACAACTCAAAACAAGTATTATCACTAATTCAAGGACCACAGGTCCCTTAACAATGTACCTCTTCATGCAGTTCATTGACCAACTGACCTTTTGCAAGACTTCAAGATTGTACAGTGATTCATGTAACACTTTTGGGTATTATGTTCTAGGTTTCTGTGTCATGTAGTCATGAAAGAGGTTTCTGAGGTTTCGAATAAATGTTAAAATAGAAGAAACTGTGGTTGATATAGGAATCAACAGGCACAGATTGGACTGTAATAATAATAATAATAATAATAATAAATTGTCTATGGGAACTGTCTATGGAGAAATGGAACACAAGGCTTATTTTAAAAACAAAACAGGAAGTAATGCAGTCACAACTCATTCAGATACGAAGAGGAATATTCCAGGGGGACTCTCTTTCGCCATTACTCTTTT
>Ga0123354_10011107_pt1 | contig 13894 bp, 11 predicted proteins | sample TergutLab28metaG_2_FD_97872 | JGI IMG/M metagenome (GOLD analysis project Ga0123354, IMG submission 97872) | Labiotermes labralis P4 segment gut microbial communities from Petit-Saut dam, French Guiana - Lab288 P4 | ecosystem: Host-associated > Arthropoda: Insects > Digestive system > Gut ... | reverse complement strand
TGCGGTAATGAACCTTCGGGTTCCGTGAAATGCGGGGAATTTCTTGACTAGCTGCAAACCAGTTAGCTTCTCAAGAAGGACTCTGCACCATGGAGTAAGTAAGTAAGTAAGTATACATCTCTCAATGTCGGCCTCCTCTGAACATGATGAAAACGTTTCGCTTTCCACTGAAGCAACAGATCAACCAGAATTATATTACTGACAGACTTGCTTGCTTACTCCATGGACCAGAGTCCTTGAGAAGCCACCCGGTCCTTAACCAGTCAAGAAATTCTCAACATTTTATAGAACCTGAAGGTTCATTACCACATTCACAAGTGCCCGCAACCTGTCCCTATCCTGTAGCCAGCTCGATCCAATCCACACACCCACATCCCACTTCCTAAAGATCGATTTTAATATTATCCCCTCGTGTACTCCTGGGTCTTCCAAGTGGTCTCTTTCCCTCCGTTTTCCCCACCAAAACCCTGTATAAACCTCTCCTCTCCCCCATACGTGTTACATGCCCCACCAAACTCATTCTTCTAGGTTTGATTACCCGAAATATACTGGGTGAGGAGCAAAGATCAATTAGAACTATCAATTTTTGGAAATATATTATACATAATAAGTTTAATAAGGTACATTTTTTCAAAGGATGACGTGAAATATATCAGTTGGTAGTGTACAGGAATTAAAGAGGTGGACAGACAATGCAGGCAATGAATATTTGTGTTAAAATTATAAAACACACGAGCGAAACATGAGAATCGACAGTAGCGCCATTCCGACGGTGATTAATCAAAACAAACGAGTCTGCTAAAATAACAAGTGAAGTGAGTGCGGCGTATCATAATGTCGTTGTGAAACACCGCATTTGCATGGCTGGGTAAATGATGCAAGTGACTGCAATTCATAAATGTAAGACCTTAATGGACAAGAATTTAGTACATTTGAAACAACGATTTCGATTCATTGTGTGTGTTTACTACAGGGTGGACTACAAATCAGTAAATATTTATAAGAAATAGAAGAAATTGTCACCAGAACTTAGGGAATTCCGAGTGTCGATTGATTGTACCTGATGTTTTGAATAATGGTAAATATTATCTTTATAATTATAATTATTTCTGTAAAGTGGCCTACCTGTGTTTACATTGCAAGACGCCAGGCGAATGGTTATGATAGTGCGCTACAAAGATTCAGGTATTCCTGGACACATTTCAGTACGTCTTATTTCGCCATTATTACAAATAAATGTAAGACGCCAGAACCAAAGAGGGGCGCAAATTATCATTTCATTCCTCTCTTATGCATCGTAGAAGCACCTTTCTAACAACACTTTAAACATCTTGATAGAATACACACCAGTACTGTAAACTGTGGGAAGGTTATGCTACTGTGAACTATTCTTGTAGTTTAATAACCGAACGTCTTGCAACGGACTTATTTACCGAGATGAAACTTAATTGGGATGGCTGGTGGTCTGACAAATAATCGAACACAGGATATCCCAGATACAAAACACCAATGATGACTGATCCGGTATGACAATGGTCAGATAATTATTACTGATCCGGTATAATGATTTCCGATAATGATGACTGATCCGGTATAACGATTGTCCGATAATGATGACTGATTCGGTATGATGATTGTCCGATAATCATGACTGATCCGGTATAATGATTGTCTGATAATCATGACTGATTAGGTATGATGATTGTCCAATAATGATGACTGATCCGGTATAATAATTATCCGATAATGGTGACTGATTCGGTATGATGATTGTCCGATAATGATGACTGATCCGGTATAATAATTATCCGATAATGATGACTGATTCGGTATGATGATTATCCGATAATCATGACTGACCCGGTATAATGATTGTCCGATAATGATGACTGATTCGGTATGATGATTGTCCGACAATCATGACTGATCCGGTATAACGATTGTCCGATAATGATGACTGATTCGGTATGATGATTGTCCGATAATGATGACTGATCCGGTATAACGATTGTCCGATAATGATGACTGATTCGGGGTGATGATTGTCCGATAATGATGAATGATCCGGTATAATAATTATCCGATAATGGTGACTGGTTCTGTATAATGATTGTCCGATAATGATTACTGATCCGGTTTGATGATTGTCCGATAACAGGGAGTCACTCAAAGCTTCAAATGGACCTCTACATGATCGTTTCTAACCACCCGGATATCGGAGGCTGGACAGATGATTCGGTAGCAGAGAACCGTGTTTCGGTTCCCTACAAGGATGAAAGATTTATCTCATTTCAGAAGATTTTAGACCGGATCTTGTGCACCCAGTCATTTAATGAGCAGGCTAAAGTTCTTCCTCGGGAAAAGAGTGGGAGAGTGTAAAGTTGATCACTGTCCACCATCTAGTGCCGAGGTTAAGAATTACGGGGGTTGCACCTCCACTTCCATTATATGCCTTAATTGCGTAGGAGAAGTGACCTTTGTAACTTCTCCTTTCGTGTGTCGTTTTCTGTTTCTTACAATTCCGCATTACACAGTATAACGGGTTGGTACTCGTGGTGACAGTTTAACTGAGAGCGGTTTGTAATGAAAGAATACTGACAAGATAGCTAAAGTGATATAACCAAATGGTGCAAAAAATTATTTTCTGTTTACGAGCCCGCCAACAGGCGCCCGCACCTGGGGCTGGGTCCGTGACTCTGCCAGCGACCTCAACAGTCACGGGCGAACAAGCTGATGCCGGCAGCCGGCAACCCGGACGATCCGGAGGAGAGGCAACGTACGCGGCTGTATTGGAAAGGCCCGTCGCCCCATCTCAGCTAAGTGGGCCGCTCAAGCCCACAGCCATGGATTCAGACCCATCCGAACTTGGTGTCAAAATGAAGACAACCAATAGGGGCATGTCTAGCGACATGTCCGGGCCTCTGAGCGGCACGCCAGATGGCACCACTGCAAACGCCCAAGTGGTGAACGGATGCCCTCCAGCAGGAGAGCGTCCTAACAAGACGCCCATCTTTATTTCAGGTGTTAGTGACACCCGTTCATTCCTGGCCTGGTTGCGGGCAACCTGACCTGGCGGTCTGACGGCCCAACTAAAGGGCGAGAAGTTGAAGGTCGTCCCATCAACCGCCGACGGATTCAGAGCCGCGGTCAGTGCGCTGCTTCCCTTGACGGGAAAGACGGTGTGAGTTTCCACACCTTCACGCTCCTAGTGGAACGCTGTGCGCGACATCTGGTGTAGAACCTGGGTAGGGGTTGACTGAGAGCATCGCCAGAGAGGATCTGGAATCCCTGAACATCCGTGTTCAGGGGGTCACGAAACTGCGATCCGGCCGTCGCTATCCGGACCCCGCCAAGGCCGCCCTCCCACCCCCACTTCATTGTATCATTGGCGCGAGGATCTGAGATGTCTAAAGTGCAATCGCTCACCGAACTCTGCGGCTTGCGAATATCGGTGGAGCCGTAAGTGGCTCCAAAAGGCACGCTGTAAAGCAAGCGCTGCCAGCGCTTCGGTCACACGCAGCGTAACTGCGGATACGCACTCCGGTGTGTTGCGTGTGGGAGCTCCCACCTCTCCGGTGGATGCTCCACCCCGCAGTAACAGCCTCAGTGCTGCGGCTGCACGGAAAGCCACACAGCGTACTACCGTGTCTGTGTAAAGTGGAAGGAGGGGAAGGCTGCTCTTGTAAAGCAGGCGCCCGAGCGTGGCCGAAAGAGCGTCGCAACAGGCTAACCCGACGCTCCTAAAGCTCAGCAAGCCGGGCCCTCTGCCAAGCAGACGGACCTGGGCGAAGGATGAACCACGTCGTCTGAGGGGCGCGTATCTTCAAGGCTACCACCCCTCCATCCACCAGCCTACAACGAAATCCCCCTCCTCAGCCGGTCTCGGAGGCGTCCGAGAAGCTTATAGTAACCATCACCAGACAGACGGTAAGGTTTCATAAACTTGAGCCCAAATCCACAGTAGCCTCTAAACGGGCTGCTGGGAAGTCTAAGAAGAAAGCAGCCTCGAATATCAAAAACACGGCAGCCACACCCACAAAACCCAACCTGGTGGTCCCCACACAAAGTCCCACCTCCCAACTCGAGGAAATCTCAGATCTCCTCGATCACCTTCCCCTCCATGCAATTGTGGAGCTGACTCACCAGCCCCTCACGTCCATCTCTTCCCTCCCCACAGGGGCAGCTCGTCCTCGTGCTGTCCTGAAGACCCCCATTCTTTTTGTAGCCGAATATGGCAGCACGCCCTAGGAGCACAGAGCAGTGAAAAGCCCTGCGCCTCGCCTGCTGGAATGCGGATGGAGTGCGCGGCAGGAAGCTTGAACTGGAGCATTTGCTCAGCAAGCACAGTATCGATATTTGTCTCTTAAGTGAAACATTCATTAACCCTGGTCAAGCCTTTCGGCTTGCCAGTTATGTCGGCCACCGCACAGACAGACCGACAGCTGGGTGCGGACACAGCCATCTTCGTCCGCCGTGGTATAGTCCACCACTCAGTGCCAGTTCCAGGCCTGACCCACTTGGAGGCTACTGCCATCCAAGTCAAATTGGCCGGCAAAACGGTGTTAATCCTTGCGGTTTATCTTTCGCTTTCCCGTCCACTGATCGGAGCGGACCTGACCGCCTCTTTCGGCGGGGTATTGCCAAACGTGATGGCTGGAGACTTCAACGCGAAACACGTGGATCAGAACACGCGGCTGAATGCAAGACGGGGGAAACTCCTACGTGATTATGCCGACGAGAACTCCAGTCTGATCTTTGGACCGGACTCCCCAAACACCAACCCATACAATTCCTCGTTTACTCCCGTAGTACTGGACATCGTGATAACCAAGAAACTCTCATTCCCGGTGTAACTGCCTCCGTGCTCCGCACTAAGCTCGGACCACATCACGGTTCTCATTGACACTGCGTGTCGCTCATCTTATCATCACCCAAATAATCGCCCTGATTCAGGCCCACTGACTAGGACAACTTCCAAACTTGGTTGGAAGAACTAACTCCGTTCGATCCGAAATTGCACAGCGAGATGGCAATAGACACAAGCGTTGAGAACTTCTCCGGCGCCATTCTAAAGGCTCTGGCAGTGTCAATTCACAAGTGTCGCTCACGTGACGACCCACGGCCTCCGACACCGACCGGAATTCAGGATGAGATAGCCTGAAAAACCATCTGCGGAGGAAGTGGCAGATCAACAGGGGCACCGCTCTGAAAGCCAAGGTCAACCGCCTGCAGACGTCGGTGACCCGTCGGCTCGACGAGTGGGGAAACGACCAGTGGAGCGCTACACTCGAATCCCTCGATCCTGAAGATCAGTCGCTGTGGAGGATGACGAAGCAGGTGATGAGAGTTACTACTCTATCTCCCCCCTACTCACCCGAAGGGAAATCGCTCTCTCAGACCCCTGTCCTCTTCAGTCCTTATGGCAACGACATGCCGCCACCCTCACACCACTTCGAGTTGGCCATCTACGCGGACGACACGGCCATCACAGCCACGTCCCGCAAGCCGACGCTGCTTGTCAGCTACCTGGAGTCATACCTCAACGAACTTCAACGGTGGTTGGATGAGTGGAAAATCGCCATTAATGTCTCTAAGAGCACCGCCATAATGTTCGCGCGTGCCCGACGGCATATTATCTAGACCCGACCAGTAACACTCTTCGTAGAACCAATCGAATGGGTCGACACTACTCGTTATCTGGTGTTGACCCTATATACACGACTAACCTGGTCGCCTCACATTGACAAGATCAGGAAGAGGGTTGCTCAACGGATGAGTATGCTGGGCCCACTTCTGAATACGAATAGTGATCTATCCGTCAGGAACGGAGTCATGCTATATAGGCAGCTCATCCGGCCCCTAATGTATTATGCGTGCCCCGCGTGGAGGTCCGCTGTCGATTCCATGTCCGGAAGTAACAGGTGTTACAATCCAAGTGTCTTCTTCTCGCTATTGGTGCCCCTTTGTACGTATTTATCAGGCAGATACACGAGGATCTAGGAGTTACGCTGTTTGCCGACCACATCAGAGCCCTGCCCGAGAGCTTGGACTCAAATTTAGCTGATGTGGGGAACCTCCTAGTACGGCAAATCGGCAGATACTTAAGCTGACCGAGGGTTGACCCCGTCGTCTGACGCGAAAGGCAAGGGCGGCAGGGGATAGCAGACCAGTCGAGGCCATCCCCCGCCATGGCCAAGTCGACAAAACGAATCGCGTTCGGCGCTGAACAGCCGAGCGCCATTCGGTTACCCTTACTGAGGTTTTCCGTGATTTTCCTCAGTTGCAAGGCAAATTCCAGGGTATTCGCTGCGTAGTCGGGGCACGGCACGCACTCCCCTCTCCCTGGCTCGGCGGCTTCACCTAATCGCCTGACAAACGTCGCATTCCTCCAGTATGCGACAGAGCCAGTCTGGGCTCGGAACCCAGACAGCCAACCAACCAAAGCTTATCCCTCCCATACTTAGTCCACGGCAACCTAGGCCCTAGTCTTTGGAACAATCAGTCAAGGCCCTCAGCCTGACTTCAAAATCGTTAACACAATTCTATCCCACTGTTAGATTTCAGGTGTCTGTTACTGAGCCCAGCAATGCGGTCAAAAGCAGAAAAGGCTAACAGACAGGGGGACGTCGACTGGCGCTTTGCGCAAGTCTCCGCCCCCCAGTTAACATTTTGCCTTGGAGGTCCAAATGTTGTGTAGTAGGTGGCTGTCTCCTTTCCTTGATTTTATGTAAAAGCGATTTTCAGGATTTGCTTAGGTTCAGGCCATCTTCTCTGTTTATGTTGTGTGGATTCATTTCATTTTAATTGCTTCCCTGATGAGACGATCCATGCAACTTGATTTTGCAGAAAGCAGTTTAGTGTCTTGTAGTCTGACGATGTGCTCATGGTTGACGCTGTGTTTAGCTACTGCTGATTTGTCATGTTGAGCCGGAGGAATTCCAGTTCTTGTACAAGGGAATCTTGGTCACAGAGAGCTTTTGCTCTTTGTATCAGGGAGGAGAGGACTGATTGTTTGTTGGCTGGATTGTGGTGGGAATTCTGGTGTAGGTAGAGATTGGTGTGGGTGTGTTTCCGGTACATTTTGTGCTCTAGGGATCCGTCCGTCTTTCTGTATATGTCGATATCCAGGAATGGTATGTGGCCTTCTTCTATTTCCATAGTGAATTGTATATTTTTGTGTAGCCCATTGAGGTGGTTCAGAAATTCAGTTAAATTTTCTTGTCCATGGGGCCAGATGACGAAGGCGTCGTTTACATATCTTTACCAGTGTGCAGCCTTGTGTGTGGCGTGTTATATAGCTTTTTTCTCAAATTTCTCCATGAAGAAGTTCGCGATGACCGGGGAAAGTGGTGAGTCCTTTCCTATCCCGTCTGTTTGTTCGTAGAACTGATCATCGAAGCAGAAATATGTGGATGTTAGCAGGTGTTTAAACAGTGTAAAGACATCGTCTTCAAAGTGATGACTGAGGAGTGTAAGTGAGTCTACCACCGGAACTTTAGTTAACAGATACACCACGTCGAAACTAACCATTCGGTCTTCTGGTTGTACTTTTAGAGATTCCAATATCTGGATGAAATTGAAAGAGTTTTTTACATGGTGTGCTGAATTTCCGGTGAGTTGGTTGAGTAGTCCTGTTACGTCCATGGAGAGTACGTATGTAGGAGCACCGATGTTGTTGATGATGGGTCTCAGAAGAACAACTTCATTATGTATTTTCAGGAGCCCCTACAGTCTTGGGGGTCTGGAGCCGACCGGACGCAATTGTTTGCATATGTCTTCTGTGAGATAAGATTTTTTAAGCAGTAGTGTGGTTTTCCGTTCTATCGTATCCGTGGGATCCCTGGCCAGTCTTCTCTATGATGGATCTTCAAAATGGGAGGTTATCTTCTGTTTGTAGTCTATAGTGTTGAGAATCTCAGTAGCATTGCCTTTGTCTGCCGGTAGGATGGTGAGGTTTGTGTTTTTCTTTAGAGTCTTTAATACTGTTCTTTCCGTTCTTGTTAAATTTTCTCTGGGCCTCGAGGAACTTTTTATAATTCTCATGGTCTCTTGGCTGGCTTCTTCGGCCATCTCCACAGGCAGGAATTTTACTGCTTTTTCAACACCAGCTAAGATGCCTTCAATAGATATAGAGCGTGGCGTCACAGCATAGTTAAACCCTCTACGTGGTAGCGAGGAAAACTCCGTCGTCCAGCTTCTGCCCACCGAGGTTGATGACAGTTTCATTTGAGGTCTTTGTAGTGGGATGTTGTGTCTTGTGGAGCCGTGCGAATTTGAGGTCTTTGTAGTGGGACGTTGTGTCTTGTGGAGCCGTGCGAATTTGAGGTCTTTGTAGTGGGATGTTGTGTCTTGTGGAGCCGTGCGAATTTGAGGTCTTTGTAGTGGGATGTTTTGTCTTGTGGAGACTTGCGAATTTCCAGAGTTGTCTGGCTTTGCTGTCCTCCCCCACACGTGTGGCTTTCTTAAACGTGAGTTGGTCTATCAGGGACCAATCCGACTTGGAGAGTACAATGGCTAAGCGCAGGTGTATTTCCAGCAGATCTCTAGATGTGTTGTCCAGTTCTCGTCTGATTTGATGTATCCTTTCACGGAGTGGGGCAAAACTGGTGCGTTGATAGATTCTATTGGCAGCTGGGGAGTGGATGTGATGATGGAATTGTAAAAAACGGGGTATGGTGTTGTGATATCTGCAGCGAAGGAGGAAAGTAAGGGAGGTGAGGGGTTTGGTTTTCTTGATGCGAAGTTTCTCAAATAGTCGAATGGCTTTGTATTGTTCGTGTTGCATAATGAGGACCTACAGTGAGAGAGACGGTTGATTGTAACACCTCTGAGGGCTGAAGCGCCCTAATGACAAGCCAGATACGTGTTATTTCGCACTTCAAAGGAGCGTGAGAATACTGACAAATTTATATGAAGTGCCGCCTGTTAGCATACTAAATCTAAAACAACCCATAGATATAAGTTAGTAAAATAATTTCATTGTGTATCTAATTTGACATTCAGGTGACCGTGCACCGTGATAAATTCTTATAATAAAATCAAATAGATTCACTAATTTCTCAAGTTTATTTTTGGAATAAAACTCTACATGTTTCGGACAGTTCCTTTGTCCATCATCGGGAGTTTTTCACTGTAAACACAGCAATATTATATGTCATACAAGTTTGCTGACAGCTTACGAGCAGGATCAGGACGTCCTGATCCTGCTCGCAAGCTGTCAGCAAACCTGTATGACATATACCATTGTGTGTGTACGGTAAAAACAACTCCTGATGACAGACAGAGGAACTGTTCGAAACATGTAGAGTTTTATTCCAAAAATGAATTTGAGAAATTGGTGCATCTAGTTGGTAATAATATGTTTAATTATTTGTCTATCTTTACTTTTGACTCGCTACGAAGTACCGAGTCGGGACTCGTAGCGAGGCGGGATTCAATTCCTACCATAGGCTGGGATACATATTTTTCTATATCATGTCCAGAAATTGACTTTACTCCCAGAGGGACAAGGAGATTTGCCTAGAAGGTAATATATATGGGGATAAACAGACCACCAGCTCCATTTATTGTCGAATCCTAAAATGTAGCATATTGAAATATCTCTACCATAATATCTCTATTAGGGCTGCGTTTCTTGTTTCATATCGGAATAAATTTCTTCCCATAAATGGCAAAATATATTTGTCATTCGACACACTATACATTAAAGAAGTTCATGCAAGTCTGTTAACAATAAATTTTACCTCCAATCAGAGCCAGTTTAGGTCTGCCTCAATCTACAAAACCGCACAGGGCCCAATTTTACTACCGTGAGTTGTGAATTCTAGCTGTATTTAAGACCCTTTTTTCTGTGGCGCTGCGGCCCAACGCTGGCCATGGCCTCCTCATTCATGAGGTTTCTAGATCACACACAACGACGCGCCACATTCGGTAGGACTCCTCTGGACGAGTGATCAGCTCGTCGCAGAGACCTCTACCTGACAACACACAACACTCAAAACCGACAAACATCCACGCCACCGGCGGGATTCGAACCCACGATCAGAGCAGGCGAGCGGCCGCAGACCTACGCCTTAGACCGTGAGGCTGCTGGGACCGGTATTTAAGACCTTTATTCAACATAATCATCCATGTAAATTCTTACGGTGTTTTACCTTCCATGTGACTAAGGACTAGGCTTAGCTATGACCTACAAATTCACTTTTGTTATGCGTCCAGAAATCCCTTAAACTGACCCATTCTCCGGCAGAAACACTGTATGAATTTATGGACAGAAATGTAAGATGCCGTAAAACGCTCACACCAAAACACGTGTCTCTGAATTGTGTAACCCTCTGCTTCTTGGAATATATAATTTTCTCACGTTGAATTTCTTGTTATCGAGTACGTATTTGTAAGAAAGTGGGCCAGGTAGCTCAGTCGGTATAGCAACTGACTGCAGGGTGGATGGTCCGGGATCGATACCCGGTGGGGACGAGATATTCCGCCCATCCAGACCGGCCCTGGGGTCCACCCAGCCTCCTGTACAATAAGTACCGGGTCTTTCCCGGAGGTAAAGTGCGGCCGGGGCGTGCTGCTGACCACTCACCCTCTTCTAATGCCGCGGTCATGGAAGAGTAGAGCTATACCTCTACCCACCCTCTGGGTCACGCTGGACCTGTAACGGGATCACTTTACCTTTATTTGTAACAAAAATGATCAAATTGATGTCTTTTTTATTGCCAAATTCTGAAAATTTTGGCGATAAAAAGTATGAGAGAATTATAAGAAAACCCGCACAAATAGAAGGTTGAGAGTGGGACATTTTGCTAAATTGAGGTCCCCTCAAACGGCACTGATGAAGACTTAATTCCTTTAGCAAATTACACCGTATCGACAGGTAGGGAGTCACCGATGTGCCTAAAGAGTGGAGTGCGTCCGGACTTCGGTATGTGTCTACCAGTCGGCAGACTGGACGTAGAAGTTCCGAGGACCCAAAATTTCGAATCTAACCGTCTTACCTCACAACATCAAGTGTCACTCCACTATCTGTTCTTAATACGAACATGTTACTTCTACGTCATCTTCCATAAGTATCAGAGAGCGTTAGCCTTACCAACTTGTATGTTTATGGTTCCGTGCATCGCTGATCTATATTAGTAATTGTCCAACTGCATGCAACACAAAGCAGTCTATTTATTATTCTGCAAGTTCACTCTACATGTTTCGCGTGTCAACCACACCCATCATCAGAAGTACACAAATCTGTAACTACAGCCTCCGGTACTGTGCAGCTACCTCCCTCCGACGTGGCCAAGCTATAGCTTGGCCACGTTGGAGGGAGGTAGCTGCACAAAAAATATGAACAGTACCGGAGGCTGTAGTTACAGTTTTGTGTACTCCTGATGATGGGTGTGGTTGACACCCGAAACATGTAAAATGAACTTGCAGAATAATAAATAAAGTGCTTTGTGCTGCATCTCGTTGGACACTTATTAATATAGCTTACTATCATATAGTTTAGACAGTTTTTGTTAGCAGCTACTTACTTAGACCGTCGCTTAGCAGAACTCTTGCCCACTTAGGCAAGACTAATTTTATAGAAATTAACGGATTAATTTAGCTAACTAAATAACCAATTATTGTAAATTAAAAAGTTAAAGCTGTCTCTGACTACGCCGTGTAGGTAAAAAGGTGGAGTAGACTTATAACGCCACTCATTCTTACCCCTGATTCTAGAAAGAGGCGAGAGATCAAGTTCACACCCCGATCTCCCTTTCCCAGGGAAAGGAACCCGGTACGCAATGAATAGGATGCTGAGTAGGGTCCTAAACATTTGTAGACAAAGTAGAGTTTCACTTATCGGATTAAATGGGACGTTGAGCCTTCCGGATAAGTAGAAAATCCGAATAGCTGGATTCTTCTTGGAAAATATGCTACATTGGCAGTTTGAAGTGGGAAAAAGTTCGACAAACGGCTGTTTTTGGCTGCATATTTATTTACGTGCAAAATAGCATTAATACATAATTCCTTATACGTATTTGACAACTGGGGAAACAATGTAAGCCATAAAAGGATGTACTACAATTATAGTACAAAAAGGTTTAGCGGAAGGACCGAACCGAGCGGGATAATTGGCGATCCGGATAATCATCTTCAGCATAAGTGGAGTTCTACTGTATTTTGAAGGAGATAAATATCTCTTGCTCCCGTCGTTCTTCGAAATCACGATTATCTAGTCTATGTCATAAATAAATAACTGTTATTACATTAATTTATCATTTATTTAATGGACTACGGACGACACAAACACAAGAAGTTTATATATTCATTGCTCTAAAGTGCTAATTACGTCATCCATTGCCACTTGCAATAGGAGCAGCAGTAGTGGAAAAAAAAAATCACAGCTGATCAACCATATCTTCTTAAACGGATGTCGAGTGATCGCTTTTCAATGTACAATTAGCTCTTATTAATGAATAAAACTATGCGGGAAGTCATAAATAATTTAGCGCCGAGAATTGGGCAGCGTCCATGAAATCTCACCGACTTGATGCAAGGTGGGAGCAATAACCATTCAACCGAACTTGAAAGCGATGGATCAAGTAAAGAAAAGACGAGAATTCTGTATTACCTATGGAAACCCACGAGCTAAATTATCGGAACCCCTCCTACCCCCTTCCAATCTGCGAGCTATATTCGAGAAGCACCCTCACAATAATCCACCCTCCTGCAATCATCTACTCACACCTCCTTCTGACAGGCTGGTTATTGTAACATCCGCCAGTCCTCTTCCACTTTAATTTCCTCTCCTCCATTCCTTTCTTCTTACATCTTATTTGTTTCATGTTGCAGGAAAAATCGGAAGTTCCCAGTTCGCATTTTTCTTACACGACATTCGCGTTTTTGTGCCATTTAAATGTAAGATTTGTCACGCCTTTCTACACATCTCGTGGATCGTATATTCCATTGCTGAATGATAAAATGTGTTACAGGTTCCCCTCTAGACAGGAGACACTTTAGGACTGAATTAGCCCATTTGATTGGGTCAGCTTTACGAACGCTCAACGATAACTCAACAGTCAGACTCACATAAATTTCGCCAACAAAAGCTCAAATAGCCCTTCAATTTACGCCATAAATTTATAAGTAGGGCTGGAGGTAAGGCTCCAGAGATCCTTAAACTCAGGTACTGGATGCGAATGTCGTTAGGTTCACGCTCCAGCCGCTTTAACTACCGGGAAATAGGATCGTTACAGAGCTGATCTAAATTCACGACATGCTGAAGCATTCTCTCCAGCTCGCTTAACAAACATTTGCCACCCAGCACGTAGGTAGAAACTAACAGCGTAATGGAGATGAATTCGTTAGGTCCAAGACGTATTTTCTGGAGTTCTACTGGCGTTTGAAATGAGACATCGTAGGAAAGCGTAGGGTGTGGATCAAAATTTTTGTTGTATGCTTTCTTCTGGGTAACTCGTCGGCGTCTGAATTTAATATGCCGACGTTTCGGAACACTCTGTTCCATCTTCATAGGCAGGTAAGCATAACTACCTGCCTATGAAGATGGAACAGACAGAGTGTTCCAAAACGTCAGTACATAAAATTCAGGCGCCGGGGGAATTACCCAGAAGAAAGCATACAACATTCAGAACACGGCGAAAGTTTGAAATCAAGAAAAATTCTGCTTGTTCACAATTGAAAGAAATTAGTATTTTCTTGCAGTGGAAAAGACCTAAACACAGGGTTATACGAAAGGATTGTCGGGGTTTTAACAACTGCCACCTCGTTCTCCAGATGCAACCCCATGTGATTTCTTTCTATGGGGTTACGTCAAGGATCAGGTTTGTGTTCCTCCTCTTCCCGCAAATATCCCGGTACTGAAGGTAAGAATCAGAACCGCCATTGAAACCAT
>Ga0123354_10011105_pt1 | contig 13896 bp, 11 predicted proteins | sample TergutLab28metaG_2_FD_97872 | JGI IMG/M metagenome (GOLD analysis project Ga0123354, IMG submission 97872) | Labiotermes labralis P4 segment gut microbial communities from Petit-Saut dam, French Guiana - Lab288 P4 | ecosystem: Host-associated > Arthropoda: Insects > Digestive system > Gut ... | reverse complement strand
CCTTAAACCTTAAACCTTAAACCTTAAACCTTAAACCTTAAACCTTAAACCCTAAACCTTAAACCTTAAACCTTAAACCTTAAACCTTAAACCTTAAACCTTAAACCTCAAACCTTAAACCTTAAAATTTTTTCAGGCGGCAAATATACACTCTCAAAAGGCGTTTGTCAAGAGGGAACTGCATTTTTTTCTAATTCCGAGTACCATAGTTCGCCGTATCTTCTTATTAATGGTTCTTTTAAAAATTTATAGAGGGGTAATTTTAATGTTTTTCCTTTTTCACACGCAGAGTGGCAAACACTCCAGCGGTGGTAGTTCAGCGCTTCGTAATCGGGAAGAATATTTACGCGGATAGGGTATAAGTGGCAGGAGATTGGTTTTTGGAAATCAATTTCGCCTTTTAGAAATGCTTTTTCTATGGCGCATTTGGCAATATTCTCTTCAAAATAGAGAAAAGCACAACTTTCATCTTCTAACAGCGGAGTAACAAAAGAACCTTCCATATCGTAGTCGAAAGTTCCCTCTTTATCCACTTTTTCCACTCCTTCGGGGGTCATATATTTTTTAAAAATGGGGTAATTATCTTCCAATTCGGATATTTCATCGGGTTCGAGTGGAGCGCCCACATCGCCCTCCACACAGCACAACCCACTGCATAATTGAAGATCACAGATGAAATGTTCGGTAAAGAGTTCATCGGAAACGAGAATATTTTGAATAATTTTCATTGTTTTGTTTGAATCGGCAAAAATACATTGTGTTTTATATTTCTTTACCCAAAAACTTAACCAAAATATTATACTTTCGCGTTCATTTTTAAATGATACAAAATATGATACCCAAAACATTTTCACACAAGGTTTTCTCATTTACGTTCTTCGTTTTATTGATGCTATTTTCAATAGATTTGTCTGCTCAAAAATATGCGGTCTATTTTACGGATAAAAACAACACACCTTTCAGCATTGATAATCCTGATGCATTTCTGTCTCAGCGCGCCCTTGATAGGCGTGCAAGGCATGGCATTGAGATAAATGCCCAAGATTTGCCGGTAAATCCGCAATATGTTCAAGAACTAAAAACGTTGGGCGCAAAAGTGCCGTTTACCAGCAAATGGCTCAACTGCGCGTTGGTTTCCTGCTCGCAATCTATAATCAATCAAATAGCAGGGTTGCCGTTTGTAAGCCATTACGTGTATATTAGTCCGGGATCATATTCCGGAAAATCAGGAGAAGAAACCCTGAGTAGCAAATTCACAAACAAATTGGAAAGAGAGGAGGATTTTTTACCGGTAACCGATATGAAGAATAGAGAAAACTACCTGTATGGGCAAGGGCATAATCAAATTAATCAAATAAATGGTATTCCTGTTCATGAACAAGGTTTTACAGGTGAAGGTGTTTTGATTGCCGTGCTGGATGCGGGATTTCAAAATGTAAACTCGCTCTCTGTTTTCAGTAGTATTTTTTCAGAAGAGAGGTTGGTTTATGCGTTGGATGTTGTGGTACCAAATGGAAATATATACGGTTCAAACACAAGCAATCATGGAACTAATGTACTTTCGTGCATGGCTGCCAATGCAAATAACTCATTTGTGGGCACTGCCCCTAAAGCTTTATATGCGCTGATAAGAACGGAAGATGCCGCCACTGAATATTTGGTTGAATGTTATAACTGGGTGGTGGGTGCAGAGGCTGCCGACAGCATCGGCGCCGACATTATCAACACCTCTTTAGGATATACTGAGTTTGATGATAACTCTATGAATTATACTTATGCTCAGATGGATGGAGAAACTCCGGTAGCTTCTTTTGCCGCAAAAACAGCGATTGAGAAAGGTGTTTTCGTTACGGCAAGTATGGGAAATAACAATGGCACAAGTTGGCCCTGGATGGGATCTCCCGGCGATGCTACCTATGTAGCTACTATCGGAGCTGTAAATTCCGGCGGTACAATTGCATACTTCAGTTCTAAAGGACCAAACGGTGCAGGAACGCCTAAACCCAATGTGGTGGCAAGAGGCGTTGACGCAACGGTCTATTCAACATCGGGAAATCTCAGTACAGCAGACGGAACCTCTTTCTCCAGCCCTATCTCCTGCGGAATGTACGCCTGCCTCATTCAGGCAAATCCGAAAATAGAACCGGCAACATTGCGCGATATTGTGGATGAAACCGGTAACAGATACCCCAATCACGACATTTTTTATGGATACGGAATTCCTAACTTTGCGGATGCCCTTGAAACAGTGCTCTCGCTCTCTATTATGGAAGTGATTGGAATTAAAATTGACGACTCGCAAGGAAATAATGATGGTAAACTGAACCCTGGCGAAACCGTAAGTCTCAATATCTCTATTGTCAACAAATCTTCAGAAACTTTAGAAAATGTGAGCGCTGTGGTTATTACGGACGATATAGAAGTTACATTCATCAATAATTCAGCAGATTTAGGTACTTTCTCTCCCGAAGAAACAAAAACAATTAATCATGCTTTTACCCTTACATTAGGTGAAAATGCTATCCCCAAAACTACGATAAAATTCCATGTTACATTTACCTCTAATGATATAACAATTAAAGGATTTTTCTCGCTCGATATTTATGGAGATTATTTAGAATACAAGAGTTACGCCATAGATGATGCTGACGGTAATGCCAATGGCATCCTTGAACCCGGCGAAACAGCAAATCTGTTTGTCTTGATTGTAAATAACGGAAATGAGTATGCAAGCGGAGTGAATGCGGTACTCTCTTCTACCTCAGATTTAGTTACTGTTAATTCCAATAGTTTCAATCTCGGAAATATCATTCCCACCCAAACCAAATATGCCATGTATAATATTTCGGTTAGTGAAGAAGCTGTTTCGGGTTCTATCTCTATTCCTTTTGAATTGCAATTAACAGATGCTATAGGGAAAACAAGAAAGCACCATTTTACATACAGCGATAAATGCGGCATTGTTTTTGAATTGTATGATTCTTATGGAGATGGTTGGAATGGTGCGGCTATTCTTGTAAGTTTTGATGATGGTACGCCTCCACAAACGTTAACATTTACAAGTGGTTATTCAGCCAATTTCACGATTAATGCCGCTATGGGTGTTACCCTTACACTTTCTTGGCAGGCGGGCAATTGGGATAGCGAGTGTTCTTTTATTATTAAATATGATGGCGGAGATATTATCTATAATGCTCCTGCTGCGCCTCCCGCCGGCGTTTTTTGCACTTTTGTAAACTATTGTGGCGGAGCAGCCCCACCCCCTAATCCGCCACTGCACGCCCCGCGATATGCCGTTCACTTCAAAGATAAAGAGAATACGCCTTTCAGTATTGAAAATCCTCTTGTATATCTGTCTCAAAGAGCGATAGATAGAAGAGCTAAGTATGGAATTTCTATAACAGAGGATGACCTGCCGGTAGATCCAATTTACGTTGAAAGAGTTACTATGACAGGCGCTTTGGTTAGCGCATCAAGCAAATGGTCGAACTCCGTTTTGGTATATGCTGAAGATGCGATGCTTAGCGCCATTAATCAGTTAGATTTTGTGGATACCATCGTCTATGTTAAACTCTCGGATACCGCTTATAAACGAATGGATATTCGTTCTAAATGGATTGATGAAGAGATTGTTACGGTACATGAACCCGCAAACGATTATGAGTATGGATATGCATTTGGGCAAATCAACCAGTTAAATGGTATTCCGGTGCATAAAGAAGGCTTTGCAGGTGAAGGGGTAATTATCGCGGTTTTAGATGCAGGATTTCAGAACGCCAATAAAATAACCGGATTGGCTCATCTGTTTGAGTCGGATAGAGTGGTACTGGAGAGAAATATTACGCAGCCGCACCGATCTGTTTACGATGAAACCATTCACCCTCACGGTACTATGGTTTTATCGTGTATGGGTGGCTATATTGAAAGAGTCTATGTGGGAACTGCACCACAGGCTTCCTATGCTTTGATAAGAACTGAAGAGAGTGATTATGAGGAGGAGAATTTAATAGAAGAATATTTTTGGATGATGGGTGCTGAATTAGCGGACAGTCTTGGCACCGACATCATTAATTCTTCGTTGAGTTACTCCACTTTCGATGATCCGGTAATGGACCATACTTATTCCGAAATGGATGGCAAAACCGCTATTGCTTCAATAGCTGCAAAAATGGCAATAGAGCGTGGTGTTTTTGTATGCGTGAGCGCCGGTAATTCTAACGGATCGCCATGGCCTTGGGTGGGGACTCCTGCCGATGTACCCGAAGCGCTAACCGTTGGAGCGGTTCAACTGAACGGAAATATAGCCTCTTTCAGCTCTATTGGCCCTAATGGCGCCGGAGACCCTAAACCTAATGTGCTTGCCTGCGGATCAGGTGCTTATTTGCTATTACCTGATAATAATATTGGAATCGGTTCGGGAACCTCATTCTCCAGTCCTATCACTTGTGGTTTGGTAGCTTGCCTTATTGGAGCGCTTCCTGCCCAAAAACCCGATGAAATTCTTAATGCCATTCAAGAATCAGCCAATAGATATCCTAACCACGATATTCAATATGGTTATGGAATCCCAAATTTTGGGAAAATATTAAACCTCGAAGGTATCTCTCCTTATGGAAACAACGTCGGCTCAAAACTTATCTATTATCCGAATCCTGTAAATGATAAGTTATATTTGAGTAATAATGAACAAGTTATAAGAATCGCTGAGCTATACGATATTACAGGTAAGTTGATAAAAACTGTAAATCTTGGAGGAAACCATACGTATGTGGATGTAAAAGATATACATGCAGGATTTGTTTTTGTAAAAGTAATCTATGATAATCAATCGAGCGAAACGGTTAAGTGCGTGATTATTAAATAGAAACTTTGCAACTTTATGTAATTATAAATAAACTGCCATAAAATGTGGAATAAACCTTGGGGATATAAAGAAGGTTTTGCCATAAACGCAGGTCTTATTCTTGTTGGATTATTGCTTCAACTTACAATAGGGCAGGCTAACCTTGATCTGTTGGCATTTCCCGTCAATGTTATCGCATTGATTATATTCTTGTTAGGATTGATAATCATGCAGATGATTTCAAAAAAAGTATATCTCTTTCGAATGATGAGCGCCATTCAGTTTGCATTACCTTCGTTGGCAAGTGTTTCAATACTTATTATGGTTATGGGAATTTTACCCCAACTACCATCCGATGTGAAAGTGCTGGGGATAACCGGAAAATTTGGATTCTCACAAATGCTGTCGGCATGGTATTTTGTGATGAGCTTCTTATGGCTTATCATCATATTGGGAATGATCATCTTGAAAAGAATAAGTCGTTTTAATATAAAAAAGGATATTCCGTTTGTACTAAATCACTTGGGATTATTTATCGCCCTACTGAGCGGAGTTTTAGGAGCCCCCGATTTACAACGATTGAAACTTACGGCATCTATTGGGAAGCCTGAATGGAGCGCGCTCAACAGCCGGCAAAAAATGGTTGCGCTACCTTTTGCTATTGTGTTACATCATTTTACTATTGATGAATATCCGCCAAGAGCAATCGTAAATAAGAAAACAGGGGAAGTTACTTCCGTAAGAGACCCGCGCCGCTATGCTTCTGATGTTACGGTTTATACAAAATCAAAAAAAATAATTAACGGAATTATTGAGGTTAACAAACCTTTAAAAATTGAAGGTTGGAAGATTTATCAAATGGGATACGATAAAAATAGAGGTAAATGGAGTAATATCAGCATTTTTGAATTGGTGCGCGACCCTTGGCTGCCGGCTGTTTATACCGGCGTGATAATGATGATAGCAGGAGCCGTAAGTATGTTTGTTTTTACTCTAAAAAGGAAGGAGGAACATGTATGAGTTGGAACTTTTTCCTCTACTTTTCCATTTTTGTAGCACTCCTTATTTACATTCGTAAAAAATATAAATGGATACTGGTTTTCAGTGTAATAATGGCTCTTGTATGTATTGGTATCCATATTTTTAAGCCTGAAATACACCATATAATCATGGTACCCGCTTTGCAAAGTCCGTGGTTTGTTCCCCATGTGATGGTTTATATGCTTGCTTATGCTATCTTGGGCGTTGCGGCAGTTACTGCGATTTACCTTTTGTTTTTTAGAAAAAGAGATATTTTGAATAGAGAAGTGGAATTATGCGACAACCTTATTTACACGGGCGTAGCATTTTTAACGCTGGGGATGTTATTTGGTGCGTTTTGGGCAAAAGAAGCATGGGGACACTATTGGTCGTGGGATCCCAAAGAGAGATGGGCGGCGGCTACGTGGCTTGCTTATTTGGTGTATATCCATTTCCGGTTGCAAGAACCTGCGAAATATCGTACTGCACTTACCCTAATGCTCCTTGCTTTTTTGGCGCTGCAAATATGTTGGTATGGAATCAACTGGCTACCAACAGCCGGAAACAGTATTCATACTTACTACTAAAAAAAACATTTTCCGTCGGATATAACCCAATTTTCTCACTGTATTGCAGCTCTCCTAAGTTTGCTAAAATCCAACACTTTCCCTTGTTTTCCCTTCATACTGATAATCCCTTCATCCACCATTTCGGAAAGCGTTCTCGACAACGAAGGGCGTGTAACTCCAAAATATTCCGCCAACATGGTTTGATTCATATCCATAGTAAAACACATATTGCTCGTTCGTGCCATGATATATTGCGCTAATTTTCCCCTGATGGTCTTTGTGGAAAGGAGTTTTATCCGTTCAGAGAGAAAATGTACCCGATTGGAGTTGAACTTCATAAACCCTTGTAAAAAATTCTCATTCAGGGCAAGTTGTTTCATGATAGACTCTTTGGAAATGAGGATTATTTCAACATCTTCTAAAGCCACAACATCCACAGGAAACAGGTTCTCTTCCGCAAACAGAAACGCCGGCGCTAACGGATTGGGCGCGCGAATGGTTTCGATATTCAGAACCGTTCCCGACGAGGATAACATCTCTGCTTTTACACTTCCTTTCGACAAGATATGCAAAGATTTAACAGTATCTCCTTGCTGTGCGATCCAATCTCCTTTTTTAAAGGTTTTGATTTTGAATTTTAGCCCATCTAAAAAATTTTCTCGTTCATGAACGGGAATGTTTTTACAAATTGGACATAATAATAATTCGTCTGTATTCATCATTGAAATTTTGGCAAAAGTATGATTTTAATAACTAAAAAAATAAAAAGTAATTTTCAACAAAAAAATCAACTAATCTCTTGTTTATATTCAAAAAATAACATCTTTGCATTTTATAAGTTGATTATAATAAGAGTTTGATAAACAGATTAAAGCAATATAAAAAATAAAATCTATAATATTATGAGAACTTTCTATGACATCCACATGCACGCCTTTAATTTAAGTCATCCCAGTTTGTCGGTTTTTTTGCAGCGCTCCGACTTGTTAGACTCTCTTTTCAAATCTCCGCCTGACACTAAATCTCAAGCAGCAACTTTATGGTGTTTTTTGCGTAAAATAATGGGCTATTTACTCATTGTAATAGGGATACTTATTCTAGTTCCTATTGCAATAGTTGTTCTGCCCATTTTTCTATTATTTAAAAAGAAGATTCTCAAACGTTTCGCACAGTTTATTTTAAATATTTCTGTTGTTAAAGATTCTATCGGCAAGGCAATGCGTACCCTTACTTTTTTTGAAATACCGTTAGAATATCAGTTTATAGTACTTGATTATTATCTGAAATCGAAAATAGAATATTTTGAAGATGAAAAACATATCGTTATGGGTAATACTGCTTATAATAAAATTGTCCTTTGTCCTTTGGTTATTGATTTTGGACGAAAAAATATTCCTGATGGCGTTTTTTACAGATATACCCCCAAAAGCCCTATTGCCAATCAGGTGGGCGATCTGCTTTATGCTATACGAACCTACTATCGTTTCAATGTGAATGTAATGGATGATAAAATGCACCTCTCAACAGAAATTTTCGATTGGGAAAATAGAAAAGCAGAGAAACTGTTTGAAATTTACCCTTTTATGGGTTTAGATACGAAAAACTATGATGATTGGAATGGTTTGGAAATACTATTAGACAAGTACTTCTATGAATTTGAAGCATCCGATTCTCCCAAAATACGCAGAGAACGACTTTTCAACAAAATGGGAAAATTAGATAGTAATATGTATATCAAAACAGAGGGGCATTATCACAATGTCTTTGCCGGAATAAAATTATATCCGCAATTAGGCTTTGACCCTTATCCTGATGCACCTGAGGAGTTTGAAAAAGTAAAGAATTTATATCTATACTGTATAAAAAAACGTATTCCCATCACTACCCATTGCAGCGATGGCGGATATAAAGTTGCTGAAAACAACCATTTGACTTCCCCCTTAGGGAAATGGAAAAAAGTATTGGAGCAAAAAGAGTTTGAAGAACTAACTTTAAACTTCGCCCATTTCGGAAGCCAAAAAGGGAAACAAACCGAGTGGAGAAATGCCATTATTGAGTTAACAAAGAAATATCCTAATGTTTATACCGATATTTCGTGCAATGATATGACAGACGAATATTACAATAATCTGGGAAAGCTCTTTAATAGTGCTAATCCTCAATTACATAAAAAAGTATTGTTTGGCTCCGATTTTTCTATAAATTTATTAGTAACCGAAGCATACTCATATAACCATTACTTAGAAACATTTTCCGATGCTGAGCTCCCTTACAAAACAGAACTGTGCGAACTGAATCCTGAGAGGTTTTTGTTTGGAGGTATTAATTAAAGATGTAACAAAAGTTACACGTTATTCTATATTTTCCTCCTATTTTTGCCAAAAAATTAAAATCCAAAAAAATGAAAAGAACAGTAATTAAGATTAACGAAACCTTGTGCACCGGTTGCGGCGCATGTGTGAAAGGATGCCATAGCGGCGTTTTGCAAGTAATTGACGGTAAAGCTCGCGTAGTAAACGAGATGCACTGCGACGGGCTGGGGATATGTATCGGCGAGTGCCCAATGGGCGCTATAACCTTAGTTGAGCGCGAAATACAACCTTGCCAAAACCGGTCTTGTTGCAATACAGACACACAAATGCATCAATTTCCGATTCAGTTGCGGTTGATAAATCCTACGGTACCCTATCTGCAAAATCAAGATTTGGTGTTGGCGGCAGACTGTACCGCCTTTATGTGTAGTGATTTCCATAACCGGTTTATGAAAAACAACAGCATAGTTATTGCTTGCCCCAAACTCGACAATGCAAAAGAATTGTATGTAGAAAAACTAATGGCTATGATAGATTATTCGGCAATTAACTCAATCACAGTAATTTTAATGGAGGTACCGTGCTGCGGAGGGTTGCTGCATATTGCAGAATTAGCGCAAGCAAAAGCGCAACGCAAAATCCCAATTCATAAAGTGATAATTGGAATAAACGGGGAAGTGCAATAAGATAATGAGACAACTGTAACATTTGTTACAGTTTTTCCGGTTTGATACCCCTATTTTTGCAGAAAATTTCAAAGCGAAGTTTTAGCCTTTTGTTTAATTTAAAAATTGTAATTATGTTTTGTTATCAATGTCAAGAAACAGCCGGCGGTAAAGGCTGTACCGTAAAAGGTGTTTGCGGAAAAACCGAAGAGGTGGCGAATCTGCAAGATTTGCAAATTTATCTGCTAAAAGGAATCTCTAAACTGACGATTCGTTTACGCGAAAAAGGAGTGGAAATGCCCGAAGTAAACAAATTTATTACCGACGCTCTCTTTATGACCATTACCAACGTGAATTTCGATAAACAACGTTTCGTAAAGAAAATTGAAGAAGCGTTGCAGATTAGGGAAAAGTTGAAAACCAGCCTATTTGAGATGGGCGATTCGGAGATTATGAGCGATTGCGATTGCCTCACATGGAGCGCTAAATCTCCGGAGGAGATGGAAGAAAAAGCAAAAAATATCGGAATTCTTTCTACTGAGAATGAGGATGTACGCTCTTTGCGCGAACTGTTAACTTACGGAATTAAAGGATTGGCTGCATACGCCGAACATGCCGCCAATCTAGGATTTGAAGACCCTGAAATCTATGCTTTTATGCAGGAAGGGTTGGTGGCCACAAAAAACAACCATCTCTCCGCCGAAGAACTTACCGGTTGGGTGTTGAAATGCGGAAGTATGGGCGTTAATGTGATGGCTTTGTTAGATATAGCTAATACGTCAACGTATGGGAATCCGGAAATTACCAAAGTAAATATCGGGGTGCGGAATAACCCCGCCATCTTGATTTCAGGCCACGATCTTCGGGATATTCACGATTTGTTGGAGCAAACAGAAGGAACCGGCGTGGATGTTTACACACACAGCGAAATGCTTCCCGCACACTACTATCCTGCATTTAAAAAGCATGTGCATTTTGCCGGAAATTACGGCAATGCGTGGTGGAAACAAACCGAAGAGTTTGAAACCTTTAACGGACCTATCCTCTTCACTACCAACTGCCTTGTTCCGCCACGCCCCAATGCAAGCTATGCAGACAGAGTTTATACCACCGGTTCGGCAGGCTTCCCGGGATTTCCACATATCGGCGACCGCGCAAACGGTAAACCCAAAGATTTCTCTAAAATCATAGAACATGCCAAAAATTGCAAACCTCCGGTAGAAATTGAGAAAGGCGAAATAGTAGGTGGGTTTGCTCACAATCAAGTGTTTGCTTTGGCAGATAAAGTAGTAGATGCCGTAAAATCGGGCGCTATCCGTAAGTTCTTTGTGATGGCGGGCTGCGATGGTCGCATGAAAAACAGAGAATACTATACGCAATTCGCGGAAAAACTGCCGAAAGATACTGTTATTCTTACGGCAGGCTGCGCGAAGTATCGCTATAACAAACTGCCGTTAGGTGATATCGGCGGAATACCGAGAGTGTTGGATGCCGGACAGTGCAACGATAGCTACTCGTTGGTAGTTATTGCATTGAAACTGAAAGAGATATTCGGATTAAACGATGTGAACGAACTGCCCATTGCCTATAATATTGGGTGGTATGAACAAAAAGCGGTAATTGTGTTGTTGGCGCTTCTCTCTTTGGGCGTGAAAAACATCCATATAGGAACTACGCTGCCCGCATTTCTTTCGCCCAACGTAGTAAAAGTATTAGTAGAAAATTTTGGGATTTCGGGGATAAAGAGTGTGGATGAAGATATTGAGTTGTTTTTGAAATAGTTTTTGCAAAGTTTTTTTCATTTCTTTTTCAAAACAAAAACCATTGAACTGCCTTTCTCCCTACCGGAACGAAACCAAGTTTTAATATTTGACAGTAAACCTATTATAAATGCTTTTACAAGGGCTTCCGCATTGCGGGAACCCTTGTGTTTTTCGCTTAACAGCGACACATAAAACGAATCGAAGTAAAGCGGTTTTTGGCAGGTAATTTGAAAATTGCTTTTGTTTGTCAAAAGATTCATAGTTTGTGGGGTAAAATGCCATAAATGGCGCGGCACGTCATACCCTGCCCAATAGGTTTGGTAATGTTGCGCATCATAAGAACTGCAATTAGGCACTGCAATAACCGCAATTCCATTTGGCAACAGCAGGCGGTGAATGATATCCATCATTTCGCACAGATTTTCAAGGTGCTCAAGCACATGCCACAACGTAATTATATCAAAACTTTCTTGTGGCAGGTTGTAAAGTTCCGCTTCGCTTTTTACTGTTAATCCGAATCGGTTCATGGCGATCTTACGGGCAGGTTCACTCTTTTCGATCCCCATCGTTTCCCATCCTTTCTGTTTTGCAACATTCAGAAAATATCCCGTGCCACACCCGATATCAAGAACTTTTCCTGTTTGTTTACCGGATCGTAGGGAAACCAATTTCACTTTTTTCAGTAACATATACTTCCGAACAGCATGATACAGTTTATTTGCAATTCCTTGCTTGGTATCGGAATGTGAAACATATTCAGAGGCTTCATAATATCTTCCAATGGTATCTCCGGATGGAAAATTTTGGGTAAACAAAAATCCGCAATCAAGGCAAGAGTATAGTTCAAAATTCTCTTTACTAACGAAATAATCCGTACAAACAAATTTTGGTTTTAACTTCACACTGCCGCACAGAGGGCATTTTTCGATATTTATGTTACTCATAGTGATAGAGGTGTCTGCATTAGAAAGAATGGCGTTTTTTTCTGATTTATTCTGTGGTCTTTCGCGGTGCGAAAATATGATAAAAATGACTGACTCCCTGTGTAACTTTGTGAATTCGGTGTATTTCGACATCCTCAATAACCGTCTCTGTGCTGAATTCTATAATCGTTTTTTCTAACGTTGAGGTTTCATTTATTTTTTTTACGACTTTTGCCGCCGATGAAACAGGAAAAAGCTAAAATCTTCGGTTTAACGCCCAATGTCTTCTATACAGGACTGACAAGTTTCTTTACGGACACATCTACCAAAATGGTTTACAGCGTTATGCCGCTTTTCCTGTTATCCATTGGTGCGTCGAAAACTACCATTTCACTCATTGAAGGGATTGCTGAAAGTACGGCGTCGCTAATTAAAGCGCTGTCGGGCTACTGGAGCGATAAAATTGGGAAAAACAAACCGTTTATGTTAATAGGTTATGGCATAACTGCTTTGGTTACGCCTCTGTATGCTTTGGTGCGCTTTCCTGTGCAGGTTTTGTTCTACCGTTTTTTTGAACGTGTGGGCAAAGGATTGCGGGCAGCGCCACGCGACAGTTTGATTAGCGGATCGGTAACGCCAAAAGATGCAGGCAAAAACTTTGGATTTCATAAAGCGATGGACAATAGTGGCGCTATTATTGGTCCCTTGTTTGCTTTCTTATTACTCTACTTTTTTCCGCAGAATTTCTCCCGCATTTTTCTCATCGCCACTATTCCTGCCTTGTTCGGTGTGATTACCATTGCTGTTTTTATTAAGGAAGTGAAAGCCGAAAAAGCGAAAACCACTACTCCAATATCTTTGAAACGCCTGCCAAAACAGTTCTACTTTTTTCTATGTATCGTTTTTGTATTTACACTCGGCAACTCCGCCGATGCGCTTCTGTTGGTGAAAACAGCCGAAACCGGTATCAGTAAAGCCTATATTCCATTTGTTTACATGATTTTTAATGGAGTATCTGTTTTTTTAGCTATTCCTATTGGTAAACTGTCGGATAAGATTGGGCGCGAAATTTTGATTATTTGTGGATTTTTAGTTTATGCTATTACTTACTTTATGTTCGGAAAATTCAACAGCATCTCTATTTTTATTGGACTTTTTGCCATGTATGGACTTTACAGCGCGCTGGTGGATGGCAGTCAGAAAGCAATGATTTCGGATATGGTGAGCAAAGATTTACGGGGAACGGGTTTTGGGATTTACCATGCCATACTCGGAATTACTTTGCTGCCTGCAAGTTTGATTGCAGGATTGCTCTACGACAAAGTAAATGCCAACGCTCCATTTTACTTTGGCGCTGCAATGGCAATGTGTGCAACTGTGCTAATGGTAGTGTTTACACTTCTGAAAAAAATTAGAAAAAAGCAATGAGTTTTTTTGCTGATGTGATTGATAAAATAAAGAATCGGGCTCTCCGATTTGCACAGGAACCCTCTTACTCCGATCTGCGGTTTACCCCCGAAAATTTATAACCAATTTCTTCTCCTGTTGCGTTTAATCTAATTGAATAACAATAAAATACAATCACGTTCTTTGACATTTTGGTAATCAGATTTATGAAGCAAAAGATGCCACCATTCACCGCACAATGTCGGTTTTGTACGAAAATTGTGCGAGCTCAAAATTCCTTCTCCTTTCTAAGGAGAAGGTGGCAGACGGCGGCGTTTCGACTTCGCTTAATGCCCATTACGATGCGCCGCCGGATGACGGATAAGGTTTTGTGCCCATGCGACAAAATTTTTAT
>Ga0123354_10011104_pt1 | contig 13897 bp, 7 predicted proteins | sample TergutLab28metaG_2_FD_97872 | JGI IMG/M metagenome (GOLD analysis project Ga0123354, IMG submission 97872) | Labiotermes labralis P4 segment gut microbial communities from Petit-Saut dam, French Guiana - Lab288 P4 | ecosystem: Host-associated > Arthropoda: Insects > Digestive system > Gut ... | reverse complement strand
TAGTGAGATGCCATAATTTCTGTGAGGTGGGAAGCGAGTTTTTGAAATGTTATTCATATAACTGTGGGGTTTCAGATGGTTAAGTGTAGTAGAATGTGGCTTGTGGGGAAGATAATGCTATGGTAATCGTGTGCGACAGACTTAACTTCTGCTTGACCACGGTTCAGTAGCTGAACAAAGGGAATTTTTAAGCGACTCCCTGCGCAATTATGCGAGATCCAACATCGTCATTTATTTATGTAAGCAGCCATTTTGGGCGCTTTTGCGTTAATGCGGGACGCCGGTTAAAATTGTATCGCCCATCTTTTCGTCATTAGGTATATAACAGCTGGCGGGATCTTCACGAAATTTCGATAATCTAAAATTTTAAGAAAAATTGTTGAGACTTTTAAATTTTAACTCATATCAGATTGTATTAAAATGCACTTTACAAGAAGACCTTCTTGCATGTCTGCGCTAATTGATTTTCACATCCCTTCTCTGCGCGCATTTTCATTCGTGTGACGCTCGATTGTAGCGCTGTTGCTAGGGTACGGAGTAACCACAACGTACTCGGAGCACCAGATTTGTAGAGGAGCAAACGTAGCCTATATTATTTACATAATGGTTATGTTTGCAGGGCAATATGTTTGGGGACAGTGTGTGAGGGGTAATTAGACACTGAAGAGAAGCAGTATTAGGAGGCTGAAGAGTATTTCACATATCGTGCTGGTCACTTATGCGTTAGGGCGTTGATATCATGGAGAGTGTATGTATGTACTTGACATATAACGCGCGTGCTAGGGAAAGTGAATGGATTAAACTCTTGCTGAACTGCTGAATGCGAGAGACTGCTTACAGCACGTCGCTGGAAGGGTAATATTAAAATGCTACTTAAATAAATGACTCATGAAGCTGTGAACTGGACGCATCTGGCTCAGGTTAAGGACGAATGGCGGATTAGTGCGACGACGGTACTACAGTTTCCGTTTGCCTAGAAGGGGGGCATTTCTTCGCAACTTGGGCGACTGTTGGTTTCTCAAGCAATTCTCTGCTTTATGGAATTGCTTTCATTTTACAGTAATTTTCACGAAATAGGTAGGCATTGCCCCCCGACGGTGTATTATTAAGCCAACGTCCTGGTTGAGGCACTGCACTACAAGCCGGAAGATCGCGGGTTCGATTCCCGATGGTGTCACTGGAATTTTTTATTGACATAATTCTTCCTGCCGGACCGTGGCCTTGGGGTTAACTCAGCCTCTAACAGAAATCAGTACCAGGAATATTTCCTGGGGGGTAAAGCGGCCGGTGCTTAGAACTGACAACCAAAACGTTCATACGCCGATTGTCATGAAATATGGGAACCTCAACCAACTGGAACCCTCTGGGCCTTTCCAGGCCTGTAATGGGATTGCTTTCCCTACGTAAACAAATTAACCCGAATGAACATTTTCAAATACGATGTGACTACATATGCAGTGTACAGCCGTACGTGCTTGTAGCGTGATACGTGGTGAGTGACTGTGTATGACAGCAACGTCCTTCACATTTTATGCAGGAATATGCGCATTGCCCTTTTGTTCTTTTAGTAAAACTATATAAATACGGTCTATAATACGTAGATCGTGTGACTTTATGTATTATGGGCAAAATAGCTACTAATTCAATTCCTTTGAGGTATGACTGTGTGTCAGTGGGTACGGATTCCTACGTTTCGGAGCAACGTGATACCATCATCTTCAAGGACCTAAAAACCTAGAAGAAACATTGAGATCCGGTTATCCATTGACGCAGAGTCACGTCGGAGAAGAATAGAATGTTGAGCTGTACCGCTGCGAGAGTCTCAAAAACTGTCGTGCCAAAATAACTGCTACGAGCTGCGAGACTTGGTGTTGTTCTCGTCGATGTTCCACATGTTTCTGGCGTCTATCTCTTGGAGCTGGTTGTGGAAATGTTGTCTTAAATACCGCAACACTGTGCGATTATTTCTGTACCCTTTCCAAGGAAACAAGGCGTCACGTACGAAAATAGTGGAAGAAAGGGGAAAAAATTGTATTTTAACACGAAACAAGATTGGAAAGGTATTCTGCGGTGCGATTACTGTTCCTTTCTAAAAGCGTCCTTTGTGAGAGACTGTGTGCCGCCTTGATCTTGATGCTCTTTTGTTGGGTACAAAAATGTAAGCAACACAGCTTGTGGCACTGTCTACAAGCAAATTTATTTCCCCGTTTGATTTTGATAAATATAAACTACATCGAGAAATTATCCGCATGAAAGTCGTCATCACATCATCACCTTCATCATCCTTCACGAGTTAGGCCTTGATAGGCGTGTTTCGGCCTCGTCTAGTACTCATCCGCATAAGTTGTGTATTTTAATGGGGTCTATTTTATGTGTCTTTACAAATTATTTTTTCTGTGACACGTTGCTCTTACTCGGTAGTTCAGGAGAACGCTACTCAGTACTGTTACGAATTCACATCAGGCACAAAGTTCGGACGACAAAATTATAAAATTCCTAACATACCAAGAATATATGTCGTTATTGTAGCTAATTGTGCTTTGTAGAGAGACGTTTGTCCGAGAAAGCGTCCACCATACTTGTCTTTTTTTTTTCTTTTCCTTTTTCCTTGACAGTACTGTAATCAGATGCCTACTTTGCATCCTTGCACTGTTTGTCGATTCATCTATCATGGCCATTACAAACTCCATTGCAAAGCGTCGTTTATAGTCAAAGAAACCTCACGTCCGATTAATCCTAAGCAAAGCAGACGAAATATATAATCGCCCGCCCAGGAACAGTTTAAGCTAAACCATTGTGTTGTTTTCATGATTGATGCTGGAAAAGTCTCATAGCCATTTATTTTGTGGCTTCTGCAATACAAGGAGGAAGATGGAGAACGGGTCGAGGTCAGCTCACTCCCCAAGCGAATTGCGACCTGAAGCCTAAAGGGTCGATAGCTCGAGATGCCGTGAGAACAATATTATCCCTATCTACTGTTACAGTCCAGCCAGCCTGTCCCTTGGGTGTGCAGCTGACAATACTTGTCCCTCGTATTGTGAACTCTCAGTTCGATATCCACGCCGAAGAAAACCCCTTTGTGTAAAACGGTCTGCGTATTCTCTGTGAATCATGAACTGTATCTTCTAGAGGAGATATAAGATCTCTAGAGACGTGGATTAGCAGAAGAACTTCCTAGTTTTATTTCCTCTCTCTGCTCTTTGTTACAATATCTTCATCATGCGACACTTGCTGCTTCTTACTATGGACGGATAACTCTAGCAACTGGCGCTTGTGTTAGTTTGCTTTCTTGTATAGCAAACTATGAGTTCGGTGCCCTTAGGTTTCCTGATATTGCTTCTTCTGTGTTGTCCACGTACTGTCTTATTCCATGGAGCAGAGTCCTTCTGGAGAAGCTAACAAGTCCTCAGCTAATCATGAAAACCTCCGCATTTTATGGAACCCCGAAGTTTCATTACCATATTCACAAGTGCCCGCTACCTGTCCCTATCCTGAGCCAGATCGATCGAGTTCGTACCCCCATATCCCACGTCCTGAAGATCCATCTTAATATTATCCTCCCATCTACGCCTGGACACTACTATCCACTATGTTTTATTATTGAACGGTTAAAAGGTACCTAAATGCTAGTGACCAACACATAGGACGGTGCCTTGATTTGAATTCTTCTGATGCCGTGTTCGTCGATGATGTTGCTGCGGTAACAGTTGTTTTAATACGTGTGTAGGATATTGCAAGAATGGAATGGCCAAATGAAGAAGTGAAAAATAGTAAATAACGAAATTTTTGCTGTTTTGTTGTCACCCGCATTCCATTTTAATTCGCTCTGTGACGGTGTAAAAGTAATATGTAAAACATGTTATTCTTATGTCAGGTATAAGATGTAGGAAATATAGGGAAATGTTTTGACAAAATTAGGCATAAGTGTTAAAAAGTTTTAAAAAACGCAAACTTGGAATTAATAATGTTAAAAGCAATACGTAAATCGTGATGGATAATATTAAAATTTGAGAAACTACCAACAAATGGACTATGTTATAGTTTGAAGTTGTTACACTTAAAGCACTGTACCTCCGAGATGTATCGGCCCTTTGTGGATCATCCTCATGTGGTGTACATCAATATTTGTGTAAAAAATAGATTATAAATAGAAAAAATAATTTCGAACTGAATTAAAATCTTTTGATATCTTGAATTCGCTGCTGTCGATGCGTGAGTTTGATGTGGCATTCCTTGTGAAATGGATCGTATATATATATATATACAGTATTCTAATCATTCTGAAATAATATCAATATAACAAACAGTAAGTATAAATAATATCAGTTTATAAAATGTATGAAGGAAGACGATAGTTGTCTGTACATACCAAATCTATGGAGCAGCTTCTTTATGTTCCCATTGTCGGTACGGCACTACAGCTTAACACTGTGATGGTTAAGTCGCGTTCAAGGAAACAGTAAGAGTGAGAAAAAATGTAGATGTGGAAGACGTGTTACACCGTAGCAGCCTGATGGTAAACGAATATTAGATTTACACGAGTAGCAAAATGAACTGTACCCGAATAGACCTTGTGCCATGCAATTCGTCAGTCGAATTTAGTACATTTCAGACTGCTTGTTTGTGTTTCTTTTTATCGTTGCACTGCGCATTTTGAAATCTACGTAGTTCACTCACCAACAAATGCACTATTTATTAACGTGGTTAAAAGTTTTAAATTTACATTAAAATACACAATAATATCGCTCCTACATGTTTCGGTCTTTAATGACCATCATCAGGGAGCTTTATATATAACTAACTAAAGTTATATTTATGTTAAAACCCTCGGTAAAATTACGTCGTTATATAAATTAGATGATGTGGCAGCTGCCACATCACCTAATTTAAAATTTTAACCACGATAATAAATAGTGCATTTGTTGGTGAGTGAACTACGTTGCTTGTATGTGTTTTCATAGAGTTCTTATTACGATGTACCACTCTTGTGGTTGTGTTTATGTGTGAGTGTGTAAGCAGTTAATTTAAAGTGACCTGTAATTCGTTCTATTCATTTATGGTACTGTGACAAATGGCCTGCTCATGTGATGGTGTTAAAAACATATTCGCCTACCAACCCAGAGCGTCTTTCATCAGTAACTGCTTGGTTCATGATGAAGGATGAAGTCCTTAACAGTACTGGTTATTACTTTATCACGTTCTTGTACAAACTGCTGAAACGAGTTATTTTGATGGGAAAGAAGTGAAATGCCTTTCACGGAAAACAAATCATATTAACTCTTTTAGTTGAACGTTTTTCGTAAATGTTCGATCAGATCACACATTTCTGATTGACAACGTAAACTGTGACATTTTCATGACTTTCCCAACCTGGTTCTTTCCTTCCATTTTTTCGTTCTATTAACTACATTTGTAACTGACTTTTTGAAATTCCTGTTTATCCATTTCATTCTTCTCGTGTAAAAGCGATAACCTTATGCGTGTGCTTAAGCAATTAATGTGTTAAATAATCATGAACCAACAAAACGTTTCAACGTTTCGCTTCTGTTTAATTTCCCTACGAAAAGTGTGATTTTTTAATTTATACTTTGACTAAAACTATTACGTGGCACAGATGTACCAACAATATTGCTCTGGTATTGTGTTTCACCTTTTGATTCATGTTCCAAGTCAATCTGACCACATAGGAAATATGTTCATGTTGAAGCTCTGTAACGGTTAATTCCATCTGTGGGACACTGATGGAAGTAAGCTGGGTGTGACTTACTGACAAACCAAGGGTATTGTGTAAGCCTTGTATCAGTGAAACATTCCCGGATTATCAACAATATACGAATGAACTTACTCCATTGTCCTTATAGCCTTTTGATTCATTTACAGGCCACACTGAGGTCACTGAGGATTACCTTACACGTTCAAGTCATGTAAGCAATTTACATCAAGGATGAAGGTATTTCTGCGGTGTAATCCAAATGTTGACACGTTCATAGGATTTTGATGTTTCGCTGACCGTGCATCTCAGTATATTTATCTTAGTAATTAACCAACTTGATGCACAAAATTTTGTTTTACAATAAGTTTTATTTCATGCCTCTACATGTTTCGAGCACATGTGCTCATCATCAGGAGGTCAAAATTGTATTATACAGCCTCTGGTATCATCAGACCTACAGGTGTATAATACAATACAGATGTATAATACAATTTTGACCTCCTGATGATGAGCCCGTGTGCTCGAAACATGTAGAGGCATGAAATAAAACTTATTGTAAAACAAAATTTTGTGCATCAAGTTGGTTAATTACTAAGATAAACGTTCATAGGAGTTTTTGGGTCGGCCTATGTACGGGATAACTACCTGTAATAATAATTTTTAAGTTGTTTTTCTTTTACAGTTGCTTCATTGCACTCAGATGCTTTGTTTAGATCTCGAATTCGTTTACCGTATCTAAGCAGTAATTACGTATAACTTTCCTTGGTTCTGTTTTGAGTTTAGTGTTCGCGTACCATTGATGTCAGTGTTGTAGAACCGGCGGTGAAGTAGAGTTTGATCGTGCAATGTAGCCTGTTCCTAGTCTTATTGACTTTTTTCATGTTGCTACCAGGAAGCAAATGAGACCTGTCTTAAAAGCCTCTTGTTTCACGTCCCTGCGTTTATCTGATACGCAATTTTTGCCCTAACGTTTCTCACTTGTTTCCATGGCTTATTTCGCTTTGTAGTTCATTGTATTTCTTACGAATAGTAGCCTACAGCGCAACACACTGGAAACCAGTCCAATTAACGTATGTTATGTCCTTTTGTTTGTGCAGCACACCCTGACTGGCCACTCCGGAAAGGTAATGGCTGCTAAGTTCCTGGGAGAACCGTCCAGAGTCGTTTCCGGCAGTCATGATCGCACGCTGAAAATATGGGACCTGAGAAGCAAAGCATGTGAGTTTAGTTTCCTGGATTGCACGTTTCTGGAGCTATATTTACTGTAATGTTCATAATTTTCTGTTCTTGTTTAGCCTGGGTTTTTTTTAACATTTCTCTTCTCATACTTCCTTTTTTTCATATGTTTATTTTCCTATATGATGTGGTACGGGGATTCGGCGTAGCGCAGTCGATGTACACATACTGACGGCTTGGGGCTAAACAAGCGACGAATTTTGCTACCATTCCCTTTAGGTGCAACAGAACTTTCTGTATTGTGAGGCGCCCATACCGGCTGTGTAGTTAACCTAGCCTCCTATTCTGTGGATACCGAGGCATCTTTATCACGGAAAAGCAGCCGGGGCTTGAAGCCAATCTTAGTAATGAGTTGAGCCTTACCTGAACTCCCCAGTTTGCCTTAATGGACTTCACAGAAGAAGCTTTAGCTTCACCTTTACATGACAGGTCATGTTTGACTGCGTTGTGTTGGGCTCTTACCATAGTATAGGTGTAATTACATTGTTCATAAATTTCCTCGCTTTCCAGGCGAACATATGGACAGCGCTTGAAATCAGCCTCAAAACGCCTTTCCCCCACCCCCATTAAATTCTGACGTTTCATATTCTCATCTCAGTTACCTTGTTGTCACATCCGGAATTGAAGCAATGCCAATAAAGAACCAAATAACCAGCTTTAGCAACAGTCGCATGGCGTACTTCCGAACTTAACAAATGTCTTAATGTTTTATGTACCGTGCGTGATGTCAAATGCAACCTATCTGACCAACTTTTCGTTCACTAAAAATTAAACACGATCGAGACACAGTTTCCTTCCTACATGTTTCGGCACTTACAGCCTGCTGGCTTCAGGTAATCCTTGTGTTAACACGAGCAGCTCTTCCGAATTGGTCCAATTAGGTATGTGTTTTATACATCGAACATTGCTGAAGTAATCGGGTGTCTCGCCGTTTATATATATATTACGTAGTAGTGGTGTGTACCGTGAAGCTGCTGCTGTAAGGCAGACGTCGAGCCCGAGTGGACAAGAAGTGCCTGCATGATTTTAGGTTTTCATGGCGTCGTTGATGAAGACAAGACACCATGTCTGGTTAGCAGTCTGGACGTCGTCATATTCCTGAAGACCATGCTCTTCAAGAACGGTATGGAAAATTGTCATTTTCAAGGAAAAAGCTTAGGACAGCCTTGGGTCGTGCCGGGTTTAGTTAACGTTTTGATAAATTTTGTGTTCTGCTTTTAGAGACGCGATTACTGAGAACCACTGGTAGAGCTTTTTCATCAGGACTCCGTTGGCGTCGCCGATGCAAACGTGCGTGTCCTTGCTGGACTGCACCGACAGTTCTTAGGCGCGTTCGCATAGTCGCGAAAGGCAGCTATTAATTTCAGCATATCTGTCTGTCTGTCAGCATGTATCAGCGTGGCTCCCATTGGACAGATTTCTGTGAAATTTGATATTGGTGGCTTCTATGCAGATCTGTTCGAGAAAATTCAAACTTGCTCAAAATCGGGCAAAAATATCGGGCACTTTAAGTAAAGGCCTAAGTTCGTTGTATTGTTTCTGGTGGTATCAAGCGCTCTCTTCATGTGGAATGGATCAGGCTGTTAGATAACCGAGGACGTACAAACATTACGCGAACGCGCTGCAGTGTCACGTTATACGTTCTTGTTTAAACATGTCCACATTACAGCTGCAGTGACCATTGGGTGATGCAGTACCTCATTTTTTCTGTTGTTTGAACAAAGCCAATAAACTGATTACGTATCAGGAAAATCGTTGCTCTGGGCCTTTACGCCCACATACTTCAGCTAAACGTACTTCGGTGGTATGGTAATTCGTGTGTGTGCCCTGCCAGTTATTGGGAGAATTTAATTGTGCGTCATACCGACCCAGTATAATCCACACCATACACGAAGCTCTAAGTATATTGAAGGACTTAATGACGGTTGCTGATCCAAAAAATAACTGTCCTGGGAATAAATACGGAACCCGTACAGTCTGCAATCAGGTTTAGAGACCTTTTTGTTGGTGGATTATCAGTGAGTAGCTGTTGAATGCAAGGAATGGTAAGTTACGGCTCTAAGTATGTTCATACCGATACGGTTAGGAAGGTCGGACGCAAGTCCAGTGTTGTTCAAGACGGAGTATACAAACGGTGAGCTGTACTATTATGTATATGTAGAATCATGGAAGGCAAGCGGCGGATGCTCCGGCGAACACGTCGGTCTTAGTTCGCAATTTTGTCACCAATTGGGGACTGCAGTCATTCCACACCTGTTCCACAGACTGAAATCCACATCGTAAGGACGAATGTTGACACTGTAGCGGAGATAAAAGGAAATTCGCTGAGGGGCCTGAATTCGACACCGAAACATGCGTTCCAGGACTGCTTCGAAAATTGAAGGAAGTGTTGGGAACGGTGCAGTGTAGTGGGGGGGGGGGGATACTTTGAGGTGATAGAAGCAGTTAACGCCTAGGGGAAATACTTAATGTTTAATGATGAGAGAGCCGAAACTTCGTGAGCAGACCTCGTTTATACAAAGGAGTTCATTTTAAATCCAAACTCCAAGACACTGGAACCTAATGGGCCGCAGCATGACTGCCCTGCCGCTAGTGTTATCGCCAACAGTATTCGTCCTTGACCTTCGTCTTATAGCGCTTTCTTTCCACAAAGGAACATTTGGCGCACGTTTGAAAGTATAGCTATTTAATTTTTTTGCTTTTTACTTTTTAAAAATTACTTAAGGCTGGAATTCCGTCAGGAAGTGTCTGTATATACAGAAGTGTCTGTATATATAGAAATGTTTGTATATACAGAAGTGTCTGTATATATATAGAAGTGTCTGCATATATACAGAAGTGTCTGTATATACAGAAATGTCTGTATATACAGAGGTGTCTGTGTATGTAGAAGTGTCTGTATATACAAAAATGTCTGTATATATAGAAGTGTCTATATATAGAAGTGTTTGTATATATATATATATATGTAGAAGTGTCTGTATATATAGAAGTGTCTGTATATAGAAGCGGCTGTGTATACAGAAGTGTCTGTATATATAGAAGTGTCTGTATATATAGAAGCTGTGCAGTATGTAATTATACATTTTCTCTCCTGCGTGCGTGCTTTTATCTTACCATTCTCACCTTCCTTTCCTTAATTGCTCATACAGTACTTAGAGAATGTTTCGAATTGTAATTACCATTGTGTGTGATTTTAAATTCTCAATCCGGCTACTTACCGTACATATCTCTCAAGACACAGCTGCAGTCCGTATTTGTTGGTCACACGATACAAATTTGGATTTCCAGAGTGTATTTTAGGTATATTATTTGTTTTTTGTTTAAAAAAATTCGTGACGTGGCTTCACGAATTGTAGTGCATTGTTTGCAGAGGAAAGAACTTTAATGTTTTGGAAACCGTTGTTTGGAGTGTAATTTTCTTGAAATTGTTATTGTATTTGTGTAATTGTGCTATATTATTTTAATTAGTGTATTGGTTACTGCTGATTTTACAAATACTTAGCCGTAAGAAGTACTCCTGTGTTGGTTATTCTACAGACCTTTCCAAAAATGTCAGCCAAATAAAGAAGCGTAGCTAGATTTTTAGGATAGAGTACGCCATCTTCGCATATCGTATGAATTAGTTTTGATATTGAATCTCTAGCTATACACACCAAGTTGTCCTACCGCTTGTGAATGGATTTTTTGAACAAAAAGTGTAATATTTCAATGTAAAAATTTCAAAAACTCAATACGACTCCTGCGGATGACATAAAATGACGCCATAACATTTCATGTTACAAAAAGTGTTGATGGTACAACAGTTTAAAAAAAAGAATACCCCAGCAACGGTTCTGGATAAAAGGGATAAACGCAGGATCCCTTGTCTGCAGGTCATATCTGTATTGTCCCTATCAAGTTTGTATCACTCTTAGAGCTGTAAAATGTTACATATCGGAAACAATAGACAGGGTGTGATTGACATTTGATTGATCATTGTAGTAGGCTTCGATTAATACTACCCAGCGGTCAGTAGACAAAGCACCCATCACTGTCAATAAACCGTTTGCTCAAATGGAGTACTACAATGCACGTTGAATTAGATGGATTGCAGTAGTCAGGCAGAAGTTCTTAGTGTGGGGATAATTAGGACAAGTCGTTGGTTATGTCCCCATCTTAGCATTGTTAATTTTTAAACGTGTTCCTTCATCAAGGTAGTAACCATACGTTTACAAATGGATCCCACAAGAACGAAGAATAAGTACTTAAATTGAGAGAAACGTGAACTACATGTCTTCTAGGTTTCGTAGAAAAGTTACTTGTGGCTGCTTAGAACGACGCATCGAAATTTTATAATATTTTCAGTGTAGCACATCCCTTATTCTCAATAAAATGCACGGGCTACATGTTTCGGATTAATTAACTAATCCTTCATCAGGTATTTTGTACAAGACAGACAACAAGGAAATGCGATGGAAGTCAACATAATTATATTCTTTATGTGTTCACTGTGGTATCCCACATTACAACGTATTATTGCAATAAAATTGTAATAGTTAAGATGCATTAATACTAAAATTAGAAATCATTGTTAGCGTTAAAGATATCATCAGTGGCACATAAAAATGTATAAATAATACGGTACTAAAATTTATGGTAGAGGCTGTTTGTGTGGTGTGAAAGGCCTTATGGTGGATTAGTTAATTAATCCGAAACGTGTAATCTGTGCGTCTGATTGAGAATGGAAGTTGTGTTCGACTGAAAATTTCATTATTTTGTCTCGATTGAGCCATAAAACAACTGTGTGTGTTCTGTTAGGCTTATAATCTTGATATTTGGCATTCCATTGTGCTTCCTGAATTAATAAAGATACTCTTCCACTCCGTCAACATAACTTCATTCAGTCCTTTTTCCAATAGCAACTACATGTTTCGGCTGTTTATCAAAGCCATCGTCAGTCTGACCACAATGAAAATGTAGAGCTGTAGAAGGAACCATGTAGTATGTATCAAAACAGTGTGGTGCTGAGACCTCGCACCTTACAACAGTTCTAGATACACGGTTGACTGAAATGTATGTTGACATTACAAGCATTTTCATTTTCATTTTTATTTATTTTTTATTTTTTATCTTTGTGCCGTGCATTTTTATTAAAGTTCATACACCAACACATGCACTTTTTATTAAACTTGACAAAGTTTTAAAATTTACATTAAAAATCACTTTGATTTGCTCCTACATGTTTCGGTCTACGACCATCATCAGGGACCCTTCATTAGAGCCTAACTAAAGTTACATTTAGGTTAAGATTCGCTAAAAAAAGAACTACGTCGGTATATGTGATGCAGGCAGCATGCTGCCACACCACCGCATCACATATAACGACGTAGTTTTTACCGAATCTTAACCTAAATACAACTTTCCTAGGCTCTAATGAAGGCTCCCTGATGATGGTCGTAGACCGAAACATGTAGGAGCAAATCAAATTGATTTTTAATGTAAATTTTAAAACTTTGTCAAGTTTAATAAAAAGTGCATTTGTTGGTGTATGAACTTTATAAGCATTTTCCTCTTCGTAATATTCTAGTGGCTGATGCGTTTAGCTAGAATAGCGAGTACAGTTTTGGTATGTGGCATCTCGTTGTGTTTTCTAAACTATTTCGGTAGAACCGCACACGCTACTTCATCCCACAGTAATTCCTTCACACTGAAGCAAAGGGTAGCCTCCTCATTCTACGAAGATCTAGTCGATTTTTTTTTTTTTAAGTATGGTACGAAGATATGTTCTGCTTGCTATTTTACTGTGAAATCCGATAATCGACTGGATGAGATACAAAGAACGGAAAACAGCAGGGAAAACGATGCAGTATGCAATACGGCTGTAGCGTCAATCAACATTAAGAAACACAGTTACGCAAATTATACCATTAGAGCCTTATTTTAGTATTGAAGAGCATTCCCTTCACAGCCGAAGTACTGGAAAAACAGTTTTAATATTTAATATAAATTCATCATATTTTACGTAATGTGCAGTCTCACTTTTATTTATTTTCGGCTTAAACAACTCAAATTTTTGTAAAGTTAAAGTCTCAACTCCCTGAAAAAAGAATCATTTTAATGGGTTGTATTTGATTACCTTTCTTTATACATAATTGATTGCCTGATAATGGCTTTTTACTAAGGTCGAAGCTTGTAGGAAGCAATAAAACCGATACAAATTTGGTCGTGTTTGACGGTTACTTTTATAGCTTTACATTTTTATGTTGGTTGGCCTGATGATGGCTGTACTAAAAGCGGAAACATGTAGCTGGTATTATGAACAAAAAAGGATTGTTGTGTAGTAAAGCTGCGTTGACGGAATGTAAGAGTAATTTTTATTAAGTTCTGTATAATGAATTGCGCGTACAAAGTTATTATCTTTTCTTAAATTAAGGACACAGTTCTGTTTCAGTAGCGGCGCGGAGGGGGGAGGTGGGGGGAGAGTTGAGGAATGTTTCTTCTCTTTTCCCCTCCTGTGAATATGAGAAATATGGTGTACAAAAGTTTTGGCGGTCCCTAATGTGTGGACACACCGAATACCTTGTTTTTCCCAGTTGTTTATCCCATTAATAGCTTGCTGCAGAGTTGTTTTTACTGTTCCACAGTGTTTTTACGTTTTGCTGACCGTGCATATCAGTATATTTATCTCAGTATTTAACCAACTTGATGCACAAAATTTGTTTCACAATCAGTTTTATTTCATGCTTCTACATGTTTCGAGCACATGTGCTCATCATCAGGAGGTCAAAATTGCATTACACAGCCTGTGGTATCATCACACCTATAGGTGGCCGTCCTGTGCACGAGACGGCCACCTATAGGTGTGATGATACCACAGGCTGTGTAATGCAATTTTGACCTCCTGATGATGAGCACATGTGCTCGAAACATGTAGAAGCATGAAATAAAACTGATTGTGAAACAAAT
>Ga0123354_10011103_pt1 | contig 13898 bp, 11 predicted proteins | sample TergutLab28metaG_2_FD_97872 | JGI IMG/M metagenome (GOLD analysis project Ga0123354, IMG submission 97872) | Labiotermes labralis P4 segment gut microbial communities from Petit-Saut dam, French Guiana - Lab288 P4 | ecosystem: Host-associated > Arthropoda: Insects > Digestive system > Gut ... | reverse complement strand
CGACGGAAGTTCGGCTTGTTTCACATTCAGAGGGTTCATGGCAATGTTGCGGGCAGCCATCATCGTTTCAATCTGGCGAACTGTTTCGGCATTTATCTCTAATCTGTCGTCCGTGTATTCGGCAAATACAGATTTTGTGATATCGTCTTTAGTAGGTCCTAAACCGCCTGTAATCAACACAAGCGAAACCCGTCGCGATGCTTCTTCCAACGCAGAAAGGATATGTGTACGATGATCAGAAACGGATGTGATCTGAAAAACACTAATCCCTATTTTGTTCAGTTCGCAGGCGATGTATGCCGAATTGGTATCAACAACCTGTCCAATCAATAATTCGTCGCCAATGGTAATGATTTCTGAAGTCATAATTGATAAATGTTTTCGGCAAAGGTACGCTAATTGTGTTGAAAAAGAAAAGAGTAGACGCCAAATATTATTTATTCATTCCTACACCGTTTTCAGCGTCTCTACTAAATACTCCCAGAATTTTGCCACTGACGGTATATTTACTTTTTCACCGGGCGAATGGGGATGTTCGATGGTTGGTCCGAACGAAATATAATCCATATCGGGATAATTTTTACCGAATATACCACATTCCAAACCAGCATGAATGACTTTTACTTCCGCCGTTTTTCCATATAGTCGCTCATATACTTCCTTCATGGTTTTGAGGATGGCGGAATCAAAATTTGGTTTCCATCCGGGATACGAACCGCTAAGTTCGGTTGTTGCTCCGGCAAGCTCACAGGTGGCAGTAATAGCGTTGCCAAGCGCTTCTTTAGCCGAATCAACCGAACTGCGCAACAGGCACATAATTTCCACTTGTTGCCCGTCTGTCTTGACAATCGAAAGATTGGTAGAAGTTTCAACTACTTCAGGCATATCGGCTACCATGCGCTTAGCGCCGTTGGGTATGGCATATATCAGGTTAAAGAATTTTTTCTGCGATTCCTGTGTCATCACTGTGGCGGGACAATCAACAGGAACGGCTGAGAAAATTATATCCGGTTCAACCCCTGAAAATTCGTGAGAAATGGCAGATAAGAATGAAGTAACTTCCTTTTGAAAAACTTCAATTTTGTCGGAAGGAACAGTAACAATGGCAAATGCTTCGCGAGGAATGGCGTTGCGCATATTGCCCCCATTGAATGACGACAACCTTAATTCGCAAATACGCGCTGCATTCCAAAGAAAACGGTTGAGTAATTTATTGGCATTTCCTCGACCCAGATGTATATCCAAGCCCGAATGTCCACCTTTCAAACCCGTTAAGCGAAGTTCAAATGCTGTTGAGTTGTTAGCGGCAGGTTCGGTAATATATGGTAGTTTGGATCCTGCATTCAATCCGCCGGCACAACCGATGTATAACTCGCCTTCAGCTTCGGAGTCGAGATTGATAAAAACCGACCCTTTGAGCAATCCGGCTTCTAAACCGTTAGCGCCGGTCATTCCCGTTTCTTCGTCAATGGTGAATAAGGCTTCTAACGGACCATGCACCAAATCATTTGATTCGAGGGCTGCCATCGCTGCCGCAACACCAATACCATTGTCGGCTCCCAGCGTCGTTCCTTTGGCTTTTACCCAATCGCCATCAATATAGGCTGAAATTGGATCTTTATGAAAATCATGCTGTACGTCGCTATTTTTCTGCGGCACCATATCCAAATGGGCTTGCAAAACCACTCCAGCCCGCCCTTCCATGCCGGGCGTCGCCGGCTTGCGAATGATGACATTACCTGTGGCATCCACCGTATAATCTAATTTTTGCGCAATGGCAAATTCCTTAACAAACTCAACCACTTTCCCTTCATGCTTCGAGGGGCGCGGTATAGCGCATAAATTGCTAAAATGCTTCCACAACAGTTGTGGTTGCAAGTCTTTTATTACTTGGCTCATATTCTTTAATAATGTTTATTTTTAAAAACGTAAAGATACCATTTTTTTTTGTATGTTTGCAGATTAAAACAATAATAATCTTTAATGCAATGGAAACCAAAAGATTAAAATTGCCCATAGGAATACAGACCTTTGAAACCATACGTGCAGAAGGTTATGTTTACGTTGATAAGACAAAATTTCTTGTAAACTTAATTGATACCGGAAAGATATTTTTTCTTGCCCGTCCCCGACGGTTCGGAAAATCGCTTACAGTTTCTACTTTCGATGCGTTATTTTCAGGAAAAAAAGAACTTTTTGAAGGACTTTACGCTGATGATTTTTTGAATAGTCCTGATTTTAAGCCAAACCCGGTTATTCGGTTCGATATGAGCAAGACGACAACCAATCTCGGAATTGAAGAGATAAGGAACTCCATTGTAAGACAAGTCAGATTTATTGCCGATGATTTGAACGTTTCGTTATCAGACAGCAATTCGCCCGGAAGTCTTTTTGAAGAATTAATCGTTTATACTTATCGAAAAAACAATAAAAAAGTGGTTGTTTTGATTGATGAATACGATAGCCCGTATACCGATTTTGTGAACCACCCCGACATGGCGGAAAAAGTACGTGATATATTGAGAGATTTTTATAAGCAAATTAAAGCCAATGATGAATACATCCGTTTTACGTTTATTACCGGAATTTCAAAATTTGCTAAAATGGGTATTTTTTCTACCCTGAACAACGTACGCGACATATCATTGATACCAAAATATGCAGAGATTTGCGGCTATACCGAAACAGAAATCATTAAATATTTCCCTGAATATCTTGAAGATACAGCAATTGAAATGCAAATTACGACCAACGAGTTGATTGAGAAAATGCGCTATTATTACAACGGTTTTTCATTCGACATCAATGCCCAAACAAGACTTTACAACCCATTTTCCACATTGACGTTTTTCGATGAAAAAATATTCCTCAATTATTGGATCAATACAGGCAGACCAAAAATCATTGCCGACTATCTAAAAAGCAGAAATTTAACCGTAGAACAGTTTCGTAATTTTCCGATTTCAAGAGATTTTGCTCAAAGTCCGGGCGATGTTGATACTACGCCCCCCGAAGGATTTTTATATCAATGTGGATACCTGACTTTACGACCGGGAATTTCCGGGGATTTGTCTTTAGATTATCCAAACACAGAAGTATTAAATGCTATGTCGGGGTTGTTAACCAAAAATCTTATCAGTGATCATTCATATAATGTATTTCAACACGAATTGTTGACAGTTTTGGAGTATAGTAATGCAGACGGTTTGGTAGATGTATTTAACAGACTGTTAGCAAGTATTCCTTATGATGATTTTGTTAGTGCAGGTAAGCAAAGCGTTTTCTTTAACAGATACAAATTTCCAGCTCAGGAATGGCTTTACCGTTCCACAATTCTTGCTTTTTTGCGTGGCTGTGGAGTAGCGGTCGTCGCAGAAATGCACACCAATCTGGGACGCGCCGATTTGGTGGTTTCCCACAAAAATAAAACCTGGGTTATCGAAATAAAAGTAGCATACGAAGGCGAAAGTCCGGCTAAAAAAGCCGAAGAAGCATTACGGCAAATTGTGAACAATAACTATGCAAAACCTTATCCAAATGCAATTTGTGTGGGTATGGCAATAGATGATACGCTTCGTCAGATCACAGAATTTAGGTATTAATTTATCTTTTTCTAATCCGTGATTCGTATTATTTACTATTTTTGCAACCGAAAATTGGCTTCAGCGATAACCTATACATTAATATATTATCATCTTCATGAAAGACATAAAGAATAAAGATAAGCAAACAAGAAAAAATCAAACGGGCGAACCAGAAAACGGTAATCAGGAAATTCCAAAACTGGCAAAAATATTGTCCGACAAATATTTTAAGTTCAGTTTAGTAACGTTCCTATATTTGCTATGGACATTTTGGGTGGGCAATTGGTGGCTTTTGCTTGGCGTGCCTGTTCTTTTCGATATATACGTGTCGAAAAAAGTAAACTGGGCTTTCTGGAAAAAGCGCGAAGGCGCTAACAGTAAAGTGGTGGAATGGATTGATGCCCTGATTTTTGCAGTAATCGCAGTAACGTTGATCAATATTTTCATATTTCAAAACTACAAAATTCCGACAGGTTCGATGGAAAAAACCCTGCAAATAGGCGATCATCTGTTTGTGAGCAAATTGAAATTCGGACCGAAAATGCCGAACACCCCGCTCTCGTTCCCGTTTGCACAACACACCATGCCACTGACAAAAGAAACCAAATCATATCTGGAATGGATCAAATGGCCCTACAAACGTTTAACCGGTTTTACGCACGTAAAAAACGATGACATCGTGGTTTTTAATTTTCCCGAAGGCGATACGGTGATGATACAAAATCAGGCAAGCAGTTATTATTTAGATATGCTCCGTTTTGCAGGAGATTATATCAATCAAGACCGTTTTTCAGGAAAACCGCTTCAACCTTTTGAACATTATAAGGGATTAGCGCGAAATTTAATTTTTTCACGATTTGACATCACTGTTCGTCCGGTGGATAAACGCGAAAATTATATCAAGCGTTGTGTTGCCGTTGCCGGCGATACTTTACGGATTGTGAACACCCAAGTGTACATAAACGGAAAACCACAACACCCATATCCCGGTATTCAGTTCCGCTATACGATACAAACCGACGGCTCGCGCATCAATACACGAACGTTCGAAAAATTGAATATATACAGGGATGACGTTTACTCAAGAGGCGACGGAATATACGATATACCTCTGATTGCCGCCAATGCTGACGAACTCCGAAAACTTTCCAATGTACAGTCCGTTGAAAAACGCATGAAGCCACAAAACGAATACAACAGTGAAACATTCCCGCACAATAATCATTATCCATGGAATGAGGATAATTTTGGTCCGTTGTGGATTCCCAAAAAAGATGTTACCATAAAGATTGACGCATCCAACATCTGCATCTACGAACGCATCATCACTGCTTACGAGGGCAACCAACTGAAAATTCAGGACGGCGATATCTACATCAATGGCGTAAAAACCGATACTTACACCTTCAAAATGGATTACTACTGGATGATGGGCGACAACCGACACGATTCGCTCGATTCGCGCTTCTGGGGCTTTGTTCCAGAAGATCATATTGTTGGAGCGCCGCGATTCGTGTGGTTGTCGCTGAACAAAGACAAAAATTTTCCGTTCAATATCCGGTTTAAGCGGATGTTCCGTCCTGCAGGAAGATAATTTTTTATACCCCCAGCGACCAGCCTTTCCGGTATGAATGTTTGATGTATTCCTCTGCTGCTTGTTTGGCGTTGATGGTTACCTGACGCGGTTCTTGTCTGGGTATGCCATTGGTAAGTCTAATGACATCGGAGTCAGACAGGTTAGTGATACGCATATTGACGCCATCCCATGCAAGTTTTTTGTTCAGACCTTGCATTCTCACCGCTAAATTACCCATCACGACCATTTCATTCAGCGGACCTGAATATTCGAAATTCGACAATGGAAGAACACGATTTTCGGGCGATTCCTTGCAAGCCCTCACCCAATCCATTTCATGGCTCATGCCCACACGACGCAAAACTGCGGCTGGTTTTTTCGCGTTTACGAATTTACTTTCGGGCAACAGAATATATTTCTCGCCGTAGTTACCACAAGTTAATATTCCCTTCGTGCCATGGAAAATCACGCCATTTTTGCCTGTACCGAGTTCAACGCCATCGGGTAGTCCTTCGGGACGTCGTGGCGTTAATCCGCCATCGTACCAAAAAACTGTTACGGCAGGCATATTGACTTTTCCTTCTTTAGCTCTTGCCGGGAAATCATATTGAATTGTTGAAGCCACCGGAGCCGATTCGGTATTGATGGCTGTCGAAGATGCTTCCACCGATACTGGATGACCCAATTTCATTGCCGAGAACACCACATCGAGCACATGGCAAGCCATATCGCCAAGCGCGCCGGTTCCAAAATCCCACCATCCGCGCCAGTCCCATGGATGATATGCACGGTGGTAAGGACGCATTGCCGCCGGTCCGATGAATAAATCCCAGTCAATATGATCGGGTAGCCACATACCTTCTGCGGGACGGGTTAAGCCCTGCGGCCAGATAGGACGGTCGGTCCAGGCGTCTACACGGGTAACCTCGCCAATAGCGCCACTCCATATCCATTCGCAGACCTCACTTACCGAGGCATCGCTATGTCCCTCGTTACCCATTTGCGTTACTACCTTGTAGCGACGTGATGCTTCGAGCAACACCCGCGATTCATATACTGAATGTGTCAGCGGTTTTTGCACATATACGTGTTTCCCCAATTGCATGGCAGCCATGGCGCATACGGCATGTGTGTGGTCGGGCGTGGCAATGACCACTCCATCAATGCTTTTTCCCATCTCATCAAACATTTTCCGATAATCAATGTACTGTTTGGCGTTGGGAAAATCGCCGAAACAACGTTTGGCATACTGCTGGTCAATATCGCACAGGGCAATGATATTTTCCGATTTCATGTTGTTGATATTGACCTGCCCTTTACCGCCAACACCTATACCGGCAATGTTAAGTTTGTCGCTCGGTGCGACATGTCCTAAACCGCTAACAGCGAAACTTGGGATTACGGTAAACAATCCGGCTGTTGCAGCAGTCGTTCCAATAAAATGACGTCGAGATATTTGCTTTTTCATGTTTAATTTTTTTTATTTGGGTTATAGAATTTGCTGTAAAGTAAATCATTTTCTTTCGGATAAAAATGTAATTTTGAATTTTTATTTTTTCATATAAATAGATATCATCCATGAATACTTTTGGTAGACTTTTTCGCGTACATATTTTTGGCGAGTCGCACGGATCATGTACCGGCGTTTGCATAGATGGTTGCCCGCCGGGGATTTTTTTACAGGAAGAAGATTTTGAGTTTGATCTTGCGCGTCGTCGCAGCGGAGGTAAAGGAAGCACGCCCCGAACGGAAACTGATGTTCCGAAAATGATAACCGGCGTGTTCAAGGGTTTCACTACCGGCGCACCCATCACCATTATTTTTGAAAACACGAATACACGTTCAGGCGATTATTCGCAATTTACGGATATTCCCCGTCCGGGACACGCTGATTTTGTATCGGGAAAAAAATTCAAAGGGTTTTCAGATTATCGTGGCGGCGGACATTTTTCGGGACGTATTACTGTTGGATTAGTGGCTGCCGGAGTGATCGCAAAAAAAATCATTTCGCCAGCAACAGTTGTCGCACGGATTCTCGAAATAGGCGGAAGCGCTCATTATGATTATATGATCGAAGAGTGCATGGCAAATGGAGATTCGGCAGGCGGCATCGTTGAATGCGTTGTTGATGGACTACCGGCGGGTTGTGGCGAACCGTTTTTCGATAGCGTGGAATCGCTCATCTCACATATTGTTTTTGCCATTCCGGGTATTAAAGGTATCGAATTTGGCGCAGGTTTCGCTGCTGCACGGATGACGGGCAGTGAACACAACGACGTTTTGATTAGCGCCGATGGTAAAACCGCCACCAATCATGCAGGAGGAATAAATGGAGGTATCACCAATGGAAATCCCATCGTATTCCGTGTTGCCGTAAAACCTACCGCCTCTATCGCCAAACCGCAGAATACCATGAACATACACACCGGTGAGATGTCCACACTCGAAATTTCGGGACGACACGACGCTTGTATCGCACTGCGAATCTCTCCCGTACTCGAAGCGGCAACGGCTATTGTATTAGCAGATTGTAGCCGATATTGAATAATTTTGAATCGTATTCTGAATTTTTCATCATATTTTTAGATTTTCCGATTTTTCTGGTTTTGGGATATTTTTACAAGTTTTTGGCACAGGATTATCATTATTGATCATCCAAAAACAATATTTTTGCAACTCAAGAAAAAAAATCAAAAATTCAAAAATTCAAAATTCAAAAAATCAACGATAATGGACAATACCAATGCTTTATCTCGCCGCGAATGGTTTTCGCGTGCCGCCGTGCCTGCGGTTGCAGCAACGATTGCTTATCCGATGCTCGTAGGCGCGACTCCCCGCGTTGAACCTCCCGCCAGCGACAAACCGCAAATATTAGAAGCTAAACCCGCTATCTTCGACATCCGCGATTTTGGCGCTGTGGGCGACGGCAATAAACTCAACACCGCCGAAATTCAGGCAGCCATTGACACTGCAAATGCTGCCGGTGGCGGCATTGTTCTTGTTCCATCGGGAGGTACTTTTATTTGCGGTACGATTGAAATCAAAAGTAACGTAACTTTCCATGTCGCCACCAACGCACGACTTCTTGGCAGTCCAAAACCCGAAGATTATAGTCGCGGCAACGGCATCCCTCCCGGCAATGGCAACATAGTCTTTATATCCGCCGCTGACGCCGAAAATTTCACCATCAGCGGCAATGGTACCATTGATGGCAACGGTCTTGCTTTCTGGACAGGGCAGGGCGACAATACCGGTCCCGGAGACAACAGTTCCGAAGGCTACTTCGACCGACCGCACTTGATTATCTTTTACCGCTGTAAAAATTTCCGCGTTCAGGACGTTTATCTCTATGCCAGCGCTTACCACTGTATGCGTATCCTCAATTGCGAATACGTATATTTGGAACGTATCCGTATCAATAACCGCGTCAACAAAAACAACGACGGTTTCCATTTCAACAATACACAATACGTCCATATTGACGGTTGCGATGTACGCTGTCAGGACGACGCTTGCGCTCTTTTCGGCAGCAACAAATTTATTACCGTTGCTAACAGCAGTTTCTCTACTCGCTGGTCAATCTTTCGTTTTGGCGGCGGGTCAAGCGAGTTCATCACCGTAACCAACTGCACCATTTACGAAACCTACGGCTGTGTCATCAAAATGGGCTCCGGCAGAAATACGCGACACGAAAACATGATTTTTTCAAACCTCATTTTACGTGATGTTACCGGTCCTTTCAGTCTTGGTCTCAGCGATCAGTACCGAACACGTCCCGGACAGGAAAACCAGCCGCCACCTCAACGCGGCATTGTGCGCAATATCGTATTTGATAACATTCGTGGTAACATTGTTTCCGTTCCCCAACAGTATGAAGATATGCACTGGGAACAATACTACCGTCCGGGTGAAACGCGCACCTGTATTACACTCAACAGTTTTGGAGAGAGTTACCTCGAAAACATAACCATCAGCAACGTTCATCTTACCTTCGGAGGCGGAGGCACTGCCGAAGAAGCACAATTACGCAATGTTCCTGAAATTGCCGGCGAGTATTTTGAGATAGGCGCCCGTCCCGCTTATGGAGTCTATGCGCGTAACGTTCGCGGTCTGACCATTGATAATGTCCGCCTCGAAACCGCAACGCCCGACCTGCGCCCAGCTGTCGTACTCGATAATGTGGCAGACGCCAGTATTACCGCTCTTGTCACGCAGGGAAATGCCGCTGGTCCTTCCGTTCTTCGCTGTATCAACACCAAAGATACTTTGATTACCGCGCCACGCCTGACAAGTCCCGCTGCCGTGTATCTTGCCATTGAAGGCGAACGCAGCGCAGACATCACGCTTGATGGCGGAGATATCAGAAAGGCAGCAAAATCTGCTACTTTCGAACGAGGCGCCAACACAAAAGCAGCACGTATCCGCTCATAAAAATTGTGGGTACATGCAAATCGTAAACCCGTTAAAAAAAAATTGCATATTGATAAAAACTATACTACTTTTGTCCCCGATTGGTTTTGCCTGATGCCATCCTGTATCAGGCAATGAAAAGGGAACCGGTGTGAAAATCCCGGACAGTACCCGCTGCTGTATATCCCGTCTGAAATTTGCAAACTTATACCCTGCCACTGGAAAATCCGTTCCGGGAAGGCGTTTGCAAACAGGGACAAGTCAGAAGACCTGCCAGTCAAATTTTTTAGTAAGGCTTTCGGGATGAAAAGTATTTTTAAATCAATTAATATGAAATCTGTTTTTTATCAAGTAGTTATTTTCTTTATTTTCAGTAGTTTTGTTTTTGTTTCGTGTAACAAGGACAACGATGAACCATTTGATGTGAATATTGATTTTCAGGATGTAAATATTCCAAATGGGAAATATCTGAATGATGCAGGTGGGGCTGGCTTTTTTCAGAAAGGTATTGTATCGTTGCAAAACGAGTATGTATACGACGCCGAATATGATTATTCGTATTGGTACGGATTTGCCTATTCGCAGATGCACGATGTGGAAACTCCCGGATGGGAAAATGAATTTAGCGCTTATGTGCTCAAAGATCTACCGGAAAATAAGTTTATGGTGGGATACTTCGCGCCTTGGGAGGCGTCCTCCATTGACATTAGTTTCAGCGATCCCGTAAAAGATTTGTCGTTCGATATTGCCAATACGACCTATACAGCGCTGGCAATGAAAAATGGCGATGCTTTTACCAAAAAATTCACTACATCGAATGATTGGCTTATGTTGACGATCAAAGCAATTTCGACAGAAGGAACGGAAACCATAACCATGAATCTGGGCAAAGGTGTTGAAATAACCAATGTATGGAACAACATTCCTGTTAAGATCAAAAATGTTACCAAACTCGAATTTTCGCTTACATCAAGTGATGATGGCGTCCCGACATATTTCTGTATAGACAACATTAAAGCGCGAACAGAAAAATAAAGATTTGAGAGCGCTTAATTTTCCGATATTTGAGGTTCGTACGAAAACCAATGGCAAACGGACGCTGATATTCGACGGCGTCCGCAAAAAATATGTTACCCTGACGCCCGAAGAGTGGGTGCGGCAACATCTGATCCATTATTTAACCAACGAAAAAGGTTATCCGGCAACGCTCATTTCAGTGGAAACTTCTCTAAAATACGTCCATTTGGACAAACGCAGCGATGTACTGGTTTACGACTGCAATGGCAAACCGTTGATGCTTGCGGAATGTAAAGCGCCAGAAGTTGTTCTTACTCAAAAAGTTTTTGAACAGATCGCCGTTTATAACCTTACCATACAGGCGCCATGTCTTATGATCACCAACGGATTGCAACATTATTGCATGGCAGCCATATCAGAAAATTTGCCTTTGCATTTTCTCGACAAAATTCCTGAATATGAGGAATTGCTGAAATTTTGATTATTTTTGCGAAATAATAATCAATTATCAAAAACATGTACCGTTCCGGTTTTGTGAATATTATTGGCAACCCCAATGTTGGAAAATCAACGTTAATGAATGCGCTAACAGGGGAGCGTCTGTCTGTTGTTACCGCTAAAGCGCAAACTACACGACATCGCATCATGGGCATTGTCAGCGGCGACGATTATCAGATTGTTTTTTCGGACACACCCGGTATCATCAAGCCCAAATACAGGATGCAGGAAGGCATGATGGAATTTGTGAACATAGCCTTTACCGATGCCGACGTCATGGTGTATGTAACCGATGTGGTGGAAACTCCTGATAAAAACGCCGGATACATCGAAAAAATATCAGGCTTGACTATTCCCGTGCTGGTGGTCATCAACAAAATAGATTTGACCACACCCGATAAACTTGATCGTTTAAGCGATCTGTGGAAAAGTCTGCTTCCGGCAGCAATCATCATTCCGACTTCGGCAAAAGAAAAATTCAACGTGGATACGGTTGGCAAAGCCATCAGAAGTGTATTGCCCGAAGGTCCAGCCTATTACCCAAAAGATGAAATGACTGACAAACCCGAACGTTTTTTTGCATCGGAAATACTGCGCGGCAAGATTTTCGAGAATTACGAAAAGGAAATTCCATATTGCACCGAAGTTATTGTAGAAACGTTCAAGGAAGAAAAAGCAATCATCCGTATCCAAACCTTAATATATGTGGAACGTGAGACCCAAAAAGCGATATTGATCGGGAAACAAGGCGCAGCGATGAAAAAGACAGCTACCGAAGCCCGTAAGGAAATGGAACATTTTTTCGGGAAAAAGATATTTCTCGAAACCTTTGTCAAAGTAAAAAAAGAATGGCGTAACGATGAAAATTACCTCAAAAATTTGGGCTACTTGAATAAATGAATAACTGGACGAATTTTTATCTTTTTGAATGACCATCAAGGAAGCCAAAGAAAAAGCGATGCGTTTTTGCAGCCGGAAAGAATGTTGCCGCAAGGAAATATACGATAAGTCTGTATCGTGGGGTTGCACGAATGCTGAAGCCCATGAAATAGTTGATTTTCTGGTGGAACAGAAATTCGTGGACGAACATCGCTACACGGAAGCCTTCGTAAAGGACAAACTGCGATTCAATAAATGGGGTCGGGTGAAAATAGCGTATATGCTTCATTCGCAAAATATTGACAAAAACATCATCTTGGATGTTTTTTCAGGGATTGACGAAACGGAATACTGCCGGATATTATTCGAAGAACTGAAAAAAAAATACAAGACCATAAATGGAAAGCCCATCGAAATCAGGAAAAAACTTTTTTGTTTCGCGACAGGACGGGGATTTGAGTCGGATATTGTTCACAACACCATCTCTAAAATCGTTGATAGAGAAGATAACGAATAAATAGCACAATTTTTTTTTATCAATCATTTTTTTGATCAATCATTTTTTTTTTTAATTTTGCAAAATATTTTTTTGATTTTTTGTGCTAATTATTTGTAATAAAAGATATGAACGATAGATACACTGTTTGCCAACTGAACGATTATCTAAAGGGATTGAAAACAGAATACAGCAAGTTCATTGCATCGCAAGCGAAACGTATTATGTTTTTACTCGACGAACGGAATTTTATTCCTAAACTTACCGTAAATTTCGATACCGGAACGGTAAAATCTATTTATGATGTACTCATCCGAAATGCCGTTAAATATACTGAAAAGGGCTATATCAAAACGGGATACCGGATTTTAGAAAACAATCTTCTACAATTTTTTGTGGAAGATACGGGAAATGGATTTGATCCTGTCCTTCTCGAAGAAGTGACCAATCTTTTTTCAAAGTCAGAAGGCAGTTACGAGGTAATGACGGAAAACCTAGCCGGAGTTAATCTGGCGGTAAAAGCGCTGGGTGGAAAAGTACGCATCGAATCGCATCAAGGTATGGGTACGACGGTTTATTTCAGCATGGAATACAAACCGTCCAACGAAGAAGGCACAAAAGAAGACGTCAAGGTTGAGAGCGCTGAATCGCAGACCCGTAATGAACCAACGCAACCCAGAGCCATCACGATGAACAATATTTGGAAAGGCAAAACCATTCTGATTGCTGAAGACGAAATTGTGAACTTTATGTTTCTCGAAGTGCTTTTTGAAGAGACCGGAGCCATCCTCAAACACGCTTCGGATGGAGCGCAGGCAATTGAAGCGGTAAAAACAAATCCCAACATTAATGTCATTTTAATGGACATTAAAATGCCGAATGTCAATGGTTTGGAAGCTACCAAACAAATCAAAGCCATGCGTCCCCAACTGCCAGTCATCGCGCAAACTGCCTATGCCATGCAGGACGATGAATACAAAGCGTTGCAAGCCGGTTGCAACGACTACATTTCAAAACCCATAGACGCCACCAAACTCATCAGTTTGATGAAAAAATACCTGTGGTAGAAGAAACCTTATCGGGGCGGCAAGCCAATTGGTACGGATTTTTGTTTGTCATCCCTATAGCGTTGATAGACGGAATCCCATATTTATTAATATGGTGTGAAAAAGGACTTGGTTGGCGGAATGCTTTTCTTTCTGTTATTGTTCAAAATCAATCCATTCTACAACAGGCAATTAACGCTAAATGGTGGTTGCTTTTTTTATTTTTGACGGGAGTAGTTTTGCACGAATTGATACATGGAATTGTGATGGCGGCTTATGCCAAACAAGGCTGGAAATCGGTTTCGTTTGGCTTCAATATCAAAGCCTTTGCTCCGTATGCTCATTGCAGCGAACCCCTAACCCCCAACGCCTATCGGATAAGCCTTGTTATG
>Ga0123354_10011098_pt1 | contig 13902 bp, 11 predicted proteins | sample TergutLab28metaG_2_FD_97872 | JGI IMG/M metagenome (GOLD analysis project Ga0123354, IMG submission 97872) | Labiotermes labralis P4 segment gut microbial communities from Petit-Saut dam, French Guiana - Lab288 P4 | ecosystem: Host-associated > Arthropoda: Insects > Digestive system > Gut ... | reverse complement strand
TAAGCAAAGAGTAGTATTGTAAAAATAAAAAAAATAATAATAACAAAAAATAAGGGAATGGGGGGGGGGGGGCATGGACTGGGTGATCTGGCTCTGGATAGGGACAGTTGGCGGCCACTTGTAGACACGGCAATGAAACTTCGTGTTCCATAAAATGCGGGGAATTTCTTGACTACCTGAAAAACGGTTACCTTCTTAAGAAGGACTGTGCCCCACGGAGTAGGTAATATTATAGGACAAATAAACACTTTCATTTACCCAGGGTGCTCTATTTCGTGCCAGAATAAAAAAAAAATACTGTTACCCGGTGTCCAGATTTCCCAAGGTAACGGAAATTATTATCAGTACTTTAAACCCCTCTTAAGTCCACTAGATTGAAAACATATAACATATAACATATAACACTTCGACGTTACGTTCTTTGTTATACGAATGCGAAGTTTGGGCAATTAGAGAACATGGTAAGTCCAGGATAACGTCAGCGGAAATAACATTTATGAGAACGGCAAAATCTTCATGGCAAGGTTACAACACTAATGAAGATATTTAATAAGAACTTAAAATTAACCCAGTTTTAAAGAAAATGCAAAAGAATACATGTTCAGCGAATGGACAAAGACAGACTGCCATACTTAACCTTTTGGCGCCGGAATTATTATTTTTATTTTAGCATACCCTGTATATAAAATGTGAATAATACAGGAACCAAATACGTTAGAATTATGAAACAAACTGCATTTTGAAGAGAGAAAAAAAAACGGAGAGTATATACCATGTTTAAAATATTCAGTAACTGTATTTGTTGAATACATATATAAAATACAACTTTAGAGGTTAGCGGTGCGGTACGACCACTATAGTTGACATTAGGCGTCAAAAGGTTAATGATGAATTGTCAACCATGTGGGAGATGAAGCCAAGAACGACCCCTTTGAAGACTTCTAGACTGCTAATGGGAACGGAACTGGTCACGAGGCCTAAAACCCTGCAAGCCACGTGATGATGATGATTCTTTTTTGAATATTGTTGTCACGGGTTCCAGCATTAATTAGTATTGATTCTATGTATTTGGACCACAAGAGTCCCTTTTTGTTTTAAATTGTTTACTTGTGTCGAAATCTTCGACGTTTTTGTCTCCCATCGCAGACACCGCATTCTTTGATCTTCGTTATGTAGATAGGTGTCTGTGTATTATTGCATATGGTATTTGGTATTCTAAAACAGTAAGGACTGAATTGCAATGTTTGTAACTGGAATACCCTGACATTCAAATTCTTTTCTAAGTACGTACGTATATTATGTACTGTTGGGGATAATATATGTACATGTTTTTGTCATGCCGTAAGTTATCTTACCTTCTCTGTTAATTCGACTCAAATCTTCAGTGGAATATTTTTTATGGGTGTACATTTGCAGCACCATATTATTTCATTTCTGATCTATTCACACACTTCTCATTTCCATACTTTTTCTTCCGGGACACTTACTGTTTGCCCCAGTTGAGAAAGTTCGTGTGGGTTTCGGTGTTTGGAGTTTAAAAAAGAGACTGATATATGAGTGGTGCCTTACGTTTTTAATGGAAACCATCCCTTTGTGGTGTGACGTATTAATATTGGCATATGTATTTCTGTAACGTATATGCCAAGCGCAATTGTGGCGCGTATGGGTGAGGAGAGGAGGGTATATAGGGTCTTGGTGGGGAAACCGGAGGGAAAGAGACCACTGGGGAAGACCTAGGCGTAGATGGGTGGATAATATTAGGACGGATCTCAGGAGGTGGGATATGGGTATGTGGACTGGATTGGGCTGGCCCAGAATAGGGACAGGTGGCGGACGCTTGTGAGTGCGGTAAAGAACCTTCGGGTTCCGTGAAATGCGGGGAATTTCTTGACTAGCTGCAAACCAGTTAGCTTCTCAAAAAGGACTCTGCACCATGGAGTAAGTATGTAAGTAAGTATATGCCAAGCGCAATTACAGTTGTTTTTGTCGTATGACGAAGAATTGTGGGCGTTCTGCTTGTTGGAATGTGAAGTACCATTCCGTTGTATCCTCCCTGAATATTAGGCATGGAAGTTCCGGTGTCCATGACCTCGCTCGCTCCGTGTCTCGCTTGTCCTTGAATGAAAGAAATAGCAATTACTGTGATGCAGACGCTTGTATTTTTCAAGCCCTTAGGTCTTCGAGTGAAAAGGTAAGATTGTGACGTTACCTATTGTTCAATTTTAATTAACCAGCGAGGCTTCGCTACTCTGAAATTTCCCTTACCAACCCATGACACAGTTTTTTTAGTTTCTGGGTCGGTATTCGCTTACAGTTTGAGCCCAGGCAGCTGTATGGGACTTCGGTGTTAACAACGGATTAGTAGTATCCAGCTACGGCTGGATACTTTGCGGGTAGTACTTATACCTTATGGATATGAATTTTATTTTATATTGTTATGTCGTGTAATCATGCACTAAAATTTAGGTAACGCGGAAGTGGATAGAGCAGTTTGTGAACAAGTGACTTCGTGTCAGCCTAGAGACAGCGTACAAGAAAATTGTAGGGTGCACGAAAATTCCGTAACCGAGAGTTTTTTTTGTACAATTTACGACGTTAGTGGTAGAAGCAGATGAGAACAGTAGTCGAAGGAGGACAGGTGGAGAGGGTAGTGTTATGTATAGTAAATGTCTTTAATGAGAGTAATTTGAGTGAACACTGCTTGGTATTTGGTACTGTTAAACAATTGTGTGGGCTGTGTACTGCCAAAACGTAGCGTTAGCGGGCCCAGTCCTCGTACAGTGTGCGTGGTTTGGTCTATCTGTATTGTTATAAGAATGACCTCATGGTGACCTTTCAGGCGTTGAAACACGTAGCTTTTAGTTCAAAAAGCGAAGAATTTGTTGCCAGTAAATCGCTGCGTTGGGTTATTTCGCTTTGGACTAAAAATAACCACATGCTTGAATTGTTATGTATAAGTAAAAATATTGATTTTTGTGAAGAAGCGAATGTATTGGGCTGAGACTCAGGTCTTTTGGGTTGTTACTCTTTGTCGACTGGTGAATTATTTTCGAATATTTGTGTTGTTAGGAACAAGTCAATGTGTGGGTGACCACCACAGTTGTGTTCTGCATGTGAAAGCAATAAAAGCCACTGTGTTTGGAACTGAATTCTGTTATTTAAACAAATTGTTTTGAAGTTCAACTTACCGTTGTAGTTTACGGTAAAGTGCGACGGGTTGCAGTACAAATAGTCCTAAATACAACATGCAGTTGTTAATTAGGACTTGATCGTTTTTACTCACTGCACAATTTAAAATGCCTGAATTTCGTGTAGATATCGCTTGACAGCCCTAATGCCGCTGCATTTAAATTCAAGTTAACTTTTCCTGTCAAATAGCGGTACCCTGAGAATCGCATCATTCACTGGCATCGTTTGCATCAGTCGCGGATTGTCGCAGTATCCGGCAAGAATTGCATCCGAAGTGTATAATTATTACGCACAGCAGGTATCAGAGCAACAGAGTTTCACTTCCGATGTGTAATAAAATAGGCTGGATTTTAAGGAACAAAAATTGTAACAATTTTTTTTTTTGTAAATGTGTATGCAATCCATTATCTGAGACGAGAATCCACCATTTTGGTATAATAACTTTGTTTACACCAGAATAACTTTCTATTCAGTAATGTAACATTCTTACTTTCTCACAGGATACACATCCGGTACTTTCCAGTTTTGTCAGCATTTGCTAAGTGAAGCTAATTTTCAAATTTTAATGTGGATAATAGTAATTATACTTTTTTTTCGAAACTGAATCATCTAAAAACGTCGATTTACATACATGGACATGTTGGAATAAACTGACAGGCCGTGTTTGTTGTTAGAATGTCTTCGGCATTGTAGTTAAATTCTCTAGTAATTAAATTTAAATAGATGTCTCCATACGCTGAATGTTGCGGCGATTAGTGTCAGGTTCTGTTGCTGAGCTCCGTAGCGGTCCGCGCCAAGTTGCTGTTCAGTCCCAAGGCGCGTATCCTCTTTTAACATTTAGGGTAAATATAATACTTCAGTTTCCGTGCCGCATTAGCCTGTGTATGTATGTATATGCTTCAACCACAGAAGTGAAGTAATCCGTTTTGTATTGCCGTTTTAATTAAAAGCGAAAGTCAGTGGAGCAGCGTTTCAGAGCCAGCTGGCTTGTGAGCGGACTTGTTATTTTTGGCATTGACAACTGCAGTCTGGTTAGTAACAAACTGGAAGACAGCATGCATTGGAAGGTTTGTTCTTGAACTGCAGAGGCCTGCGTTCTACGACTTCTCATGCCCCCAGTTTTTGAGGGGGAGGTGGGTGGGTGGCGCCGAATTACTTGAAAGAATACGTTTGGTTGGATCTTGATTGTGGGGCAGGAAGGTGGGTATCTTGCTGGGTTTTGTCTGGGAATACCAGAATTTTGTTGTGCTGAAGTGGCGAACGTGAATTGAAGGGGTAAGTAAACTATCGTGTTATGTTGCTCTTGAAAGAACCCTTTTAACTTACGTCATTCTGTCTAAGGTTGTTGCATATTTAGTCATTGCTTTTTGCATTACTGTCCTCCGGAACAGCTATTTACCTTTCCCATTTATGATTGTTTAGTACAATCCACATTGGAAGAGCTGAATTGAATTTTCCAGGTTTACTTGTAGCCCTTCGTGTTCTTCCTTTTGGGAAGTTATGTGCCTAGGCCTCTCATTCTCGTATCCCCATAAATGTCGATAATTGTGGTGCCTTTTATCGCTGTACATGTGGGCTGCCTCTGCTGTTGTGTTTGTGTACGGTTATTTCAACGTTAGCCAGCTGGAGTTCAATTAATTATTTTTTTTGTAACGCGCGTTTTTCCATTATTTCCTTATGTCCATTCCATGCTGCCTTCTGCAGAATGTTTATATTTGTTTGCGCTGTTTCTCTGTATCCTGTCCTCTCCGGTTGTACATAATCGGAAACATTTGCAGAAATTGTCTGTGGAATTCAGCCGTCGTCTTCCTGTTCAAACATCAGAGATGATGGTGCGTAATAGTTGCAGTTATTTAGATTCTTCATGACATCTTTGTTGCATTTTTTTTTCCTGATGTCTTTAATGCCTGCTGTCTTGCCCGTTAAAGGGATCTCATTTTTATGCTGAATCCGTTTGTTAAATCTGGGAGTAATATTGTGGTTGGATATGGCAGTAATCCTTCGCATACCACGGACTCGTATCCATTGTTTTTCAGTTTTGTCCAGTTGTGCGGGCAGGGCTGCTGTGTATTGTGTATCTGTGATTTTAAATGTGTACACACGAAGGAAACTGGTGTATTGTACACCCGAAAGGTCCTCTGTGCAGGGAACAAGGCTGTAGTACCTTCGACACCAATTTTCTTGCCCTCCCAACTCTTGCGTTCTAGTAATTTAATGACCCTTCTTGTATTTCATGCGTAAGGCGTTTTTAAGCGCATTATTACATATGTTTATGTTTAGCGAGGTTAACAGGCAATTGTATTGCGCTTTCATGAGATGAGAGCGGCTGCGGCCTCCATAACCGCCAGTATTGCATAAGGCCTTCATTTGCCCACCGCAGTTTGGACAACCGCGTTGTCTTTCAGGAACTTAACGTCCGTGGATGATGAGAGTCTGCCGTTACTGCTACCGATCTATTGTGGATGTATACTAGGCTGCTTAGCTGAATGCGAATGTATGTTGGCAGCGTAGGGTTACAAATTTTAAGCTTTTGTGTATATACGTACCTGCGTTTCCTTCTCTTTCGGTGGAATGGTGAAATTTGATGTATTATGTCGCAGACAAGCAAGGCATTGTATGTAGTTGCAATGTTGCTTTGCATGTGTAAGTTCAAAAAACAGCAATGTGGCAGTGGACGTACAGTTATTATTGCAGCTCAGTGTATGCGTTTAAATCTGTAGAATTACCGTGTGTTCACCGTCTACACAAAACACTGTTCTTGAACTGTTATTTTAATGCATGTACCGTGCATCTTTTATTGTTTTTATTTCAACCAACTAATGCACAAATATGTATAACTCATTATCTGTTTATATAATGCACACTCGTACATGTTTCGACATCTGTGTCATTCTCGGGGTGTTTTACATGTGTGCCTCGCTAAGTTGCTTAAATTCTTGAAATTGAAGCTGTTAAAATTACAATTCCTTGCAATTATTAAAGTATATTAAAATATTATGTAGTCGTTGTTTAGTGATACAATAAAAAAATCTGTTCGACGTTATAATTATAAAATACACACTGCTTTGACAAGATATTATATAAAGTCGAACAGATTTTATTGTATCACTAAACAACGACCTTATAATGGTTTAATATACTTTAATAATTTTGCGGAATTGTAATTTTAGCTGCTTCAATTTTAAGAATTTATGTAACTTAGAGATAAAAATGTGAAACTCCCTGAGAATGACATAGAGAAGTCGAAACATGTAGGAATGTACGTTATATAAATGATACTGTTGTGATATATATTTGTGCATTAGTTGGTGAAATAAAAATAATTATTCTTGAACATTTATTAACGGATTTTCTCTTTCGATTTACCCGTTTAGAGGTAACCGAATGTGTGATTGTTTGTGTATTTGTTCTTATCGCTCAGAAATTCGTTTTTAACGCACCCGGTCTACTGCAACACCCTGTTCCGGTGTTTCATTTTGTTTGGTATAGAAAGAAGAATTGGTTTCGTTTTGGCTACTTACCTGTGTGAAAGGAGCCTTTTGTGAGTGTGTGTGTGTGGTGGGGGGGGGACGAATAATTAAAAAATGAGTCACCTCAAAATTCTACGCGCCAGAAGGGTGACAAGTAGCAAGTTCCGTCATGAGGATTCTCAAATATTAGATGGCACTGTACCAAGTATAGTGACCACGACTACCTGGCGCCTAGGATTTGTGCACCCCTGGTTTAGAGCGGTCTGTGCCGCTGCTGTAGCTCATGTATTGAACCTCTTATTTAGCCCGATTTACATTCTAAATAAATCACTGGTAACTATACACATTTCACGTTATTAGAGAACGGATGTTGTGTGTTTGAAGTTATTCTAATTCTGGTGTAGGGGTAATGCTCTAGACGTGGCTGTATTCGGCATGTGGCCAGTGCAGATGTCGGCCGGTACCCCTGGGCTATTCTGGCAGATATTTCATGGTTTTCCTTAGTCGTTCCAGTCCAGTGCCGCGTTAGTGCCGTTTACTTCCAAATCCTACCCACCTTCCTTCCGTCGACGTTGTGTCGCTGGAAATATTGGCAGCGTCATAAAATAACCCCGCTCCAGAGAAACATTCTCGGTGTTAAGTGTAGGTTAAATTCGGGGAATGCCTTCTACGTTCGATTCAGACTCACTTGCCTCTCTGTATCTTGCCTAAAAGCCCAAATGTTGCACCTCTGAACACCTCATTTTGTCTGTTCAGTGGGTGTAAAACATATCTCTTACCCTGTGAGAAGCTCGGATGCGTTGGGTATTTGGGACCAGAGCGCTCAGGAGAACATGTCGACGTCATGGAGAGGGAGCAGCAGGAGAGACTAGCGTAATGGGGAACTTTATGATTCGTGCTCTTCATGAAAGTGGTTACGTCAAGGAGGGTGGCATGCGTAGGACTTAACATTACGCCGTGGCCAGATGAGAAATGCGTGTAAAATTGTGGTCCGAAAATCCGGCAGGACTCTTAGGAGTAGAAGGGACCTTATATTAACGTGTCTTATAGTCACTGACCGGTGGACTGGATTAATGTGGCTCAGGATACGGGTCTTGTGAACACAGCAGTGTAGGCGGGGTATTTTATTTCCCTGGCTGAGCGACTGTCTAACTTGTCAAGGAGAACCGTCTGGAAATTTTCATATTTTTAAGGAAATCCTAATGTTATCCCGTGTATGTATGTGTGTGTGTGTGTGTGTGTATGTGTGTGTGTTCGTATGTATATATGTCGTCCATCGTATAACCTTTGCGTTATACGGTATGCCGTTTGTTCCCCAATAGTATATTTAAACACAATCGTATGAGTAGTTGCCATTCAACATGCAGTCTGACACAGACTGCTCCATAACCCGTCACTTTGATACAGTTTGCATATTTGGCACATTATAACCACTGAACGCCCAGATGGTCATACACAGTTTTTCAAACAAATAACGCGTCTGAGTGTTCAATTTATGAATTTCTGTTTGGCCTCTGATTGAAGATGTACTGTTGTACTGCTGGCGGCGAGTTTGTCAAAACCTGAGTTTATTGTGCAATGCACAGAGCTTTAAGCAATGGTGTGTTCTCAAACAGTATTGCATTGTTGTTAGAATCGATTTTGAAGCTGTATAGGACTTCAGGGATTTTTTCTGCAACATCGGGGACGTAACAAAGGATATGTCCGGGCTGGGAGTGGGCCCTGTAGCTGATACAGGATCAAACGTACAAACTCGTGCAATGGGATAGTTTGGATGCGATCTTTTCACTCGTAATGGGAATGCTGTAATCCATCTATCGGCTATCCGCACGTTTCGCCCCCGAAACCATTTAATTGATTTTTTGGTGACTTGGTATTGTAGGGTTTGACTAAACGTCAGGAGAACTGAGTAACGGCTGTTCGTAAAAGAGTTTCGTATGTGACTAAATGCAGACCTCATTAGGATCTGGTACTTGAAAATTTTTCCGTTATGACTAGTGCTTGACGTGACTTTTGCTTGTTTTATTACGTCACCGCACAGCAATACGTTTACAATGCATGAATGATGCGCCCGGTTGCAATCCCGGATATTCACTTTGCGCATTTTTTTTCGAATCCAGCGAATAAGGCCACCTGGTTTGGCAAGGCTGTGTGTTAAAGTAGATCTCGTTCCCAGAGCTCCTTGCTGTACTTGCTAGTTCATGCCATTGGTTGTCAATCCGACAGGACAGTTTCAAACTAAATGTAAAATTAAAGTTGTTCCTGAGCACGCCATGGAGGCGTATAGAGGGATTTAAGGTGTGGCTGCACTCATTCTTAACGTCGGCACGAAATGGAGAGGATTGTGAACTGCACGCCCGGTCGCTGCGCCCCTGGGAAGGAGCCCCGGTACCCTTTGTCTCGGACAGTGCTGGCCAACACGGGGCCCTCGGTCACCCGACTAGTTCCAGTAATACAGAACATAGTACATTAGATCTACGGAACTTAATGTGGCAACTTTATTGGCAGAGAAAATGATCAGAAACTGTAACTCATCACTCTTAAGACCACACGGTAAACCAATATTTCTTTGTTTTATCGAGTTTAGTGAGGCCTACTATCTTGTCATTAAACCACACTTACTGTTTATAAGTGGCGGCCTTCTAGTTAATTCAACCCTCTCTTCCCCTTTCGATATATGTATTTACAAGTGCGGCCTTCAAGCAGTCCTTGACGAATTTTTGGTCCTGCTTGGGTCCAAGTTGGCCAGCCCTGGTCTGGGAGGTTAAATAGGCCCCGGAGCCGTCTGGCCGTTTTGTAGAAGAGAAAAATGTCCCTTAGCGTGGTCACTTTCGTAACACGTCATCGCGGCTCGACCCAACCACCACTAGCTACACTGGTCATCGCTTTCCTGCGCAGGTTGCACTAAGTACCCGCTACTCGAATATCTTAGTACAATGAATAGTCAGGGACCTGACCAGGGTTCGGTTCCTGGCAGGAACGGATTTGTCTCACCAACCACGCCCAGCCTACTTCTGGAAACGGTACTGTTTTAGTAACCAATGGTTACCGGTGGTTAAAGGGGCTCTTTAGAGCCGAGGTTAGAATGCGTTCACGTGTCCGTCCACGCGACTCTACTTCGTCGTGGTAGCATCAAATTTTATTGAATACGTCACATGAAGTTGTCTGTGTCGAAGAACCACACCGTAAAGAAGCATAATTTCTGCCCTAGAAGGGGTTTAGTGGTTCCATCCATGCTGTAGTCTTATGTACTTCGTTATGTACGAGGCTGGACGGCTCTCCTTGACTTTGCCGGAGACTGTCCTTCAGTGTGTAGTCTGTTGGCTTAACTCAGCTGTCCTGGGTCACAGTGACGCTTGAAACAGGTCTGAATATCGCGGACAGTTGGTTTAGCAATTACCATTCAAGCAGACCTGCCCATTGTGTCGGCTGCAGTGGAGGTGAATGCACGCTGAACCAACAGCAGGGCTGCACCTGCTTGGGCAGTATAGCAGAATTCCTTCCTTCCACGGCCAAGCACCTTCTTACTTCGGTGCAGCGAGTCCCGCTTGAGAGCTCGCCAGTCGGGTCGTTATTTTTGCCGTTGTCCTCTCGGGTGAGATTGTTTATTGTGTTTTAATGTAGCTCGCTATGCTAACAGACATTTCACCGTAAAGTAAGTTGTATGTTAACTTTGCTAACTACACGGAGCGGTTTCCTTCTTAAGATGTTAATTTTCGTTCAGGTTGTCCAGAAAGTTTTGGAATTAATAAGGACTGCTACTTGCCTGTGTGCCTAGCCACACGAACCCGGTAAACTCCCCCTTTTTTTACAAAATAATTCTTCAGCAGCCACAAAAAAACTTCAGTTATTTAGGTTGTTCAAAAAATCGGGCCACGTCTGAAGGGCCTTTGTAACATTTTCTCATAGGTCCATGTTTATGGCAACGATATGTTCGCTTCCGCTTAACCGCCACGTTGGAACGCCATGTGACATCCGGCTTTGAAAATTTCATATATTTGTGATTTTGTTACAAAGTTGTGCACTCTTTAAGCAGAAGTTATACAGAGTCATAGGAACGGAAATTTACCCAACATCGAGCAAGCCGAAGAACAACACAGATGATAACAAGTTAGGAACCATATATCTGTATTGTATTGTGTATTAACTGTGTTAATAATGACGTTTCATCGTTCCGTGTCAAGTTGTGCTTACCACTTCCGGCCGAAGTGTATGTGTAGTGTGGGAGTTGATATTAGTAACTAAAACTGCAGGATCATATTAGGATTAAGATAGGGAACTTGACGACGGTAACGTAGGTATAGGTTTTTGTACTTCTGTGTTGTGGGGGGTGGATAGGGAATTCACATGTTGACTTGCGAGAGTTCTTTCTCAGTGATCAGGTCCGTAGTTTGTATTTTGTATTCAGATATTGTGAGGACGATCATATGAGGTTATGAGATGGGCGGCAGATGTCGAGGGTCGTGGGCTTCGGGTCGTAGGGTAATATTAACGCATGATTTGACAGGGACTGGATTAAAGGGGCTCGTGATGTGTTTGTTTGTGGGGTGCTATGAATACATATCAAAATTCGGGTTCTGTAAGAAGTGGAGGATTTTTTGAGCAGCTGGACCGACCTTCAACTCCCTAAAGAAACCTTTTACTGGGATCTTCAGATTCTGAAGCTGGAGAGACTTTGTTCCTTAGGGCATTACTTATTGTTTTGCATGTTCAGACATTCTTAGCAGCCGGTTCACACGTCGGTATCTCTGCCTTCAGAAGACGAAACAGAGTTTTTGAATCCCTGGCAAATTCATAGGCACTGTTATGAAATACCATGTGTGTGTGTGTGTGTGTGTGTGTGTGCGCGCGCGCGCTTGTGAAGTGCTACTGTATTGCTGAATTTGATTTATATGATTTGTAACATTATGGTACGTATTTTCTGTGACAGATACCCAGAATTTTCGGTGAGTGGTTAGCAGTTCGTATTATGGAGGTCCTGTGTTTGATTCTAGGCCCAGAACGCTACTTCTCTGAAAGTGATAGTTGACCTTCTCAAACCCTTACTTTCGGATGTTTCATTAGTATTTTGAAGCAGGTCAGGACTGCTTTCCTGTTACTGTATTTGGCCACTCCGTCAGTCTTGTCGTGTTGCTTTGAAGGTTCATATCAGAGAACTGCGCTCTTCTGGGTTATTAACCTTTTGACTCCTAATGTCAACTATAGTCTTCGTACCGCACCGCCAACCTCTAAAGTTGCATTTTATATATTTATTCAACAAATATAGGTACTGAATATTTTAAACACGGTATATACTCTCAGTTTTCTTCTCTTCAAAATGCAGTTTGTTTCATAATTCTAACGTATTTGGTACCTGTATTAGTCACATTTTATATACAGGGTGTGTTAAAATTTAAAAAAAATAATTATGGCGCCAAAAGGTTAACGAAGTGAATACTGGTAATTTCTTAATATAGGTTGTCCCGAAACGTCGGCAAGAAATTAACACTACCGGTAACTTCAAATAACGATATGTAACCGAAGTCAACATTGTAAGTTTAGCGAAGCACAGGCTGAGAGCTCCCTGATGAATGGTTTATGTAAACCGAAACATGTTGGAGTAACTATTATAATTTTAAATGATTTTAACTGTTTAACAATTTTATAATAATTTGTGTGAATTAGTTGGACAAATAAAGGACTTATCAGAAGAGAGCAGTTCTTATATGTTTCGCGGCTGAAGCCAAAAATCACACATGTTCAGTTCAACTTGCTCCTGCCCTCTGTTACCCTGTTTGTTTGTTAGCTACCATAATCAGTATTATAGCTGCGTCTAATGTTGTTCATTTCTTTGTAACATTATCGCTGTTGCGTTGCGTTGCAACCGTATGACGTATCAGGCAATCACCCTGCGGCCGTCACGGCGATCAGCAGTAGAAAATCAGTCAACGGAAATGTACATTCACAAGGCAGTCACTTAGTATAAGCGATTTCATTATTTCGGTACAGCTGAATGACGGTTTTTGTAGCCTTCGTTTTTGTAAACGTGAGTACGGCGTAGGTGGCTCTTGGTCAACGAGATTGTGTATTTTCAAAACGACCGGACATCGATCAACAGGAATGTGCTGGGTGTTCTGAGGCCACTGGCCGTTGTGTGTCAGAGTAAACGGCATTCATTAAACATAGGAAACCAAACGAACGTATTTATACCTAATAGTGAGAGATTTCATTTCGCAAGCAAATACGTCATCGTGTTCAGAAGTGTCCATATGATATCCCTCCTCACGCATGCATTTTGTCAAAATGTATGCGAAACACATTCATCGCTGACTGCAGGATTTGTTATGATGTTGCTTGTGTTCGTTCTTGGACGTGCATGGACCAGTAATTCCTGCGGTCTAAATTACGGAGCGCTCATGAACTTCAGCTGAATTTAGAGGTCCTTCGTAAAATTGACATCGGCTGTCTGCGTCCCACTACCTACCATACTGCCTTTTTGCTACTCTTTTTACTGATCTGAAGGTGTGAGAATCGGTTCACCGTGTTTGATGACTGTTAATTAGATCCAGAGAATTTTAAATGACTTGTCTCCGACACACGATTTTTGCATTACGCATTGACTATACAAATGAAATTCCACACTACAAAGAATCTGTCACTTGGCGGCGGCACGCCCGTAGGCAGTGTGTGCCGACTTAATGATCCTGGCGGACGCTGTGTAACTGGCTTTTGCGTGCACTCTGTATCTTCACGCTTAGTCTGCCACACTTCTGTCTGTTGTCATCTTGAGGAAAGGTGCCAGTTTAAGGACACTGTTTGTTAAATGTATGTAGTGAAGTTTTACGTTATTGATGTGTAATACAGTGTTTAATTTTCTGGGTTCTGTAGCTGCAGGTTACTCCACTGCGGACGACGGTGATGCTGAGGGTTATTCTGTGCAGTGGCGTACCGAGGGGGGTTGGGTTGTGGGTTCAAACCCCCCAAAATTCTGAAGGCCCTCCAAAATCCTGCCAAACTCAACCCAATTGTGAAAACTGTTAAAAATTGCTGAATTTGGGACACCAACACCGTAAGATGTTCGGAAAAAAAGGCAGTAAAATTCTAAACTACCGCCGGTTCGCAATTGTTTTAACATTAGCAATGACAAATAAATCGGTTATCATCATAAATAGTCTTTAAAGTACCAAAAATTAATAAAATTTTACTATATGAAATGAAATTTCTTGTACCAAATTGCAGCTGCCTCCAGAACCCCTGACTAGGG
>Ga0123354_10011097_pt1 | contig 13903 bp, 15 predicted proteins | sample TergutLab28metaG_2_FD_97872 | JGI IMG/M metagenome (GOLD analysis project Ga0123354, IMG submission 97872) | Labiotermes labralis P4 segment gut microbial communities from Petit-Saut dam, French Guiana - Lab288 P4 | ecosystem: Host-associated > Arthropoda: Insects > Digestive system > Gut ... | reverse complement strand
TGTTTGTTGCGGCGGGGGATAAAGCCCCCCGCGTTTTTTTTTTTATTTCATTAAAAAACTCGTCCCGCCCCCCCCCCCCCCCCCCACAAAAAAGGAACTGATACATTATGTATAGTAAGATTGAATGACAATGTGACATATTAACAGACCACTAATTTACAAGAATAAAAAAACTCTTTTCAATGCAGCCCTAATGCAATCACAACTTCCTTTTGTCTCTCCCATGGGATGATGGTAGGCTTATGCATGCTGGAGATGTGTTCCGAACACACATAGGTCCTAACATAAAGTATCCATTTTACTTTACTTGAAACATAACTGAAATTCCCTAACAATTTCTCTTAAAACTCCCAAAACAAAAATTTCATGACGCCTATTTAGTAGCTGTAAAGGTGTTACATGTATGCACAGATGGATGGAAATTTATTTTAATGGGAGCTTCTTGGGGAATCGAACACGTCTAAAAACCAATGGCTCTGAAGAAAGTGCTGCACCCCAGTTAATCCAATGTTGACTGCAGCAGCTGACATAATAATGCCAATGAAACCAATACACAGACATCTGAAACCTCACTCATCACTTCCACATCTAATACCCACATGTACAATTTAGGTGTTATGATTTATTCAGATTCTCAACAATTATGAATTCTAGCGCATCTCTAATGAGGGTGTTATGACAGCAGATTCCTGTCCTTTGAAATTTTAAATTCACATATGGAAGCATTTGTTTGTATGAACAAACTATACACACACGTGACTTGCAATGTTGACTGACTAGTTAGCCAAATGAACTAACAGGTAACTAATTAATTTCATGGACCAGAATCCTCTTCAGAGCCTTAAAGTTTCTCAGGAAATCAAGAAATTACTTGCCTTTTGTGGAGCCTAATGGTTCTTTACCATGTTTGCAACTGCCTGCCATTTGTTTCTGTCTTTAGTCACATCAGTTAGTCCATAACCTTCAATCCTATTTCATCAAGATCCACTTTAATACTATTCTCCCCATTATGCCTACATCTTCCAAGAGGTCTTTCATACTCAGGTTTCTCCACCAAAATTCTGTACACATATCATCTCTCCCCCATATGTGGGGTATGTCCTTTCCATCTCATTCTTCTTGGTTAGATCACTCTAATACTATTTGGTGAAGAGAAAAGTCATGACACTCTTCATTAAGCAAATTCCTCCCTTCCCCTGTAACCTCCATCCTCTTAGGCACAAATATATTCCTCATACCCCAATACTGAACACCCTTAGCCTATGTTCTTCTCTCTGTGTGAAAGACCAAGTTTCACACCTATATAAAAAGCAACAGGCAAAATTACAGTTCTCTAAATTTTCATCTTTCTACTTGTGGATAACAAGAAACCTCTATCAGGTTTGCCAGATTTCCAACATCTGCAACTGATATTGTCAATAAATATGATTAATATTAATAACTCTTACCTTCCAATCAGCTGGTGTTGCTACCTTTTTCTTTTCTGTGAGCTGCAGTGAGTCGACAGCACGAAGTATCTCACTTGGAAAGAAAAACCATTAGTTAGACAGTATTAAACTATTCTACGAGAAACATGCTGTAATTTTAAACACACTGTTTCATGTGGTTTGGGGAGCAATAATCACTCACAGAGCATTTCTAGTGTCTTCATACGAAACTGAATATGATAAAAGATAATTCCTTATTAGCAAACTGCATGTCTGTTCAGCTGATCCCTGATATTAATATTATTGAGCAGGGATTCTCCAACTGAAGGTCGCAAAAGAATACTGATGAGCTGTACACTCCCAAAGTAATTGACAAAACTGGCTGCTTAGATCACTGTATGCATGCTTGGCAACAATATTAATATTGGTTGCATTCCAACAAGTTATAATTTCAGATGTGGACAAAAGAAGTTTGGGAACTAGTGTTACCAACATACAACACAAACATCCAGCCAAATGGAAAATCACCAGCTTGATATTTTTAAGTACCCAGTAATAATTTCAGTATGGCAGCCATGTAAGTTTATGAGGCAAAAGAAATACAACAACAAGGTCTTTGCTCTGAGCAAAGACTTCATCCTCACTGCAGCAGAAGCCTGAAATCTTGCAACACCAGAACCATTCAAGGGAGGGTAGTGAAACTTGGTAGGAAGACAGATAACCAAATATGATCTTTCCATCACCATCACTATCATAATCATGATCAGCAGCAGCAGTGTAACCATCCTTCATTGTCAATATCACCACCACTACCACAACCACCACCTCCTCCTCTTCCACACCACACCAACGATTATGCTTTCACCTCTTGCACTACAGATTCCATTCTGCTACCACACCACAGAAGGTGGGGAACTGGTACAGTGCACTCAGTATAGTGACTAAACTACGGACTGGACATTCTGTGGCCCACCCAGCCTCCCATTCAATGGGTATCAGGGTTCTTTCTCAGAGGTAAAGTAGCTGAGGTGTGAAGCTGATTGCTATACTTCTCTTCTCCACCTACATGCCTTCATGGTAAGGATGGGAAAATTAAGGCTTACGAAAGAAGCCAAGCATCTCAGCAACCAATTTCACAAGCACATGTGAAGTGGTGCAGCACATCTCAGTGATGATCTCTCAGGTTCTCAATCAGTTTGTTGAAGTATAGGTTCTGGATATAACACCTGCTGTACACAAGGCATGAACATGACATGTTCTGCACTGCAAAAATGTTTTGGAAATTATTAACATAAATTTTTAACTTTTTTGGATGTAAGTCAATGCCTTTGAAGGACTCTTATTCTCATACAACTGGATGCACCTCAACTAACTCCACAGAAGAATTCATCGTGAGAAACCAGCATTCAGAGTCAATAAAAGGCCCACCTTTCATGGAGAGTTCATTAATGTTCCAAACAGCCCACCAATAGTCCCAATTCTGAGAAATTATCTCTTCAGAAATGCTAGGGTTTAAATTTTAACTACTGTCCAGGATGGATGAATTTTAAATTTATGTTACACTTAAATGCACTTAAAACTGTGCTGTGCACCAAGGATGGCAGCATGTACAGAATTACAGGTCTGTACAGTGCAATGCTGTGAGCATTGGAGGGTTAACCTAGCTGACCCCACCCACTCAAACTGTAAAGAATTCTAAATTCCCTTTCCTATCTCATCCATCCTGATATGCTCAATGAAATAAAAGATGGTAAACAGTACAAATTAAGAATCTCCTCCTCATGCAGCTTTCATAAGTCTCATGCTACTACCAATCTCTCGCTCTTCAATATCAAGTTCTCTGACCATGCTACTTCCTCTCTCTCCACAACATCATGTTCTCATGTACCATCTATTTCAACTACAATGTCCCTCTTCACTCTAACCATGAAGATGCAGGCAGCATATTTACTTGGTATGTCAACATGCAACTACCAGAATATACAGCAGGAGTCAGAAGACCACAAGAGAAATTTTCAGCATCATGAAAATCTAATATCTCACACTCAATCTATGTTGTTCCTCCAAACAGTGTCCAAAACTCACAACTACAAAAAAACATACACAATAAAAGTTTTGTACATTTTAATATTTATGTTTTTACACATTACATAGGATGACAAAAGATTCTGACCTGAATGGTGGTCACGCATTCCCCAAACTGAATCTGTACTGAATTTGTTCATGAATGCAACACTGATTTATTTACTGTCATACCCAAATATCTGCAAAGGATATGTTACTTAGTATCTTCATATCACGATTCCAAACAAACATTCTGATCATGAGACCAGAACATATAATTTGCTTCCTGGGAGCTCCATGTCATGGCCAATGTCTTTAATAACATCTAATTAAGCTTCTTTGCTCTTTAAGGTCAAGTAAAGACCAAGGTCATCCCCATGCTTAATTGGCATGACATCACACAAACCTACAGAGGGGCAGAAGTACACGTCCACACACTCTTAAACTTGGCACCACACTGAGGTAAGTGGTCAGCATGGTGCTCCACCCACTTTACAGCCTGACAAAGAACTGTCAGTGCTGAGTGGATAGGAGGCTGGGTGGATGATAAAATTAGACAAGATGCCAAATAGCCGAAGAAATGGTGTAACTGGACATGTTTGTGGAAAGACCACCATATATGACATAGTAGTTCTAGCTACAGAATGTCTTAAATTCTGACAACACCTGCAGAAGGGACAAGGATAGCTTCAATTTTGAAAACACAACTGCATGAAAAATGGTCCTAACACTGTGTTCATGAAAAATGGCACTAAGAATGTGTTCATCTTTCTGTTCAACACCCCTAGCATCATTTCACCTTGAATTTATATGGTATGTGACCCTCTAACGAGCCTTCTTCTTCTCAGAGAATATCGGGGGGGGGGGTTGAAGCCGACAAAGAAGATACGCCAAATTGGTGTTACACAAAACAGCCTCCTTTATTGAAGTCAAACCACTTAATGTTCACCAGAGTGACAGGTCGGGGTGAACAAAGTGGATACGATCGACACACTTAGCTCTCAAGGTTTCAAAGGCCCTTTGCAACTCTGCAGTCCACTCCCTTTTCGTTCCCCTTTTCAGCAAGGCTAGTAAGGGTGCTACAAAATCAGCATATCCTACTATAAATCTATGGAGGTACTTGCAGACACCTAAAAACTGTCTTAGTTGTTTTTGGTTCTTAGGTGGTGGGTAACTCAGAATAGATTAAATTCTTTTGGGACAAGGGGCCACCGCACTTTGACTGATCCCATGGCCAACAAATGATATTTCCATTCTGCAAAAATTTCATTTAAATGCATTTACTGTAAATCCTGCCTCTGTTAACTTTCGCAGCACTGTACTCAAATGTTCCAAGTGAAGATCGAACGATTTAGAATGACATGCAAGGTCATCAACGTATGCAAGTTTCTGGCCCTAGAGTAGCTTGTAAAGCTCTTACAAATGCTGTCAGTGAGTTACGGAAACCGTAAAGTGTGCAGGTAAATTGATATACTTGTCCCTCATGGTGGAAAGCAGTGGAATTCCTCAATTCAGGTTCTAAAGAATTTGCAGAAATGCAGACGACAAGTCAATGCTGGTAATAAACTTCAACCCATGAAATTGCTGTAGCAGCTCATTTATTGGCACTACCCACGCTTTGTCTGGTGATGTCCACCGGTTATTCCGCCTCACATCAAGGCAAATTCGTGGGCTGTTTCCTTCCCTCAGTACCATAGTGAGCGGGATGAGGTAGCTTGAGTCTGAGGGTTCAATAATTTTGTCCTCTAACATTTGCTTAATTTGGGCTCACACAGTGCTTCTTACAACAAACGGTATAGGTCGGCTGTGCCCGACTAGCGGGTCTTCTGGTGTGACCTTAAATTCATATTGCAACAAATTACATCGGCCTGGCTTAGACGTGAAAAATTTTTTATACCATAGAAGAATGTCAAACAACTTAGTTTTCTGCTCATTCGACAAACAGATAGCTTCTCCAACCTTTCTGAGAAGCTCCAAGTCCTGTATAGCTCTGTTGTCTTACTGCAACTGTATTTAGATCGGCACAGACAGTTGTGTGTTGCAGGTAGCCTCTACTCTGCTCTACACTGTCTCTGTAACAGTCCCAGGCCCTTAGTGAGAACTTGTGGTTATCGTAGGCGATCTCACTCGCCAAAACTCACAGGTTTCTTTCCTTCTTCTTTCACTTTTGCAATCTCATCCCTTTCACCTTCCTCTATGGTAAAATTTCCTTATCCCTCGAATGGGTACTTCTTTCTTCAGTTCAGCCTTACTCATCTCTTCACTTACAAACTGGTGCTGTTTGCTGCCGTTTTCATCCTTAGTGTACATGCATTGGTCTTCAAAGCTAATAGTTATTTGGCACTTACCCAAAAAGTCCGCATCCAGAATGCAATTTACTATCTTGCCAGGCGCTATAATACAAATGTGCTCAAAATAACCGACACTCATCTCAAATGGAACCAGAGCCTGAGTTTTAATTTTCTTGGTGCGGTTGCCCCAAGCCAAAATCAAAACAGCACCTGTGATAGGGATGTGGAGCATCTATATTACTAGTTGCTAACTTGTTAAACAATTCCTGGACCAATATCGTGGCTTCTGAGCCAGAGGCCACAACAGCTGTAATAGGATGGCTTTCAACGTGCAATTTCACATGTGGGCACTTCTGAATCTATGCTTGTGCACATAATATATTTTCAGCTCCCTTAATATCAAGATCATAATCAGTTTCAAGGACATCTCTATCACCATTTTCTTCAGTTGCTCCTACATATGCAAAGTATTCTCTTGGGTTTGTTTCAAAGTCTGGGACTTCTGTTTCATTGCACGAAGCACCATCCCTTCTAGTTCACTGGGCAGATTTCAATGGCACTCAAATTGACGTCACCTGCATCAATTCTTGGGGGCGTAAACATTAGCATCAGGATTTATATTTCTGCGGCTGTCATTGCTGCGTGCCGGCATTGCTCTGTCTTGTATATTCCGTCTCCCCCTTCCACTATTCAAGCTTCCCCTCTCATGTCGACTGTTGCTCTATGAGTATTGCCTGTTTGTGTCACAGTTGTGTGTGCCTTGGTAACTCATTTCTCACGTTCTGAAATCCTGGTATGGCCGCATAACTTGTGTCTTGACATGGTTTAGTGTTGAAGTCAGTTGGGCTAGCTTGGTTTTGGGCGGATGACCCTGAGTTCGATTTCCTTCCCCCTTCTGCTTCTAGCGATTCAAATTTGTTTAGCAAGTTCAAAGCATCACGAATTGTCTGTACCCCAGCTGACGACATTGCACGTTGCACGTACGTACAATAATGACGGCTAATTATCTCCACTATATCTGATTCTGCGAGTTTGAAGGTCAAGTTATTAGCTACCGCTGAATAACGGAGAAAGTGTGTTGTCATAGATCCGTCTTTGGTTCTATCATACACGCTTTGATACAAAGCACATCGCCAATCTAGATTGTGCTTGTGGTCCCCATAAAAATTCAATGATGTCTATCCTAAACTGCTCGTAACTGCTCATATCCTTATAAACAGTGTTTATCCATTGACTCGTATAACCATTCACCACTGCGCTCCAAGCCAAAACTAGCTTAAATGAATCCGGCACACACCAGGGGGAAAGTACGATTCCAAATCATCAAGAAAATGTACAATATTTTGTTTTTCGGTGTCAGTAAACCTTGGCAAACATGGGTGTTTGGAAACATCGCTCAGACACTGTGAGGTTGCCTGTCCAGCAACCCTTCCATTAATTTCATTTTTCCAAACACTGCGTGCATTATATTGTGAGGGAAAAACATCGACTCTATCAACATGACTGCGGTCACTCACTTTCACTCCTGCCAACCCAATATCGGGAGCCATCACTTCCCGTTCTACAGGAAGATAACCCTGCTTGTGAACTGACTTCAGTACCGTTGTTTTGATTGCTGAAGGCAAGACAACAGTTCCTTACGCAGTGGCTTCTTTTTCTTCTAATATGTATAGTCTATCGTCTAACTTACCTATCTATGAACTCCTATCTTTGCTTGCTGCCTCTAACTTCTCACTAATCACAGTAAGATATTCGGCAGTCATACCCTCCCTGATTTCAATTAATTCATTCCAAAACATACTCAACTTATTTTCAACACTTTGTTTATGTTCTACTAATTCTGTCACAACAGCAGCTTGACTAACCTTGGTTTCTGACATTCATTGGCATGATAACTTTCCCACACGTTGTATCTTGCTATCTCCACAATACTATGTTGAGTTTTCTTTTCAAGGTTTGAAATATCTGCCGCTAGTTTACGTGCTCTGTCCTCATATTTCTTAACTAAACTTTCTTTCATTCGCTCTACATCTTCCCTGATTTGTTTGATCAGCTGTTCCAATCTTTCCTTATCCTCCATTCTACTTGTTTCTTGTTTTTCCCCAGTCTCTCGCCTAATCCTTTCCCGTTCCATCTTTTCTTCCTGCATCGTTTTCCACATCATGTTTAATAAGTTATTACTAAGATTTGGTAACTTCTTTGTTTCACTACATGCATCAGCATCAGTATCATTCATACAGTATTCTTCCTCATCTCTAAACGTTTCTGTCCGCCAGTAACTTCATTCTGCCCTACTTGTTCGTTTATTTCCCCACTATTTTTTAATTTCATTTAACTATGACGGCTGCCTGTACGGGAAGTCCCACCCAGCAACACCATCATTCTCTGCCGCCAGAGACGATACTCTGTTCCGAAGCGATCGGTTGCTCATTTTAGATTGCAGTGACTGACCTTGTGTCCTGTCACTCCTTTGTTCCCGCGGTTGCTGCTATAGTTGCTGCTTCCTGAAGTGCTATCTGGTCGGGGTAGCTCACCTCGGAAGCTTTTCCTCCGGTAGTCACCACTTCGATGCCTTGCGTTGGGCGCCAAAATTGTTGCTGTACCCGACCCCCTAATAAGCCTCCTTCTTCTCAGAGAATATCGGTGGAGATGGCGAAGACAAAGATACGCCAAATCGGTGTTACAGAAAACAGCCTCCTTTATTGAAGTCAAACCACTTAATGTTTACCAGAGCACTCGCACCTACATACTGCTACTGCTCGCTGCCTGGATACCTCCAAAGAAGTCGCGTGAATAATGCTTTCTTTGTATCTTTCTTCATCACGTGTCGCTAGATATTCAAAGTCAGGCCGGTGTTGCCTGACTGCTTAGTCACTGCTGAATTGCGAAAATGCACCACGCCACTACATCTTAGCAATAACTGTCGCTAAGCGGAAAGCCAAGGCTGGAATAGCAGAGTGAGCATAACAGCCGTTCACTATCTGATACCAAAACCTTTCAGGAATTTACATAAGTTTTAAATAAACCCGTTACATCTCAGGGAAGCCTGTTCCTGGGGTCGAACCTGGAACGGGCGGCTTCAACACTGACATAGCAGCTGTGAGTTTAAGTTTAAAAGCACTTCGTCAAAACTTAGATATTTCTTTTAACAGCCTTACTGTTGTAACATCACATATCTTCTTCCCATCTTTTCTCAAACACAGTCTGTCCTTCTGTATCCTGCAATCTCTGTAGGAAAACGTATTTTACTGCCACCTCCAGTCTTCTCATTTATTCCTTGGCTTGCTCTGGACATTTCTCCAGCAATATACATTTAACAGTTCTACAAAACCAGTGAAATTTACATATATATATATATATTAAATTCACTGCCTATCTGCAACCTAAAGAGGCAAAAGTCCTCATATATCTTTCACTTTACAATTAAGGTTATTTTTTCAGGCAGCATTATGATCTACAATGTTAACAAAAAAAACTTTGGCTTATACAGAATGTCCATTTTGTTGTGTCCCTGAGCCTGGAAACCTTGTAACATAGAAAGCCTGCATTTTCATGGACAACCAACAATAGTTGTCATGCTAAGGGACACAATAAAGGGAATACCCTGATGTTATCAAACCTTTTTTGATTCCTTGGTTATTAATTTTGGTTTTCAAGTGCTCTATTTACATTCAGACCCCAACATCCTTATGAAAGACAGTATGTAACAGTGAATCCAAAAGTTTCCAAACTCTCTGCTAAGACTGGGAATAAGAAGCACAGTACTACAGCTTTCTGCAACTATACGCCATAACATTGCTACCTTCAGAGTCAGTCTAATGAGTTTTGTAGTCATAATCCTCTGTACTGTTTCTCAATGGGTGTTGACTTTTGTGCATGTTAAGTGTAATCCACAATTTTATAACAAAGAGACAATTCACCTGCATTATGTTTTGCTTCAAACCTAGAAAAACTGCAGCTAAAACGTTAGAAAAGCCCAGAGCAGCTTTTGGAGATGATGTAGGAAAAACACAGTCTTCCGACTTGTTTTCTTGAAACAAACATGTGAAAAATTCGGTGAACAAGCGTGAGTGTACAGGTTGTTTCTCCAGTGGTCACACAGAGGATGGAGAAAGTTCACAAAACTGACAAAGAAGGCAAACTAAGTGCCATTTTGGAGATTTCTGACAGGTTAGGCCTCTCATATGGAACACATCATTGAATTACAAGGGATGATGTAAACATGCAGTGGATTTCTACACAGTTTGGGCTCTGTTTACCCATTGACTAGCAGAAGCAATAGCAGCAATTTTGAGCACTGGGCCCACGTAATTTCTGACTGTTTCTGAGAATGAAATAGCAGCTACGAAGGCGCTGATTCTAGAATGTCCCTGAAATTCAGGAACAATCACCGACCAGCCCACACAAGATTCCAAAAAATCAGTTCCAGTGGTCCCAGCAGTGGTAAAATCACTGCACGTGTTGCATAAACTCAGCAGAAGACTTGTTTTAAATGGAAAAACATATGAATAATGTAAACAAACATTTCCTTATTGACTCAGTCCAGAAACTTCTGGATATGCACTTGTTAAGGGTAAATTTACACAGCAAGAAGCAATGAAATGGTATGCAATACATATACTTACTCAAAATTTCGTCCAGTAGTGGCAGGATACAGCATCGAGAGACGAAGTTTCTTGCCTGGACCAATCACAAACACTGCCCGACATGTCAGAGGAAGACCATCTTTGTCTTTTTGAACAGGATCCAACATACCCAATTGCACTGCTAGTTCCCTGTTCTCATCAGCAATTATTGGATATGGAAATCCATCACCCGAATGCTTTGCATAGCTCTTGATATCCTGTAATCACTGGTTTATTAGTATTTCACTACACACTTGGAATGTGGGCTTTTGCATGCATTTACATTTGAAAAATATTCCAGATTTAAACTGGACTTAGCACTGCAGTTTCCAAATTCAGCCAAATATAACTGATTTCAGGCCTTCCAATTGATTTCTATATACCATGGTGTATGACTCTTTGTGGATTTTATAGAAGTGAATAATGATGATGATGATGATAATAAACCAAATTTTGTGTTGAAATGGGCAGTGTTGCCAAGGTTTCTCAAGAACACTCTGTCTCTTTTCAGGTTAAAGTGACTGAACTGATAAGAAGATATGATTATATTATACAGTATTATGCAAAGTGGCAGAATGGTGGTCAATGGGGGCCGTGGAGTGGGACAGGAGACAGAGCCCTGGTTGGTCCAATAGGAATGGTAAAACATCAGTCTTTACATGACCCAGTGTAAAATGGAAAGTCAGAAAAGGACCTTCTAAGGACCAATGTATAGGGGAGAATGATAAGAGTGAGAAAATAGTCATTTTAAATGTGCACCAAGAGATGGTGGCACAACACTTGATCACATTCTGTTGGACAATGACATCACAATGGCAGTCATTCACAAAGCCACTGAGACCAATTAAAACCATACGTTCACTAGCAAAGGGAACTATAAGATAATTCTGGCAAGCAGGAACATCATCCACACACTCTTAGGTAGCAGACATGTTGCAACCACATACAATTCACAGGCACCTTACCTGTGCCAGAACAGCTACAGCAGGTCCCAAGTTTAATTTGTTCCCTTTCTTTGTAAGCCCAATCTTACATTGAGTATGTTTATGTCCTCTTGCTATCCTTCTCACATCCATCCACAGCCCAGCTGCTTTCTCACTCTCCTTTCTGCAGTGGCCCTTCAAGGGCAGTTGTCTCACTATTCTATATCCACCACTCCTACTGACTTGCAGAGAACTCTTACCTCCTGCTGTTTAAATAACAAGTACCCTTGCACTTTCCCTGTATAACCTGGCCATACTCTTAAGCCCAGGAATGTAACCCTGAAAATTGCAGCAGCAAGTTGGCAACACAGTCTGCTTCTACACACGCCATTACCATACTAGAGAATAAACATTACTACCGTCACATTTGACGACACAATGTGATAATAATAATAATAATAATATCACTACCTACTGACACATGAAACCAATATGGCAATGCCTGAGAATGGATATGACTTCCATTTCGTGCTGAGGTTATGGCATCATGGTTTGGTGCTGAATAAAGGAGAGGCACACCTCTCACATACAGACAAGTGGGAATATATTCATAAACTTGCATTAGACAGGTTCAATGGTTACTTTTTCGTCCATTCACTTTACTTCACCTTTAAATTCTGTGTCTTTCTGAATGCTCTGTCCCTCTAACATAAGTCATAAATGTGAGTCAGCTTAAAAAAATAGTGTAGTATGAATGCCCTCCAATAAAATATCCCATCACCATACGCACATATTAACAGTTCACTTTCCACGCATCTTCCTCTCACCTGAATCCATTTCTTATGAGACTCAACAGAGTCGCAGGATAACGCAATGACTTTCACTCCACGTTTCTCAAATTCTGAGATTAAATTGGCGACACGTCCAAGTTCAGTTGTGCATACAGGAGTGAAATCCGATGGATGCGAAAAGAAAATAGCCCACCTGGTATAAAACACCAATCAAATAAAATCTTGGCAAAATATTGCAATAATTTTCATACAGTAAGGTTATAGTACTTACGAGTCTCCAACCCACTCATGAAATTGAATAGGCCCAATTGTTGTGTCTGCTTTGAAATTCGGGAATTCGTCTCCTAAATTTAGCATTCTAAGAAATGTGAATTGTAACACCACGCAATTAACAAAAGATAAAGTATACAACCTAAAACACCAGCCTTCCTACAAAGCAATTCCTTCGAAGCACATGCAACTCCTTACAAATCAGGCGGCGAGCTCTGATCCACAGTCCACAGGTCATTTTGTATAAAGATTAGGAAGGCAATGATAAAAATTGGTCACAGACATTACGAAATCCATGCGTCAGAGGGGTTAAACCCACTGCGATCCATGGTATTACACTTTGTTACAGTATCACTTGACAGGTGCTCGACCAAAACTTTCTATAAACAGTTTTCAACCAATTCGAATTTTGGATCAAGGAGGTTTTGGAAAAGTGATTTTAGTTAAGAAGAAAGTATCAGCCGGCACTGACCAACGTTTTGCCGTGAAGGTCATAAAGAAGTCTTGACATGATCATTTGTTGCAGGGTGACTTACACCGTCACTGAAAAGGAAGCTTTGATCCTTGCTTCCTCGCATCCGTTTATTACAACACTGTACTCGTGCTTCCAAACAAAGGTAATTTTCAATTTTTTGAACCTGCCTCATATTTTCAGAGAGTCATTAATACTGAAATTTACCATCAGTTTGTAAATGAAATGTTTGGGTGTATTTTTAAAATTGCAAAAATGGATTATGAGCTTCATCATGTCTGCCTGGCTGTTTATCTGTCTGTTTGTGTGGAACAACTCAGCTCCCACTGGACACATTTTCATTAAACTGGGATGTATCAAATTTAATGAGAATCTTTAGAAAATCTGTCAAAATAATTGGAGTTTCACTAAAATGTGATAAGAATAGCTGATACTGTACATGAAGATGTTTGTGCAGTTTTTATAAAATCAAACTCAAACCTTCTTTGAATGAGAACTGTTTCAGACTGTATGTAGAAAAAAAAAACCCCCATAATTTTTCCATACCTTTTCTTCCAAAAATCTTGCAATTTATGAGATAATTTGAGAGCCAGCCAAGTCACAAATGGCTATATAATACAGTGCTTGCCCTTTGCGTGTTGGATAATGAAGGTTACAGGTACACATTCAGAATATTAAATGTTTATGGCTTTTCCACAGCAACAATTGTTATGTAAATGCACCTCAGTGTTATGTGTATACATATGTTGTCTGTTTTGTTGTGTATGTCAGCGGACTGTTATATTGGCCAGTGGCTTATTGTTATGTTACTGTCATGTTATACCCTACCTTGTAATAAGGAAAAGAATGTGTAACAACCTAATTAGTAAGCTTTAGGTTTCTGTGACCTTGCATCGTGAGCAAATTGTGAAGTGAGGGAGAAAACCAACAAGATGCAACAGTTAGATGTTTATTTTCAACAATATCTCAACATGTTTCGGGCATCATTATGCCCATCTTCAGGAGAACAAGACGTATGTTACTGCATGTGGTGTGCTGCG
>Ga0123354_10011096_pt1 | contig 13904 bp, 10 predicted proteins | sample TergutLab28metaG_2_FD_97872 | JGI IMG/M metagenome (GOLD analysis project Ga0123354, IMG submission 97872) | Labiotermes labralis P4 segment gut microbial communities from Petit-Saut dam, French Guiana - Lab288 P4 | ecosystem: Host-associated > Arthropoda: Insects > Digestive system > Gut ... | reverse complement strand
TAATTAATCAACTTGTTTGTTATATTATTTATTTTTTTCAAAATATTTTTAATGTTCCTATTTGCTCTAAGCTTAAATGAATTATACAAGATGATGTTTGAAATAATCTTACTCTAAAACAAAAATTTTGTGCATCAAGTTGGTTGATTACTGAGATAAATATACTGAGATGCACGGTCAGCAAAACGTCAAAACTTATTTAATATACTCTACATAATTTTAGGCCCACTAATCACTTCATTGTAAAAATGCATAACTGTTGCACGGGAGTCTTCAGATTTGACCTCTTAGAGGTTTTTGACTTCATTTAGCTGGGATGTTTTGCCGTGTTTTGAGAAATCGGCTCTGAGCATTTTGAAAGAATATAGTGTCATCGAAACTTCCAGAATCTTTTAAATATTTATGCGGCATCGTGTCACTAAGGAAAAAGTCTCCATTTAGGCTTTTTATATTTGCTGCTTCAAAATTACTGTTCACTACAGAAACCAATTGTTTAATATCGTATGACCACTTGGTGTGTGCTACAGTGAAGCCTTCTGAGGCTGTCTTGTTGAAATATGTTCAGATGTTAATGAATAAAAAGCGTCTGCGAAATCTACGTTGTGTTTTGATGGTTGTGTCTGTTGAAATGAGCGGCATGGAATTCAATGTAAAATTCTGACAACCCCATCATACTAGTAATTAGTGAAATAAACGTTACTTCTTAAAGGTTTTGTGTTGAACAGATGGAACTGAATGAAGGTCTTGTTACTTATTATGTAACAGTAATTTTCTTCACGATTAGCCCCTCTTTGAGAAAATCTGTAGAGCCTGAGTTGAGCTACGAATCTTGGGACTTGTTTTAGACCGAGAAAAACAGAATTTAAATTTATTTTCATACTGAAATTCTCCATGTCAGATATCATCACCACCCCCTTGGAAGTTGCGGAAGAAAGCACATTGTCAAATGGAGGAATGTGACTTCCCTATTATATATGCCCTTATGCACGTGCCGATAGACTAAATCTTTGTACTTATAAACATTATGGGCAGGTCAGAATTGCTTTCAGGATATACATCCTTGTTACTTGCGTTAATGCAGGTATACGTTTATAAAAATACAAAATATTTGATGAGCCTGGATTGTAGAAGCGTGCTTCAGATATATCGTATCAACCAGTGAAAAATGGAACTGCCACTTTTATGATCGTCAGGCTCCTTAGCGACCGCATTGAAGTCGTGAAATGGCTGATGATCACGTGTATGATGTGGACACTTTGCAATGAAACAGTTTCTGTACTGGCAGCAGATAAGTGGATATACGATATATCTAGCCACTCTACCCCTCGATGTAGTGCATGTGCATATGATGATGGCCGTTACAAAATGAACACGTGACCACATTTCTGCCATCCCACACTTGCCTACAATGCGTAATGTTGCCAAGCCTGATACTACTTGTTGTAATCTTGTGTCCGCCTTTTGGTGGATTTGCTCTATCAGTGTGACGGTATTTCATGCAGTATAACATTGTTGCATTGTTATTTGTCCCATGTCTAACACATGCAACGAACTTTAGAATAATGAAACGACAAAAAACTCTGATGTCTGTAACTGTGTTCTAATTTCGCCTGCACACGGGTGGCAAATGGTACAAGCCAGACCTCCTGAGCGTAGTCATCATTGACGTTTAAGCATTCGTCGTCATGTGGCAGCAAGCCTTCTGTCCTGAGGGAGGAGACGGCGCCCAGCGACGGCTTGTTTCACGTCAGCCACAAACTCTTTCAAATGCACTCCGCGTTGGGGTAGTGTACTGCACGTGCAGCTGCTGAACACATCCCGGCAGTGAAAGTATCTTAGGCGCTGTCATTTAGGAGGCGTAATACCTGCTAAAGCTCCAGCAGGGTATTTTATTATGTGCGATCAATGCACCAGTCGTTTGTTCGTGCACAAGAGCTTCATTAAACTTCCGCTCATGTGTTTGCCAGGAATGTCATCTAGATAGAAACAGGCGCCCACCATGTCCAGTGCTGGCGCCTGAAAATACCTTGCTCCCCCCAGCGCAGGGCTGCAGTAGATCTTCACCATCAGCACTTTGACGTTGAGGTGACCGTGCATCGTGATACATTCTTATAATAAAACCAACTAGAGAAATTAAAAAAAAAATTGGTCTCTTACTCATTTCTCAAACAATGGACAATGTCCAGCGTAACTTTATTGTGCGTAACCTAAAGGATTTTCTAGCGTATAGGGTGTGTCACAAAATACAGAGCTTCATTTGAAGCATCTTTCTGTTACAGGCGCTTAAAAAACAAAAGTCAAATAAACTTGAGGTTAAAAATTCCATTATATATATATATATATAAATATATATAATATTTAGTATTTCAAATAAGGTTTAAACGTTTCTTCTTTGAGAATCCAAAATATATGATATTTTATGCGATGGTATTAGCTTTGCAGAAATAGATTTGCATATTACGTGACTGGAGATCAAAGACAGTGAAATATATGTAAAGCAAACACGCCAGTCGTAAGTGGGGTAGATTTGTACTCAAGTCTTCAGATTTTTACACAGTATAGTGGGGTCGATGGATGTCTAAATCTTGCTGCAAGAATACTGCCTCCATATTTTGAGCAGAATTAAACCAGTGTGGTAAAGTAGCTGGTTATGAAGAAGTTGTGGGATCAAGGTGCGAATCACAGGGTACAATAATTGCCAGTCAAATCCACGGACAAGGAAAAGAGATAAAACCGCGGACGAAATAATGAATTGGCCAGTAGTGGCCACAATCAACTACTCCCCCAGTTTTGTTCATTATTACATTTAAGATGGAGGTAGTAAGTTTCTTCTAAATTTTGGCATCAACCTCTAAGACTATGCGGTGTCCTACTCCAGCAGACCACAATACGAGTCTTCAACACTGTGAAGAAGTGACAGCGTGAGGGGAAATCTTATTGGAACTTTTGTCGCAGAGCGACAAGAACGGGAAATTTTGTAACACGACACTTGCAGAAAATAACGTTTTATTCTTACCTAAAATTTAGAGATGAAAGTTTTGTAGTCATAGATAAGGAAGCGACTACAGCGCGTGTGACTTGTGTTCAGTAGGTCCGAATTTCGGCATGGAAAATTGAAGGAGGTATTCATTTTCTCAACGAATAGCACCTTCACTAGCGGCGTAGCTTAATATTCTCGTGTCGTCATCTACTCATTCTTTACATAACACCCCCCCCCCCTTATATCTTCTCTTTTTAAAAAAAAATCCCTTCTGGCGATATAATGACATTAAATAATCGAACATAAAGTAATTATGTGTTAAAACGTAACAAACTTGCTTTAAATTCCTCGGAGTTTTCCTCCCATAAACTCGGTGTGTTGTGCCTGAGAACCATTCCACATAATTTACTTCGTCTTGGTGTGCCCCTGCTGTTTCAGTACATATCTGAGATGTTCTAAAGGAATGAAGTTGAATTATGCGAGATTTGGTACAAATTGAGTAAGACAACACGCAAGGCAGTTCCGCACGCCATGTTTTCATGGCAGATCGACCCGTCTTATCTAACCCCAATCCGTTCTGGATGGTACTAGGCACGTATGTTACTGCTTTCAGATTTCACAAAACTTTCTGCCTGGCAGAGTAATGGCAAGGTTGCAATGATCATGTATGTGTAGTCGCTGGTTGGATGGACAGGTGTATTTATTTACTTTTTACTTATTTATTTATTTATTTATAAATTTGAAGAGAGCAGTTGTAACTTTGAAGACGGAACGGATCAAAGGGTCCATTCCTTGATGTTTATGATGACGACGATGATGATGATTTATTTATTTACTTATTTGTGCTTTAACTCATCTTGCTGTCTCTAGCTTAGACAATAGAATGATTAGTGAATATGAATTTGGAAGTTTTAACAAGAAGCCCTATGAGTTTGATGTATTGTGTTGGCATTTACCGGGAAGCTGTCTTAGTCTGAAGGACTGTGTTGATATTCACATGGAGTAACTGAGCAAATCAAACAAATACCTTTCAGACCGGCAGTTGCAAGGGCGAGGGGGGAATTCGAAGAGGGAACGTCTCTAAACAAACAAAAAACTTTACCGCTTGAATCAAATTCTAAAGTCACCATTGGATGTTGAATGCCTTAGCGTGTTGTTGCCAACAATTTGAAACAGGTCCTTCTTGTTATTGCTATTTGTCATTTTTTTATTTGTTTAATAACTGCATTTTAAATGGCGTTCTCATGGTTTATTTGAAACATCTTTCTGTGACAGACATTCAAAAAGTAGAAGTCAAATAATCTTGAAGTGAAACGTTCCGTACTTAGTAACTCCGTACTAAATGGCATTCTGAAGCAGCATCCTAGCGTGAAAGATTAGGACGACATTATATAACAATAAAAATTTGCTATTTCTGTTCTTTCCACAAATTTAATGTCTATATTCAGTAAATTATTGGTACGTCTACAGAAAAATACAAGGAATTGTGTCTTCTGACTAAAAATATCCTCTTATGACTTAAATTTTTTGTATGCTGAAAAACATTGAACGCTTTTCGTACTGCTGTTTATTGGACCGTGCATCATTGTGATAGTTGAAGAATAAAAAACCAAATACATGTCACTTGTTCTATTTACTTTACTTCTTAGATACTCAACATGTTTCGGGTATTAATATGTCCATCTTCAGGAGTTTGCGACTATGTTGTTGACCTACCACATTGGCTGTATTGTTCTTGGTTTGCTGTGTGTTGGAGTTAGGATGCCACCCTAGCCGAAACGTATCATAACTCCAACACACAGCAAACCAAGAACAATACAACCAATGTGGTAGTTCAACAACATAGTCGCAAACTCCTGAAGATGGACATATTAATGCCCGAAACATGTTGAGTAACTAAGAAGTAAAGTAAATATAACAAGTGATATCTATTTGGTTTTTTTATTCTTCAGCTGTTTTTCGCACTGTTTTTTGTTTCTCCCACGGATTGGCCTGAATGTTGTTCCGACTTACACGTTGTATTTAAATCTTCTTCCTGTATTTTAATACCGCTTTCATTTTCAAAGAAATCTAAGCACTGAGCGTCGTATGTCCATTCTCTTCAACTGGATCAAAAGTCTGTCAGCAGTAGCGTAGTCTGCTTGAGTCTGAGGTTTTGACACCAGAGGCGGTGAAGGGGTTGTGCAGTTTGGTAGGACTAACCTGCACTTCTCTGCACTGAAGTTTGAAGCAAAGCTTTCCTCCCAAATATTGTTAAGTTATTTACTAAATTACACGGAGTCAAATTTAAGACAACTGTTATCTTTAACACTTTAAAGTCCAGTACCTTACGATTTAACTTAAACTTTGATACGTACGCACCGAATTTTCAGGCATATATTTCGTGTAGTTCTTAAAATAAATAGCATTTATTTCCCCTATTCTGTTTGTCATCTTACGTATTCCGTGACTATATTTTGTTATTTACAACGTCGCCAGTTGTGTAATAAATGTCACAAACTCTCAAAACACGAAATTTATTCCATCGTAAATCGTATTTAAAAGGAGTAGCGTTTCTGCGGACTGGTCATGTTCTGTTGTAGCATTAACACTGTCCTTCATACAGAACCAGTGGCATACTGCTTGTTCTACTCATAAACTGTTATAGAATGTCGAGTGTTACAAGGCAATTTTCCATCTAGTGAATAAATGACATTACATAATTATTATAATTTAAGTAACACTTTGTATTATTAAGGAAACGTTCATTCTTAACTAAGCCTTATACGGAGACCCACAGATTAACGTGATAACGCATCCATTACTAAGACTTGCTTAAACGAAACTAACTTCGTGCTTCTACAACATCCTAAGGGCTTTCGGAGAAAATTGATTAAAATATCTCCCGAAGGATTTACAGTGTGCTTACGTGCAATTTATGTAATGCAGTTACACTTATAACTGTATGAATTATGAAAACGTTCATTACAAAGTATTTCATACCTAAGCCTTTCATCTCATATTTGTTGTGCCTTCGTCATTGTTCTTCTGTTTCGTTGGTGATGCATGTGAAGGTGGTGACTGCGATGGAGGCAACTTTGACCATACAAGGAATTCTTGACCTAATGAACGTAGGCTTCTTCCCTGTTGTACTAGCTGCGAATTTAAAAGTTTTGTGTTCTTAATATATTTGTGTAATCTCACGCTGATTATGGTAGCCACGCGGTCTAAGGCGTACGTTTGCGGCCGCTTGCTTGCTGGGGTTGAGGGTTGGAATCCTGTCGGGGGCAAGGATATCTCCCTGTTGTGAATATTGTGTGTTGTCAGGTAGATGTCACTCTGATGGGCAGATCCCTCTTCCAGAGAATTCCTACCGAGTGTGGTGTGTCTGTGTATGATCTCGAAACCTCAACAATGAGGTGGCCTAGGCCCGAGTAGGGCTGTTGCGCCACAGAAAGAAACAATGAGTTTTTTTCACAATTTAACAATAAAATAATATTTGGCATATTGTTTAGCACATTAACTTTTTGCACCAAAGGATCAGGTAACAGCCTGCTTAATATTTTATGTTGTTTGTAATTGGAAATACTGATATAATAATAATAATAATAATACATCTTTTGGGGAGACGTTATACTCCGCGTTTGGCCTAGAGATTCAGTCGTCTTTAAATTGATGATCATACCCTTAAATTCACCTTCGTCATAGTCATAATTAATGACCTATGAATAGTATATTTTGTAGTCCCTTTACAGGCCTGGAGTTTCCCAGAGGGTTCCAGGAAGTTAAGGTTCCCAGATTTCGTGACACGGCACAGGATGTCGGTAGGTTTTCAGCCTTACACACCGACGGCCTTTACCCCCAGGAAATACTCCTGGTACTCATTTCTGTTACAGGCTGAGTCGACCTCAGGGCCATAGTGCGATCGGAAGGATTGTATGTCAATGAAAAATTCCAATGACACCAGCTGGGATCGAACCAGCGACCTTCAGATTTGTAGCACAGCACCTTAACCACTGTGCTGCCTCGGCCTGCACCTATGAATAGTATTTTGTGTATAATTTTTAGGAATGTTTCTTCTATTTGCCTACAACACTTCATATTCATACATCCAAATGAACATTATATTCTGTGCTCAAGAATTTAAAAATGAAAGTGAAATTTTCCCCCGGCAGTCATACTTAATTACCTACTTACTCCATGCACCAGAGTCCTTCATAAGAAGCTAACCGGTTCTCAGCTATTCAAGAAATTCCCAGCATTTTATGGAAGCCGAAAGTTCATTACCGCGTTCACAAGAGCCCGCCCCCTGTCCCTATTCTGAGCCACATCCTTCCAGACACGAACTCACGTAGTTGGGAATCTCATAAACTTAATTTTTTCCCCCCCAGAGGAAAGTATTTTAAAGGTCGACGTTCTTATTTCTTACGCTAAAGAAGATCGTTGCACTTTAGCACCAGTGCCTCTGTGTAGCGGCTGCACCGCGGGTTTGTATCCCGGAGACTGCTGGTTTGAATCTTTTTCATTTCTTCAGTTATCCAACAAATGTGTGCAGTTGTGTACACAGGAAATATTTGGATATTTTCTCGATTAGACCACCAATTCTTCCTTCCATATTGTTTTCAATTTCTAATTTATTCCACATTCTAACATTCGACATAGTGACATGAGTGTTACTGAGAAAGTCGTAAAATGAATGACGAAAAGAAAATAAATTTTACGCCTTGTTCTTAACGTCTTCATTTTAAAATACGGTACTTCCCGTTCTTATGGGTTATATTAGTGGTTGGTGTACGTGTTGTAGAATTTACATACTATTTAATTCATTCGGAGACGGGGTGGGGGTGATGTAGGTAGTTAAATTCGACACTGGAAAAAGAATTCGTATTTATATTAATAGGCACGAAATCTGAATTTTAGCGGTACAGGAGAGAACGAAATCTGGTCCCAGGGTTAAATAATTAGCTTAATTTTAAAAATGAACATTCTGTTTTTCTTCCAATAGTAATTACATAATTACCGTTAACAAAACTAGTGCGTATGTATTTTGTTAGCGAAAGATGTTTTGACCTAACAGTAGTTACAATATACAGGGTGAGTCTCTCGCTAGAGGCCCCAGATTATTGTCTATTTATACAGTCGAACAGCGCGGGTTTCTCTTTTGTAAATACTGACAAACAGGTTCATTTAAAGCATGCCAGACGGCATTTCGAACGGAATTTGGTGAAAGACGTGCACCATCGAAGTGTTGCATCCAGAAATTGGTTGAAAAGTTAGAGACAATGGGAAGTTGATCTAACGCCTGCCGACTTCTTTCTTTGGGGCCTATTGAAGGGTAAAGTGTACAAAAATACACCTCGCACAATCAAACAACTCAAAGACGCTATACGCCAAGAGATTCAAGCCGTCAGCTTCGACACTTTGGGAAAAGTATTCCAGAATTTGGAGGAATGCATTCAAGTGTGCTTGGATGTGAAAGGAGACCAGTTTCAGGATCGATTTTGAGCAGGTCCTGTTTTGCATCGTTCCCGGTATGTGTATATAAATTTTCAAGTCATTATCTCAGTAACATAACTTTTTATAGACAATAGTTTAGGGCCTATACCGACAGACTCACCCTGTATAAAGAGAAAATTTGCTGGGAAATTGTAGCAGTTGAAATTAAATGGGAAGTGATTTTATGGTCAGTCATGTTGGTCTTTTTTAAGCGTCCCTCAAACAGTTTTCTCGCCTGCTTTCTTTAAAAGACTGCCAGTATCTTAAAAAAAAGACTTTCACAAGTTTATGCAGTAATTGTTTTCCGGAATTTCCGACGCCATTCGAAATTTGCGCCAGTCTAAGTGGAGCAAACATATGATGAATTACATGTGTATACACAAGGAAGGAAAGTTGAAATCCAGACTCTAAAGAATTGGAACTTTATCGGCCGCAGCATGATGGTCATGAGGCCTGTGTTGTCGCCCAGCAATATTCTCCCGCCAACTTTATCTCATGGCACTCTTATTCCCGCAAGAAAAAATTCGGCGCATGTGTAGCAATGTTCGTTTTAAATTTTTTCTTTAAAATTATCCGAGTCTGAATCATTGATTGATTGCTTGCTTGATTGATTAGGTCGGTTGCTTTATGTGGACATCAAGGGTAGGATGAGATTCGAAAAGATGAATTGGGCAGATAATGTAAATAAGCTCTTATTACCTATTAGGTGCGTTATTTTAGCATTTACATGGAGGAAGTGAGGAAAACCACGAAAATATTTAATGATATCTGTCTTCCTGCCAATATTGTAACCAGGCATTTCCCGACTGCAACGCTAACCCGTTTCCGCTAGGGCAACCTGCGCTGAAAGTCAAGGTAAAGCAGTCCCGTTACAGGCCCGGAGGTGCCCAGAGGGTTATAGGAAGTTGAGTTTTCCAGATTTCGTAACAACAGCACAGGATGGTGGTAGGTTGTCAGCCTTACGCACTGGCCGCCTTTGCCCCCAGGAAATATTCCTGGTACTCATTTCTGTTAGAGGCTGAGTCGACCCCGGGGCCATAGTAGATCGGAAGGATTTTATGTCAATGTAAAGTCCCCCAACTGGGATCGAACCAACGACCTTCTGAAATGTAGCACATCACCTTAACCACTGTGCTACCGCGGTCCCTAACCTGCCCTGAAAGAATATATAATGGGGAAGTCGTAGTGTTCCGTCCGCCCACGCCAGCATGTTTCATTACCAGTGAAACTGGAAATATTTCATGAGTGACTAAATTTGGTGTTTTGTTCCATAATATATAAATAACCAACGCCCTTCAGTGTTTATGATGTATTTTATTCACAACTAGTCATAAACACTGAAGTGCGTTTGTTGGTTAATTATATTGTGGATGTGGTTAATACACGACAGATGGAACGTATTGGTGTTTTGTGTCTGCACTGGAAATCGTCGGTTGAATTTGTATTCTCTTCACATAGCTCTTAAATAAACTCTCCTTTACAGAAACGTCTTATCCTACACCGGAGACTCTTTTTAACGGCTCACCGTGCTGAATGCTAAACGTGCAGTACCAATCAAATTACTTTAAGAGAACAAAAGTTGTTAAAAGTAAATTTTCCTCAACGGTGTAGAATTTTCTGGTCTTCTGAGTCTTGAATGTTCACAGACACTTAAGTTGATCCTACTGTCTTTAGGGCTGAAAAGTAAATAAAGGAGCGACTGCGTGCAACGAAACGTCGTTAAATCTTTACCTGCCGGCACTACCTAACGTACCAGGAGAATTAAATTTTCTGTAATGTTTGATAAGGTGAATATTTTACGAAATATAGTATTCTACATTGTGGGCCCGGTAGCTCAGTCGGTATAGCAACTGACTACGGGCTGGACGGTCCGGGATCGAATCCCGGTGGGGACGACATTTTTCGTCCGTCCAGATCAGTCCTGGGCCCCACCCAGCCTCCTGTAAAATGGGTACCGTGTCTTTCCCGGGGGTAAAGAGAATTCGGGGCGTGCTGCTGACCACTCACGCTCTTCTAGTGCTGCGGTCGTGGAAGATTAGAGCTATAACTTTACCCACCCTCTGGGCCACACCGGGCCTGTAACGGGATCACTTTGCTTTTATCTTTTTAATAGTACCACATTACGATTGCTTGTGGTAGCTCTTGTATCAGTCCATATTTAACAGTGAGTTGTTTGGCTGCAGTGGGCCAAAATAAATTCATGAAAAAAATTTTGAAAATATTGCAACACGTCCCTACAATGTCTTTTTTCTTTCTATGAGACGCGACAAACAATCTGTCAAACAAAATGAAAATGGCGTAACCTTAGGTTAATTGTTTCTCAAATTTCCGTATGCATAGCTCCAACTTTAATATAACATATTTTCGAAAACTCTCGGTATTCGATAGATCCTTTGAAAATATGATATAAACAAGGAAAACGTAAAGGTAGTGTAATCTCCGTACAGGCCCGTTACAGGGCACGAGGCTTCCAGGAAGTTGACATTCCCAGATTTCGAAACAATCAGCGCATGAAGATTGGAAGGTTGTCAGCTCCACACGGGGGCCGCATTTACCCCCTGGAAATATATCTATTACTACTTTCTGCTACAGGCTGAGTTTTACCTCAGAGCCATTAAAATTCCAATGAAAACATCGGGAATGGAACCTGCGACCCTCCGGCTGGTAGCAGATTGCCTGAGCCAAATGCGCTAACAGCGTGCCCCGATATACAACAATTAAGAGCCATTTTTCTGTTCGGAAACCAGTTTCCGCTTACACAAGCCCCTTCCTCTAGCATACCCATCCTCACTCACGGCTGGGCAGAGCTGTCGCTATCCTCATGCACACATGAAATCTTCAGAAGTTTTTGTGTGTCATATATTAAATATGAATATTACTTAATATTTCTCAAATTTCCATAAAACGTTAATGACATAACTGTTACTTATGCCTAGGTTAAAGCCTGAAATCATTTTTTGAATGTGATGCCTGATCATTACTGTCATTTGTTCATAGTTATATGCTGTTCTGTTTTGCATTTAGATGAATTTATTGTCTTTGGGGGAAAAGTTTTCACCTCCGGAACAGATTAAAATTTGTAACTTTGGAGGTAATAAGAAATTAATTATCTTTTTACGCGTTTAGCCGTACAAGCTTGAGTCGATTAACGAATTATTCCTTTAAACAGGGAAATTATTGTAGGGTATTTTTGTGCAATATTGATCAGTATGGATACATTGACACATCTCTTTGAAATACATATGAGAAATTACGTAATAGGAACGTTTACCAGAGTTTCGTAATATTGGGTCACCGACTCTCCTGTTTAAATTTTATTATTTACCTGTAGGTTCGAAATAATTTTTTGAATTGAAGCTGTGTATTATCAAAGCTAACAAGAATAAGAAGGCTACTTCTGTGACCCGTATATCTTTCTCTGTCGCACTGTCCATAAGTTGACAGTCATGGACTTTTTTATATTAAACTTTATCAGAATGCTGTCTCCTGTTCCACAATTGTTACTGACAGAGCGCACAGTGTCTACAGTGTCTACAGTGCAAGATGTTGATTCAAGGACTTTTTTTTTGCGGACCCGCAAGACAGAATTTCATTACGAAGGGTCTACGTCCTGTCACCTACTCCTTTCTTCTCCCCTCCCCCTCTTTCTCACTCTCTCTCTCTGTCTGTCCATCTCCGTCTTATATAATTCTCTATAAATTATCGCGCATTCAGGAGTGAGATATTTCAGCGTACATCCGTGTGAAAGTTTATTTAAACAATATAAGTGTAAAATGACTAATATCATATTCAGGATGAGCGTTAATGAGGCATATGAAAAACATCGGATTAGTCTGTACAATATTTCTTGTGATTTCTTACGTTTCTCCCCCTTATCTTGCGTAAAAGTAAAAGCAAACAAAATTATTATGTCCATAAGAAACAAAAAATCTAGGTTAAATTTTCAAGTTGATAAATACGGACTGCTACGAAGTGTTCGGATATTCAATACTGTGCTTCAAGCCAACGCTGGCGTAGCTTTTTTGACTGTACATTCTTAGATATTTTAGCACAACTTCCGCCACTGAAGACTTGTGTAGTAGACTTTTGGCAGTTTGACAATCTGCTGAATCGGAATAAGCAGAAACCTGATATTACTCAGAGATAATATTTTAGACTAAATAAGTATAAGGTAGGTGTGGTGTCTGGGAGTCTGCAGCTCCCCAGAGATGTATTAATACAATATGAAACATTACAACGTCAAAAGAAGGAGAAATTGCAGGTAACTAACTATAATCACACAGCTTACACGCGTACAAGAGAAGCATTTCCGTGTTTGTCTGGAAGAGTTTGTCCCTCTGAAGTCTGTCAATATCCAATATAAGTCTACTTGAAAATTTGGGTCTACAAATTATAGAATAGTTAATTCAAGTGATGAGATTGTCACGTGTGACTGATCCAGTGCCAATTATTACGTTTGTCACCCTCCTATGTTTGAAACAGTAACAAGAGAAACAAATTGCCGTCACTACAAAAAGTAAGTATCATTTCTATAACTTGGTGAAATGTCTTGACTTTAGAGGGCCAGCTTCAGGCCTGTAATATAAAATACACAAAATGAAATTTGTACAACTGTATTATTTTGAACTGAGATTTCAGTTTTACAATTTATTGTATATAATTTACTGGAGAGAGCAAAATGTATTGTACAGTCTCTTCTATATAACTAATTTGACAGAGCAACTTGCCAGAATTCTTACCCTGTTAATACTCGTACATTCCCCAACTTCTTCTTGTATTTGCAGTCGCTACACATTTCTCTTTTTCTTCAAGCAATCTGCTTGAGAGTGTCATTCGCCAGATTATTATTTCAATCGTCTAAAGATAATTACCTTTAAATTTGTCCAACTTCCTAACAAAATAATTTTAGCTATTTAGTAACCAAAGCGCCAAATTCCAGCGCGAAAATTTCGATTCCTTCCCGTACGGAAAGGCTTAGGTAAACCGTAAACCGTAATCTGCTTGTTAAAAACAGTGAGGCACGAAATTTTTCTTGTGAATAATATACCTCTTGTAAATTTTGAAACATAAAAGTGAAGTAAATATCGCCCAGTACTTAATTAAACACCAGTACATAATGCACTTGGGGCAGTGGGAATATGGCTGCACGCATTCTTAATCTCCGCACCAGCTTGCGGTGAATAGTCAGCTTCATTTCCTGACATCTACTGGGATTCGATCCCCAGTACACAATGAATTGATAGCTGGGTAGCTCCAGACCCAGTCTGAACATTGTAGAAAGATGAACAGTTTTTTTTTTCATTTTGTTACCGTGCAATGTTATCAATGTTTTTCAAATACCAACTTATTGCACTATTTATTTACTTGATAAAACACACGTTAAAATTCTTACGTCTAATCCATTAAATTTTTTTTAAATATAACACTCCTACATGTTTCAATCCTTCCG
>Ga0123354_10011095_pt1 | contig 13904 bp, 6 predicted proteins | sample TergutLab28metaG_2_FD_97872 | JGI IMG/M metagenome (GOLD analysis project Ga0123354, IMG submission 97872) | Labiotermes labralis P4 segment gut microbial communities from Petit-Saut dam, French Guiana - Lab288 P4 | ecosystem: Host-associated > Arthropoda: Insects > Digestive system > Gut ... | reverse complement strand
GTCTTTGTGCCTCCACTCCCCGCTAATCTCCAGATTTTCGCAACCGTATCACCGCTGCTGTGGCTCTGGTCGACCGTGATATGCTGACACGCGTGTGGAACGAGATGGACTATCGCATAGATGCCTGCAGTATTACCAAAGGTGGACACATTGAGCATCTTTGAAATACGTAGAAAAAAAATGGAGAGTTTCTCTCTCTATCGGCGTAAGAACTACCATAATCCGTTGAGTAGTTTATCTGTTGCGAATTTTTAAAATATTTCACGGACTTATGAATAACCCTGTACAACTACTGTTCAGTGAACGTTGTCAGAGTTGGGATAATGAGGTGGCAGTGGCACGAGAATTTTCTTTAGCTTTCAGTCAGATAGCGATTAATAATGAACTGAAGCCAGGCACTGGTACCTGCGTAGTGTGTATGAAATATGCTTAGAAGGCGAACAAATACAAACATGGCTACAATGCGTAGTTATGCTATAATCGAGTAACTTAAAGTAGACCCGTACTTACAGAATACGAGGCTCTTCAAAAAATATAATAATAATAATACACTGCAATTAAATTCTTTATCATTAATGCCTTAGCACAACAGCCATAAGTTCAATTACAGAGAAAAAAGAGGCAACTTAAAAAAATACATCCAATAACAAACTACAAAAGAAAAATGGCAGGGTAGCAAGTGCGTACTAAATTACAAAGGTTGTATAAGCGAGCGGCGGTGATCTACCACAAGGTGCAATATAGACACCTGTCTGAAGTGAATGATGAAAACTACGTAAAGCGTCAGAAAAGGTATACAGTCTCCGGACCGAAATTTCGATCCGCTACGTCATAAACGCGAAGCACGAAGTCATACACTGAGATGTTCGGTCCTAAGTCAAGAAGAAATGCAAATTTGTCCCCGCCCTAGCCATGAAGGCACACTGGTGGAGCAGGGGTGCGGCTCCACACATTCTTAACCTCAGCACCAGTGGAATGTGTGGTCAACTCGACGCCACGACCGCATTACGCTCGGCAAAGATCCCCGGTACACACTGAATAGCAGGCTGTGTAAGACCCAACGCCAGTCTGGAGGCTTTGAAGTAGAGGAAAATCTCTTGCCCTACCGGGACTCGACGCCCGGATCGTCAAGCCTGTAGCGTAGTAACTACACTGATCACACTACTCCGGCCACCTTAGTTAAAAATTGTTATTATCATCATCATCCTTTATTTTATTTTATTCTTTTTACATTTTGGTCTTTTATCCGCAGTTTATCTGCAGTGCTGCACTGTAATTCAATTTAGCCTTGCCTTCAAGCGCTATGAAGATGAATATGCATGAACTAAATTAACGTTCGTACTGTCATCATCACCATGTAAATTTTCTTCGTTTAAGAATCTGGGAAACAATTTTATCCCAGTCTGTAAGTAATGCTTACAGTCTTTAACACAAGATTACATATTGTCACCGTCATTACGGAAAATAACATTATTATTATTAAATTGTTGTTGTTGTTGTTGTTGATTATGTTGTTGTCTCTTGTCACAGGCCTTTTCTCCCTGGTACTTCTCTTGAACCAACGGTGATCCTTGCCGCTCAGACAGCAATACTTTCTGTATTATGTGTGATTTTCCAGGTATAGCTGTATTTTGTAGTGAATCTATTGAACATTTTCCTGGTATGGCTTCCAAACTTTCCTTTAAACCATTTGTTGCTATTCCGTTAGCTCAAATTATTACCGGTATAATCTTACATTTCATGTTCCACATTCGTATCTCTATACATAAACTCTTGCATTTAGATTCTTTCAGCTTCCCTTTGCGGGACATTTCTGTCCGCTGGTATTGTCTCATCTATCAGTAAGCACGTGTTTTTCTCTTTAGTCGTGGTCGCAAAGCTGCGAACAGCGACTGTTAGCTTCGTCATGTCTGTCTGTCTGTCCGTCCGTCCGTCAGGATGGGACACCTCATATCCCAATGGGTGGATTTTCATGAAATTTGATATTTGAGAATTTTTTTCCGAAAAACTGTCGAGAAACTTCAAATCTGACAAGAATATCCTGTACTGTATATGAAGGCCAATATGCATGTTTGATCATATCTCGCTGATTTCTTCTTAGAATGGGAAATGTTTCAGACAAAATTTGTAGAGGAAATCAAAACACGCATTTAATGTTCAGTGAAAATAAGGCGCATGTGCAATGCACGCTGCCTACCTAAGGCTACAAGCACACGCAATCACAATATGCAACACTACTGATTTTCAACTGCAACAATGGTTGCACGAACGGGCCTCAATGTTACGTTATAACTATCTTGTTTGTTTTTAACAATTATATCTGGCCTGTCTGCATAACTTCTCTGTTTGTGCGTACCCCCTCATTCCAGACTACTGCCACATCTTCCTGTTTATTTATTTATTTATTATTATTATTATTATTATTATTATTATTGTCACAGCTACTACCAATACCATTACTGCCTGAACATTATTTAATCCGAAAATATCGCTAGTCACTTCCCGTTGTCCCGCGAAATCTGAGTATAGAATTTGTGGTGGAGAGGAACGACAAGTTTGTTTGTTAGATGTATGGCGTGCCTGCGATGCGGGAAGAAACAAAAAACCCCTCAGTTAAATACGTCGATTAAAACGCTATATTAACTGCAATGCATTGATAAAGACGCATAGACGCCGTCTCACGGTACACTGGAACAACCAGGAGCGCTGCGCTGCTGTCGTCACGCCAGACGGTCTCATTGAGCAATGATGCAAGTTGTCACATAAAATAATGTTCCCGTATTACCACTACCACTACACGGGTGCTTGTCCAGTGCAGTGTGGCACAAACTGCAGAGCAGGGGGTTACACACCCTGGGTCGCGAACTCAAGTTTAATGGAAATTCGCCAAGACTAAACATAAAAATCGATTGATTCCTTCTATTTTTGCACTTTCAAATGTACCTGCATTCATACAAAAATCAATAAAATATAAAACCAGTATATTCACAAAAATGTTGTTTCTAATTTGGCCTAACTCACAAACTAGGGGTCGTGAGGATCGAGAATTTTAAAGTGCTGTGTCGCGCAAAAAATGTTTGGGAATCGCTGCTGTAGATAGACAGGCTGTTGACATATTTGCTACGCTCCCATCCGCAAACTGAAAGCTTTACGACAGAAAGACAGGAATAGCGCGCCCCATGTGCCATCGGGATTCATTTTAAACACCTGGCCATGTCGTATGCTGACAGTATGTGATTCACAGGAGCACAAACACTTGAAAGTTGTTACGGAAACTTAGGCTTATTTTACTGGGCAAAACTCGTAGAGTTAATATCGGTCCAATAGCAATCCCATTTAGGCTACACGAAATTCAACTCTCTTGCCAATAATTATGGAGGAAAAAAGCATAAAACTTCTCGAAGACAAAATATTCATCTCCGTACGAAACACAGCTTTAATTTAAAACAATGTATTCTAATAAAACGGCAGGCGTTTATCTCAGACACTGAAATTTGAGTCCGAACTTCGGCTTCAACATCCCTCATACAAGGAAGACCGCTGAAGGAGTTAACAGAATGTGCTCGATGACCCAAGCGCGAATGCGAACGCGAACGCGAGCAGAGGGCAAAACGTTGATATCAGTACTGTCGAGTAAGCACCATGAACCAACGCATGCATCATATTCCAGTCTTGCATTAACTGTCATTACTATTCACTGATTTATGAAGCAACACTTGATTAACCTTTTGGCGCCGGAATTATTTTTTAAATTTTAGCACACTCTGTATATAAAATGTGAATAATACAGGAATAAAATACGTTAGAATTATGAAACAAACTGCATTTTGAAGAGAAAAAAACGGAGAGTATATACCATGTTTAAAATATTCAGTAACTGTATTTGTTGAATACATACAGAAAATGCAACTTTAGAGGTTAGCGGTGCGGTACGACCAGAATAGTTGATATTAGGCGTCAGAAGGTTAATCTATTGCGTACTATTAATTAACTACCTACCTACCTACCTAATTCTATGGAAGAGTGTCCGTGAAAAATTAACAGTATTTTCTTAGAAACTCAAAAATTACCAACTGTTTATGAAGCCGGCAGATCATTACCGTGTTGACAAAAGCCAGACCACACAATACCACACCATTTAAGATCCATTTCAGTATTATCCACGCACCTACGCTTAGATCTTCAAAGAAGTCGATTCCTTTCAGCTTTCGCGACCAAAACACTGCAAAAGTAAAGAATGCTTATGTTACAAAAGCCTGTGTGAATGTGGACGTACACCAGAAAACAGAACTATTTCGACGTGCATTCGGTTACAGCCGCATTAACTGACAGCACCACCAAAAATCTCCTACTCGACGAAAGGGAGAATGATAATGAATTGGGATGGATCCGAGTGGTGGCCGATTGCAATACGAAATCCCAACTTCGTCACCAAAGAACTGGCGAGGAGATGAGGAGGGGGGGGGGAAGCTCAGGGGAGCAAGTTTCCTATCCGATATTTGAATCACGTACGTCTTTATTATCCCTATATAAACTCGATGTGATGAAAGTTCTATTACCAGTGGTCTTCTGGGTTATGACACCGCACGGCCTCCGAAGTGGGTACCAACGTATGCATCTTCAGGATAGAACTGAAGATGCATAATGTTGGTAGCCTATACGGTATCATAACCCAAAAAAACAATAGGAATCTTCACTTCTGTGAAAACCTCAAGTCTTATAGCAGCAAATGGATAATAATATTCTGTCCTGGCAACCTTACTATAAGCTATTAGTGTGATGTGACGCTGTATGCGCCTCCATATAGATGAGCACCCACAAACCCACACAGCGTCTTATCCCAGATACTGCATTGCTATTATTCATCAACGCCGTGAGAACTTAAAAATCCCCTACAGTAAGTTTTGGTGTGAAATGGGCATAAACTAGTACTATAATACGATCTGGAATACTGAGTAGCTTATATCGAAAAATATTCCAGACTCAAGTTTCAGTCAGTAATGAGATGAATATTTTATTTCGTCCTTTCTCACAGACAACAACCGACACATACTAATAAAGTGGATATGAGAGCCCCACACTGTATCGACGAACTATCTATCAATTTCGCGATGGCGTTATGTCTGCGTCCACAATCATTCATCTTGCGCCTACGTTACAAATCTGTCAACAGCAACAAGGGAACAGAAGTGTCTTCCGACAGTACACTGCAGCAGTGGTGGACTACCGGCATTCAAATGCTACATCGGCTGGCACCGATGATTACAAGTTTTGTCCACACAACACCTGGAGCCACTTGATAATGAAGCAGTTCACCAACCACAACATTAATTGGTTGAATACATTTGTACTGTTACTTTGTATCCACCGCGACTACCTAGAAGTAAAGTTTCCCAGGAAAAAACAGACACAGGAAAACAAAAAAGTGTACAATTTTGCGATTATTTTTATACATGAAATAGACCTACATACGTCCAAATTTAACATGCCGTCTCACAAACTAAATGAGTGCTGTTTGTGTCAAAAAGAAATGCACCATAAGAACTGAAAAGCTATTTCGCAGCAGCAGAAGACACCACTCCAGGCGGTAAGAAGGGCATAAGTAACTTGTGATATAAATATGGCCTCAAACTGTAGGATAAAACTACCCAATTTCATAGCATGACACTATTAAATTCCCAACGAATTATGTATGTGTTCCAGAGTTAGACACCTTTTCTAAATACATATCGTCCCAGGCCCTCAACAGCAGTCACTGTCTACAGCTGTTCAGCGCCGAACGGTTACACACTGATCAAAAAAAATCTCACGCGGAGCAACACTCAAATGTTCCACGACCGGTACTGCGCCTTTTGTTGGTACTGCTAACAGAAGACAAACGCTCCCGCCATTGCATAACCTGTTTGTACTAATTACAATAAAAAATTCTTCACCTTACGTCGTTATTCAAGTCTTTTTTTTTTTTGCACAAACATTCTTCTTTTTCAAGATTATCGTTCTACACAGGAGTTTCTCTGAATTTTGGGATTATATGAGACGAGATAAAATCACTCGTGCCACGAGATTCAGATGTGTTTCTCAGGAAAATCTCGAGTTCAGCCTGCAGGCACCTTCTTTGTGTTCTTGTACAAAACCAATGAATTGTACATAGGACAAGGACGCACTGTTTTATCTCCGAAACTACTCAATAATAATTAGATTTGGCACTAAGAGAAAATAAATGTATAAGTCCTATGTTACATGAATACCAAATCGAAGTCCGTCCATTCTATCAAAAACCGTTCATCATACAAAATTACGGCACGTGGTAAGATGTAGAATTTATTAAAACTCCATGAAAAACGCTTTGAATGTGGCAAATAATTAATCCTTTATAAGGCGAAGGTCGAATAACCAGTATTTTTAAAACTCAGTTGCACACCGCACAGTGTACGTTGGAGTCTCCTTTACAAACACAAAGCAGTTAACAGTTAAATGAACAGTCGTTATTTCTTCAGAAAAACAGACAAACTCGAAAAACAGGGCTAAACTGTGGGGGTGTAATACTGCGCACTTGCCGTTAAAATGAGCGGTACACATAATTACCACTGCCCAACAGTCAACAGAATGCAACAAAAACAAAACATATTTGTAATCAACTTCATTATACACAAATTATGGCCACATAGAGTGCAATATCTGTACTACTAGTTTCCACTGCATTCCTCATCTTCCCTACCATCATCAGAATGGGTATCCAGCTCTCCCTCTGCACATGCATAAAGCACCAGGTCCAGACACCGAATAATGTGATTCCGTATCTAAGAAAACTTCCTCAATACATCAAGCGAATTCAGGGACAGCCTCTTAGAATATGCCACGACAGCTTCCCTCCCTTTAACGAATCTATGACGATCTTCAGCGAGACGTTTTGAAATTAAAATTACTGTTTCCGCATTATGAACTAGATATATAGTTTTTTAATAAAATTCGCGTGTCTTGATTAGCTTGAACGTAAGAAATTTTCTGCAAAAATGAACCTCTAGGGTCGCTTCACAGCAGTCCAGGAAATAACAGTGGAAATTCGTAGTTGATGTGGAAGTGAAAAATAAAAGTCGTTTTTAGACAAAATATTCAGCATAGAAACTATTTTACGTTAGACAGGCTAACAAATCAGCTAACTACAAGGTCCACTATTAACAAGAATATTGGCTTTTCCAACACAGAATCTCAGTCTGTCAGTAAAATTTTGTCCCAAACATATATTTAATATCATAGCACATATCAACAGCGGCAGAGGTCTGAAAAAAACTTGGGAAAATGTAGGACCTGCGCACAGCGTTAATGAGCGCGCTGGTTTAATTTCAATTCTTTTTTTATCCGAAAACCCCCAAGACATAAACTGCGGATTTAACTCTTTATTGCAACTCTTGCTCATGAGATGCGCACTGGAAAGCGTGTGGGTCGTATGTGTAGTGTCTGTTATTTTCGCACGATTGTAATCAAAACGGGCATGTTTCGAATAATTTTTATAAAAGCCCAAATATTAAATTTCATGAAAATCAGTTCTTTAGTTATCGGGTAGTTACATGCAAACAGATGGCTAGGCGGACATGCCACAGCAAATAGGCCCATCTTTTGCGACTCTTTTTCTGCTTTTTTTTATTGAGGTTCGCAGTCTACAGTCCAGCCATCAATGTTGTCTGAAGGTGTGATTAAGCAGGCCGTAATTTAAATTTCTGAACCTGACGTGGTGTTGGCACGCCTTCCTGCCACTTCCTCGAACGCACATTACATCCTTCAACGTCATCACTGGCGCCATCTATCGCCATAGCAACCAAACGCCTCATTAACAATCAATAGATTCGTCCAGTGGAAACAATCGCAGTATCGAATAGAGGGACACGGGTTCGATGCCACACTGCGGATTCAAAGCGACGGTCTACAATCCACGAAATCCAGGGTGCAGAATCTCCATTAAAATTTGATAGTCGCGCAGATGTTTAAGAAAATGTGTGATTTTATAGACTCTGCAGATTCATAACCGTGTCTACAAAAGCCCAGCGGTGGGCATCAGAGTAATCCAATCTACCCCACTATTCGGACATCTCTCAAACCTGTTTACACAAGTCTGACGTTCATAGGGCTGTGCATCGTAATATATGTCTATAGTAACACCAACCAGATGCACCAATGTCTCAAATGTATTTTATTTTGGATAACTCTACATGTTTCGGACGATCTTTCCGTCCATCACCAGGAGTACACGACTGTACGATCTAGTTCCCCCTAGCAAGCAGGAGCAGTATCTGTTTGACATACGCCTGTTGCTGTATGTACAGTCGCGAACTCCTGATGATGGGCGGAAAGACCGTCCGAAACATGTAGAGTTATTCCAAAATAAAATAAATTTATTTGAGACATTGGTGCATCTGCTTGGTTTTACTATAGAAATTATGTACACAAGGTCGGGTTTTCGTCTGCTCTTACTTGAACAAAGCTGTCTCAGGGCTAAAATCGTCTATTAACATACTGCATGTATTTTTCAGCTCTATTGCTTATTAATATTCTACCTCTATACCACGTCTTCATCCCAAGACTAAAAATTTTACACACGTATGCAACGTACACATGATGAAACTCCTCATATGTAATTGTATCACTTCTCCTATTACCTTTTCTCTCTTAGGCCCTTGCATTTTGCTCAGCATTTTGTTCTCAAACACTCTTATCTGCCCAACCATTTAATTTCACTTTATGTGCTGATCACAGTAGAAATAACCTATGAATATCCTAATAACCCAAAAGACGAGGACAGAAGATTCTTCCGCAACCTACCAAAGAACACGGCTTTACGTCTCAGAAGACCATATTTTAATACCAATAGCCGTGATACCCCAGAAATTACAAAAAGACAGTATGGCAGCAGCAAAACGTAATGTTCATACAGTTGTTTGCCACACTGTTGAAATGCAGTACGTGTTCAAATCAGTATCCCTTCGGGGTCTCTGCGGTTCTTACCAGTGAGAAGAAAATCCAAGGGCAAAATTCTAGTCTCCGTATATCTCCACACAAATCCAATAAAACAGCAATAAGACGGATAATACCGTTCCGTACAGTTCATAAATGCGCATCTTCGTTGCTTGTCATCTTTCATACTTATGGACGGGAACTAATAAACGAAAGAATGTAATATGTAGGAAGTCAAGTCAATTGGACATGGTTTACGGGGAGACAACGGAACTTATGACGGAGAAATTAACTGGAAAGTAATGACATTCCAGATTGGGTTCGTTCAATGAAGAAATGAAGGTGGTTTCACTGGACACGAGCCAAGAAACCCCCAGACCAGCAGTTTCAGTGATCAATTTGCCGTATCCTTGTCTATCACAAGGGAAAAGGCGATGCAGAGGGCTTGCTACCTACAGGTGAAAACGCGGTCCCTTCGTTTTTCCTTTCATAGCAAACACAGTGTCACTTATGCATGCATCCTCTCAATTAGTAGCGATTTTCAGCACAAAATACTTTTACGTTTTCAACTGTCCAGCAACCTGCAGCGTAGACATTTATTCAATTCTTAAAGAAACTTCCTGTATTAATAATAATAATACGAAGAAGAAGAAGAAGAAGAAGAGAAAGTAATGACTCTAGGGTAACCATACTATAGTATCAACAAGTGAAAACCGAGAGAACCACTCCTATCAATAAACCGGATATCATAATCCGTGAAAATGAAAAACGAACATGTGTGTTAATAGATACTGCAATTTTAGGATTTAGAAATGTGATCAAGAAAGAAACCGAGAAGATCCTAAAATACAAACACCTTACAAAAGAAATAAAGCGCATGCGGAACGCAAAAAAAAAGTGAAACCAGTAATAATAAATAAAGGCAATTGAAACCATCACAAAATCATTCAGAAAGCACTAAACAACGTACCGGGAAAGAACGACATCAAGAAACTACAAAAAAAACAGCCCATTTGGCACGACGTGTATACTTCGGGAAGTGCTAATGTATAAGTACAAAACGTTAAACATGGGAAATAGCAATAAATGTACCATATATAGTAACCACAGTACTGCTCTAAGGGGACCGCGGTAGCACAGTGGTTAAGGTGCTGTGCTACAATTCGGAAGGTCGCTGGTTCGATCCCAGTTGGTGTCAGTGGATCCTTCATTGACATAAAATCCCTCTGATCGAATCAGCCTCTAACAGAAATAAGTACCAGGAGCATTTCCTGGGGGTAAAGGCGACCGGTGCGTTTGGTTGACAACCTACCACCATCCTGTGCCGTTGTCATGAAATCTGGGAACCTTGACTTCCTGGAACCCTCTGGGTCTGTCCAGGCCTGTAATGGGACTGCTTTATCTTTAACTTTACCTTTACAGTACTGCTCTAAACATGGTTTTTTACAGGTATATGTTTGTAAATACCCCGCATAGAGGTAATAAATAATAATAATAATAATAATAATGTCCATTACTACCGTCGCTATAATTTTAAAATTACAAAGCTCTGCATTTAACGTACAAAGCGCATTGGTGTGTTTCACACGAGTTTCAGAGCCAAGAGCGTTTACTTACCCGTATAACTTCGACCGTCTGGTCTCTGTAATGAAAAAGCAGTGTGTATTCCACCAGGTAAGAAGTAAATATTTAAGTACAGCCTATATACATAAAGTTCAACCTTAAAAGAGCTAGTCCCGCTTTACACAAAGTTCTTAGTGATGAACTGTAAGGGACAACCTACGTAACGACGCGGTTGCAGTTTTCATAACGAAATGGACGGACTGACAAATATCTTCGAACACGTCAAAACCACACACTGGGCTGAGGTTTGAGCCTGCGACCCAAAAACGAAGGGGTTATAAGATTATACCTCATACGCCTGAACCCAGGGTTTACATTTCACTAGCTACTACTGACCCATCGATACGCTATGCTATCTCGCACAGCTTATCTGCCGCCGACATGTCTCCAAACAAACGAATACAGATTCCAACGTCATAATCACACCAAATACGGAAAAGAGATAACTGGAATAACAAGGAAACAGCCGAAACATATGAACGTCGATTTGCGCACTAATTGCGCTTTACACGCCAGGGCGCGCAATTCAATGAAGATGCAGAACTACAATAATTAGAATCATCGGTTCGTCAGGCCGGAAATCCTGTCGACACCTTCGTAAGTGAAGCGTGTTAATACATGCACAACGTTCTAACTTCGTAAAAAGAACTTCGTTGCTGCCATGACAAGGTGTCAAGTTAGTAGGTCACTTGATATACAGGATACTGAATGGCGGTGTATGAGACGAGGTCCTAACACGATTTTGAAAGAGACGAGGGAAGGGGGGGGGGATGGGAACCAATGACAGCATTTATGCCCAAACAATATTAATTTTTGGTGACATGCAAACCCAGTCCACATCACACCCAGTCTATCAAGTTGCTATGAAAATCAGTTTGTGGACACGTTCAGGCCAACGAGAATAGATTACTATCTTCTTGAATCTGAAGCCGTGAAGTTTCGTAGAGTTTGGGAACAGCCTGCTACATCCATCTTCCTCCAATCTGAAGACAAAAGCAAACAGTTTCCTCCGAAACGTTACCTCCTACGGCGTCACATCCCAAAAGAGCGCAATGTTAACCATCATCCCCGTAAGAACATCGACTGTAGCGTAATTTGTATGAAGGATATACTCGTAACCCAATAAAACATACCTCGTAACTCATTACCAACAGATAATTAACTTCAGCATGCATTTGTGAGGGTAAGGATATAACCCATGACTGCGTAAGCAGAAGCCTTTCCTTCTGAATCTGCGGCACACTGCTTTAACGTGGCTCGTCATCCCTCGCTATACAAATATTTGTATATTATTTGACAACGATGTTAGTATCTTAGACTACATAGCGCCCAACAGTAGGATGGTTAGTGAATGGTGGATTGGAAAGAATGTGGAAGGAGATGGCCGAGGTCTAATTTAAAATAGTAATTATTCCACTATTTTCCTGAACAGGAACAGGCTCGGGGACAAATTCTGATCCCCGACCTCCTGAATGAAAAACAGAAGTGCTGCCCACTACACATCGACGATCAGTATGAGAATAACGAGTAAGTAAGTATTATGAAATTGGAAAAGGCATTCTATTGAAGAAAGTGGATAAATCAACGCAACACGAACGTGGTTTGAACTGCATGCATCCCGAACGCAGGTAAGTAAGATCAAAATAATTTGCTCAGTAATGTACAGTACATAACACTACATTATAACAGCTCACCTCTTTCAAAGTGACGGCTGCAGTCGGTGACATCTGAGTGGCCTCGTTACTAACCGAACTATAGGATCTTGACGTCATGGTTTCCACAGCCTCCAGGGGTTTCCGGCAGCCAAAAATCGGTACAGATCTCGCACTTCCTTTGCCACATCCTGTGCCGTGACGAGACAAGTAACCACCGTGTCAGCCCGTACTGGAGACTTCCAACACGTTTTCACGATCTTACACAATTCTTTGGCCTGCTTGCACATCAACGGTATTTAACGTTCCGCAGTCATTTGGTCGCTCTCCTTGACAGTGCCACATGTACTAGTCAGGAATGCACCAAACAGTTCCCTACTTATAACACTATATTTGTAGGTAAATTTAAAAATTGAACACAAAGGAACGAGTGTAACGTGAAGATGAGAACAGATTAAAGTATGTGACTACTCATGTAAATAAATAAGAATATGGAACGAAAATACGAACGCGTTAACAAACACTGGCTGATCTCGTTTGCCGTACATACTGGCAAAAATGCGTAATAAATTTCATACTATCTGTGTGTCTTCTGTGTTAGGTCTGCACTTAGATAGAAACCCACTGTTCACCACAGCAAATGTCTGAAATTTGCCTTATAATTTGTTAAATGCTTACGACATATAAAAAAGTCTCAATTAACAGCTACCGATCCTAATGTGCTCTATATTTTGTATCGTATACCGGGGTGCTGATAGGTCCTTGGCTCAACCAGGAAGGAAACAAGCTCGGGAGCATGTCAGGAACGCTCGCGATTTCAACAACATCCAGATGCGAGCTGTCATCAAGGTTTTTTTTTCTGCAAAGCAAGGCGCCGAATGAAATTCTCGCCATTCTGACAGAAACATTAGATTGTTTCCTTCGTGGTAGAGCTAAGGACTTACCAGCACCACTGTACAAACTATCTGTACAGTGACTCATCTCTGATTAAAAAAGTATGCAAATTTCGATTTCAGCTTAATATAAAGAATGGTTTTATCTGACCGAAAAAATAAATTAAACTCATTTGGAAAATGTTACAATACGGCCGACACTGATTTTAAAATGGTCAGATTTGCTTGTAAAACAAGCGGACAAGCCAACAGTGGACTGATATGGGTCTGATGCACTCACTTCATGCACACTGTGGCAAGAACGGACGAAAACTAACGATACCTTTAATAAGGCTACAGAGCGCTGGCAACATATTTCAGACGGAAAAACTAAAACGTCATTTTAACCCCATGATGAATAAGGCAAGAGCTGGCAAAAATGCCACACAATAAACATATCAAATCATCAAATTTAACCCAAAACCAGTAATATACCATTCGCATTGCTGCCTAAAAATGAAAAATTAGATCATAAAAGTTACGTACTTACTTACTCCATGGTGCAGAGTCCTTCTTCAGAAGCTAACTGGTTTGCACCTAGTCAAGAAATTCCCCGCATTTCACGGAACCCGAAGGTTCATTACCGCACTCACAAGCGTCCGCCATCTGTCTCTATCTTGGGCCCGCCCAATCCAGTCCATATACCCACATCCCACCTCCTGGAGATCCATCCTAATATTATCCACCCATCTACGCCTAGGTCTCCCCAGTGGTCTCCTTCCCTCCGGTTTCTCCACCAAGACCCTAT
>Ga0123354_10011094_pt1 | contig 13905 bp, 10 predicted proteins | sample TergutLab28metaG_2_FD_97872 | JGI IMG/M metagenome (GOLD analysis project Ga0123354, IMG submission 97872) | Labiotermes labralis P4 segment gut microbial communities from Petit-Saut dam, French Guiana - Lab288 P4 | ecosystem: Host-associated > Arthropoda: Insects > Digestive system > Gut ... | reverse complement strand
TGTCAGACTAACCAATCCCGCGAAAACCACCCCCTCCCCAACATAGGAGCATATAAGATACCACACCTGCAATCACAGTTTCCTCCCAACCCTACACCTAACTAACCGAAAGGATCCACACCCAGCTACCTATAAATCCATTCATGCAATAGACATCCCACCAAACTTAGCTTAACACATGCAAATGATAATGATGACGAGATCTCAACATCGACACGCGGTTTATGTATATTACATATAACTCTTATAGCAAGAAAGTTGTCAAAACCTGATGATGGCCACTATAGGCCGAAACATGTAGCGTTCTATTGCTAATAAACACCATCATTTAGCCATATATTCATAGTTGTGTTTTTGACCGAATTTACCTCACCTTATACAACATTACACTCTGCCAAATGTCGCAAGTCAAGCATAATACACTTAGCTTAAAACGCTCAGCACAAATTACATGTTATTCTTTTTCGATCCACAACCTAGGCCACAAGATTAATTTCAATAAAAGAATTCCTTTCTAACCCTAACAAAGTGACGTGTGAAGGATATATTTTACACGAGACACCTGAACACCACAGGGCTGTTCTACAAATATAAGCAAAGCAACATAATCATTATGATGAATATTTATGTCCTGAAAACATAAAAAGAATAATGGTTTAGATCAATAGCACTGCTATCCATAGGGATCACTGTCCTTCATTATGTGAAAAAAACAAACACACATGCACACATATTACAGTACACATGCTTAAGTGACTTGGGTGCTGTGCACATCACTGTGTTACTGAACAATGCAATAAAATAAAAGTTTCTGCACAGTTACAATAAGAGGCGTGAAATTAAACAACAAAGTTCCGCTGATCTTTGCAAATAATGAGCAATTCAAACACCATTAAAAAAAAATGGAAAAAATAGTTTCTCCATAAATTTCTGTTTTAAAAGATGAAACATCTTATACTTTGGGCCACCTTATATGTGAATAAAGAACAGCACTACAGAAGAATTTGGACAGTGTACATTTCAAGAATGGGGTCAGCTACAATTCTTCGAAGTTTTAAAATACCAGGCTCCAAGAACACATCATCTTGGAACATTTCTACAATGAAAAGGATTGTGTGTAATAAGACATATTTTTTAGCATCCCAGCAATTTTCAACAGTTATCATGAGATTAATTTATGCTTTACGGACTGGGTGACTCATGTATCCAGAGTCCCATACCACTCGGACTCCATATACGTGACCCATGTAATAAGCATTCACTGAGCAATGTAATTTTCCAACTCTAAATGTTGTGTTTTAAGGTACACACTGGAACATATTCATGTACAAATACCCTTTATCATGTCCCTAAGCATGACAACGTAATTGAATAAAGAGCCTGTATCCACAATGACATCCCATGACAACTGCCATTCTCAAGTACACAACACAAGGGACACTCTACAATATTCATCTGAAAATCAATTCTGTAAGTAATGATGTTCCTGGCAAAAAGTTCAGGATTTTACAATCCCTCATACATAAATGATTCAATGTAAATATTTTAGTACACCAAGAACTGTTAGTGGACAAACATCCAAATCAGAATCCTGAGTGCTCGCTGAAAAGAAACTGTATAAAATCAATGGTAGGCTTCAAAGAATGTCCTCAGAATTTCCAGGCAACTCGTACAGTTTCAAAATGATCAGCAAAAATTCCACAAAAATCCTGAAACTGAAACCATTTCAGACAACTGTAGTGAATAATTGTAACAACACAATCCTACTAGGAGTGAATTTTGTAACTGAATTATCCAGTCAGTTCATGAGGATGAAACATACTCAACAGATTTGCATCTCTTGCCGTGGTTAGGACTAACTTAACAACACAGTATGTTCACAGAAGAGCAAATACCAGAGTTCAAAGAATCTATATCTAACAGACAATACTGAGCTATATGGTGTTAAAGACCATACATGGTGTGGTGTGAGTACAGAGTGACTGGGCTTTTTTGGAGGAAACAATTATAAAAGGTACATCTGTCAAATCTGGGCCGCTAACAGACGAATGCCTGAATACAGTCTTCTAACAAAACTGTGTTACAGAAAGGGCATCCACACATGCTCTGAGGGAAGTGTTTCAAGACTCAATTACTAGCAAAGGTTTGTGGACAGCATGCTCCCTGAACTTCAACCAGTGTGACTTTACACATAAAACCCTGACACAACTGAGGAAATGAGCCAAGATATATGTAATGTATTTCCCAAAAATATAAGCAATATAAGAGTGTATACACTTTACAGAGGTGCCAAGAATGTGCGTGGAAAAACAGACACAACTTCCAGCACCTACTTCAAGTTTTAGCCTTCCACAAGCAGTCTTACATCTTTGTGGGCCCAATTTGATGGACGTATCCAACTCTTCTGCCTGAGAGGTTCAATGAAGATTGGCATGATGCCCAAATATAACACACTGTAAGTGGTCAATCAGGTCTGTGCTTGAAGTAGAAAGCACACTATGCACAATGATGAGGATAAATTCTCAACATACACCAAGATTTCTAATAAGCTGTATGAAACTTATATCAAAAGAAAATAATACTTCTCTGACTATATTATGGGCCAGGATAGCGTAGTCACTATAGCAATTTGCTATGGGCTGGACGGTCCAGGAATCGAATCCTGGGGGGCACAAGATTTTCTGCACCCATTCACAACGGCCCTAGGGGCCACCCTGCCTCCTTTTATAATAGGTACCATGTCTCTATCCCAGGGGTTAAATGGCCAAGGCATGGCACTCACCATATAGAACTGAAGTTAAAACAAGAGTCAAGCTTCTGAGCCTTCATGGCCTGTTGTATGGTAAACTTTACACGAACTTTGCCAGACTATATTGTTACACAATATTGCATCATCTGAGTAACACAGCTTCACTTTTTATTGTGGAATAAACACAAAAGCCCCACATATTTCACATTTCCACTGTTACACATGGAAGAAAAATCCCCTTCTCCCTATGCCACATCCTTGCATCTCATACCATATTAATGAGCATTACCATCTTCACAGCAAAAACTTATAAAATCTAAAGCAACTGGGTCAGCAAACAGACAAGGCACAAGAGTAATGGCTCACTATCATCCTGTTATGTTGCAAGTTGCTAGACCTGTGAAATAACCTTGTGGCCATGCAATGAAAACAGATGGAACACAAGCAAAGGCATTATGCAGTTAAGATGTGCACAATATGAAGATTCCATTAACAACAAATATGTAAATAGTGTAAATAAAGGGCTACACTTTGTTCCAACTAACCTCACACAAAAATTACCAATAAAAATGTTTCACTTTTAACAATAGGTCTGCAACAGATTACATTTCCATGCCACGCCATTTTCATTAATCCTCTCATAAATTTCAAACTTCAGTTTCTTATTCTGGAAATAAGAAGTATTCATCACACAAGAAAATACAGCAAGAACATTCACTTACATAAGATTTCTCATTATTTCCTTCGTGTGATTTTCTGATTTCTCCCTTTCCTTCTTTTCTTCGTTTAACATAGCCTTTTCAGCTTCACACTCTTCTTTCTCTTTTGTTAACTTCTCTTTTAGTATCTTAGTATCTTGATTATATTTTTCCACAAACTCAGCCATCTCCAACTCCAGATCCTTAAAAAAAAAAAAAAGAAACAATTATCAGGAATGATGGTAACTTTTTGTAGGGACTTTCAAACTTGATTACTCCCCATCTTCACCTACCATTACTGGTATCTTATTTAACAGTCCTGTCAGTAATTTAGTATACAAAGCATCAAATGCTGTGATGAGAGTAAACTACAATGGATGTGGGAAAAGTTCATGGCCTAAATTTAGGTACTAAACTGGCATTTGCCTGGATAAAGGAAAACCACAAAAAAAATTCATCAGGATAGTCAGTGTCCTGGATGAGATTCTAAATGGGCACCTTCTGTATAAAAGTCAGAATTATTATGATTTCATCCAACTTGCTCAGAATACCCACTGTTTCAAACAAAACATATATTAACTCTTTGGTGTTGGAATTAAATCCCTCGTCCAATCTGCAGCACTGTGAATTTAAACTACAGGATTTAATTTTTGTCACGCAAACTCTAACCTCTCAACCCCCCCCAACACCACCATCAACACATATGAGTGAGAGAGAAACAGTAGGAGAGAGAGAAGCCAAATAAAAAATAAAAAAAAAGGTAGCAACCCCAACAGGCCTTACAATGATGGTCATAATTGGTCGATGCATATGCTGCATCATCCACGAACTGAAAAAGCACCTTTCAATGCAGTGAATGTGTCCTTTGGCACCAACAAAGAGTTAATCAGAATGCAGGCCTGTGTATAAATACCCATACATACAATTATGTTGTTATGTGCCAGCTTTCTGTACTCTCAGCAACAAAAATCAGGTAATTACAATTTTCTAAGACTGAAATTGGAAGTGATGTGACCTTACAGCTGGTGTCTTGGGAGTCTTTCACATTAATCAACATTTTTCTTCAAATCATATTGGTATCTTTGTTTAAAAGAAGGCAGAGAAAAGCCACAAAAAGACAAATACAAGGAAATTTGATTAGATTTTTTCCAGCTAGCTTTACACTTAACTTACTTCAGTTTTGGACTTAACATTTTAAGTGCTTGATTTTGTTACACACAATGTACAAGTCATTCTTTAAAAACAATTAATAAAAGCCCCATGTGACATTCAAATTAAAGTGGAATAATACAGATGAAAATAAAGTTCAAATGATAAACTTAACTACACATCTCTCACATTTAGTTCATCTGTATCCATGAAGTGGTTCAGGAAATGCAAATCACAAACAGACATTACTTCCCTTATGCAAAAACTGTAAGCACCCAGATAAAATACTGCTTAAAAGTCATAATTTACATTACAATGAATATACAAACATACACCACCTTCATTTTTTTATCCTGCTGTTCCAGTTTTGATTCTAAAGTCTTCTTTAATGTTTCCTTTTCAATGGTAGTATCCTCTAGCTGTTGCTCCAGGTCCTTCACTTTATTTTTTAAAATTACCACTTCCTCCTCAAAATTTTGCATTTCATTTGTCTGGGTAGTACTATCACTCAATTTCTGTAACATCATGGAATAAATTATACAGTTAGATGCAAAGCTGCAACCACATGATTTTCAACATTGGTACATGCAGCACTGGTAGACGTTTAGTATGAATCAGCAGAAAGCTACAATCTTTCAACAACAATACATCTAAATAGCAGATGTGCATTACAATATTCTGATAACTATAAATGAAAAGTTGTTCCTTAAAGCTTAGTGATATGTAACCAATCTCCCACCACTCTTATAAAATGTCCTATGAACTTGGGACCCAGTAAAAAAAAGGGTTAATGAATCAAAATTCTATTCAGAAAGAAATTAAGCATAGACCAGGAATGCTTCCTATCATTCGGTGCAGAATCTTTGCTATCCAAAAATACAGGGATTTAGATACACAGCATTTTGCATGTTGTTTTGTATGGGTGGGAAACATGGTTGCTCACATTGAGGGAGGAATGCAGGTTGAGGGTGTTTGACAATAGGGTGTTGAGGAGAATATATGAGCCTTAGAGGGATGAGGTAACAGGGGTTGTGGAGAAAGGTACATACTGAGGATCTTAATGATCTGTACTCCATACCAAATATCATTTGGGTGATCAAATCAAGAAGAATGAGATGGGAGAGGCATGTAGCATGTATGGAGGAGAGGAGAGGTGCAAAGAGGGTTTTGGTGAAGAAACCTGAAGGAAAGAGACCACTTGTAAGACGCAGGTATAGAGAGGATAATATTAAGATGGATCTTCAGGAAGTGGGATGGATAGGGCATGGACTGGATTGATCTGGCTTACAACAGGAATGGGTGGGAGGCACTTATGTAATAATGAACCTTCGGGTTCTATAAAATGCGGGAAATTTCTTGACTACCTGAGAACCAGTTAGTTTCTCAAGAAGGATTTTGCTCCATGGAGTAAGTAAGTTAGTAAAAGAAGGGTAAAGAACTTGAATCCACTGTTACAAGACTCCAGTTCATGGGTAGGTAAGATCCAAAGTAGAGTTTCATGCATACTTTCTGCCTTTACCTGTGTAAAACTCAAAATGATGTGTGTTAAGACCAGCCCGAGCCCCACTATTATGAATATGAGTCCATCTTACGTGTTAATTCCCCTCTTCTGGCCACTGTTACCAGCACCATATCACCACAAGTCATACTGTATGGGGTCTCAAACATTAGATGTGGACTCCATCCTTGTCCAAGAGGCACAAGCCATGAATATCAAAGACATTGAATGGAGGAACAAAAACATTTCAGTCATACCAAGCTCAAATGCTAATAATAATTAGGAAACATAAACATATCATAATGTCATATTAACATAATGCCTACTAAATTATATGTTTTTTTAAAACACTGACTCATTGCACTGTGATTTCTTCATTATACTGTCTAAGATGAATTAAAAGAAGATTTAATAAAATTAGACGATGAGAAGCTACACAATTTGTACTCTTCCAAAAATATTAACATGATAAAGTCATGAGAGATGAGATAGGCGTAACATATTGCATGCCCACAAAGACGAGACATACATATACGAACAAACGATGTGTTCCATACGTTTCTACCTATTCAATTTTAAGAAGCTTAATTAAAACTTTAAGGTGTATCTAGGACAAGCACATCATATGGGATAAGCTACCATGGCTACAAACATGTTCGGCCAAGGAGTGCTAATCCTTTGATATGTCTAACACACTTCAGTCATGTGATACCTGGGCTATTAGGGCGATGAAACATGATATTACCATTTTCTTGGTTATGTCAATATGGTAGGTACCAATCAAAGTACCACACAAGCATTGTGGAAATTTCCACATTGAAAATGGACACAACAGGCTACCTGGTGCCATTAACAGCAGGAGCAGCAGCACAGACGACGATAACAACAACAACAACACAGTCCACACACCAGAATCAGTGACTAATCAATCACCACCATGCAAAGAGTTTTAATTACTTCTCAAATAAAATAACAAGAAATTCACGGGAGAACTTCCCACACCTAACCTCCTTCACATTTGTTTGGGAAAGCCAGCAAGAACTACAACTTAATACCATTACAATTTAATGACCAAGTTCTGCAAATAATTTTTTACTAGTACAGATTCTGGCTTTGTTAAATTTGTTCCATTCAACCTCAGAAATTTGGCACCAATACCAACTTCACAATAGCTGACACACAGAAAACTTTTTCGTACAGAATTTGTTGGTATGTTTACATCCCCTACACTACTGCGCGCACGCACACGCGAACACACCATATTTCAGGGCCATGAACATTGCACAGGAACGGCACTCTCCCCTTTAACCATTATTTCTAAATTTTTAGTGGTGGCCAATTCAGACTTATAACACACAGACACCTTGACACCTGTTGGAGCTTCTTGTGATGTAACACTTTAACCTCAGTACAGATCGTAATACACTGTACCAGTACACAATATGTAAAAAAACATACTTCACATTCATGGTATAGAAGGGACACCATCAGCAATGACTGCACATGACCCACAGCATCCATCTTTTTGGCCTTTTTATCAGACACCGGACATGCTACTGTTATCCATAATACAATACTTCACAACTTTTTACACTGTTTTAAGATACAGTGTATCTTTAAAGTATTTAATGTTAAATTTCCTTTTATGTTTTCCCCTGTATTTCAAGTTCTTATATCTTGTTTCAAATACATTACCTCCTTAATAATACTAAAAAAAAGTCTTGCACTGCTGCAAGCAGCTACTGCAGTCTACGTGCCTTCAGCTGTCCTACTAACATCAGTAGCATGACAAAAACAAAGGAAAATGTTCATATTTGAGTGACACAAAATAAACATTCTGCCAAGTCACAGTAACTAGCATTAATACAGTGTACATCCTTGCATACTTGACTTCATGCTATCAGCTCACAGTTTCAACTTACAAACTGTTGCGAAAGCCCTTCCGATGCAATAAATGTTGGCGTGTACACTACTGGGTGTTCGAGTTTCACAGCTGGAGGAAGAGCAGTTTTCTGTGAGCATAAATGAGTGAAAGGTGCTGCTGAAACTCTGGGCTGACCATCTGCTGAAGGCCACTTCTCAAGTTTTGAAACTGCTGACTGCAAAGAAGGTACATCTAGGGGGCGAAAAAAAGTTATTCAAATGTCAGATGCAGGGAAGTAATACGAGTTAACTTAGTTTAAGTTTACTTAAAACTGGAAATCCTGAAATGCACTCTCAGCAATTTATGAAATATCCTCATTGGTCAGGATGTTTAGTGTATTGCTGATACTATCATTTACACCTAACAAACTACAGAACAGCATAGATACAAACTGGTGCACAGATGTCATGGACAGCATTACTGACAAAAACAGTTAACAGTACAGATACCAAAGTGCATATGGGACATAAACATTTCTATTATTTCTGCTCAATATTAACTATAGAAGCACAACCCTCCCGGCACAAAAGTAATGTTCCCAAATGTCCAGTGCAAAAGGAAACTAATATATTTCCCTAAACTATAACAATAAAATTACTAAAACTGCAGTGTGTTGGAAATGTATAATTTAATACTATATAAATAGGATTATGTCTACATAAAATGATCATTATCGTCAAGGACGATGCCATGCAGACAGGTAGAAGTGTACTGAAGTTTCAAAAACCTCCTGCATCCTTCTTGAGGGTAGGCAAATAAGCCATATGCAGAAATGGCAGTGTAGATATAGAAACAGGGTCAAAGCCTATGGGAGATGAGGTGAAAGTAAGGGTGAAGAGCAACAAAAGGGGCCCTTGAAAGGGTTATTTCTGAAGGTAGTGGGCAGATGTGGAGAAATTGTAAAGGGAAGTCAAGGGAGAAATACTAAGTCATCACCATCTCCTCCTCCTCCTTCTTCTACTATGACACTTTGATCCATTTTCAGATCATGGACTCCCTGATCGCCTTCCTCCAGAATTCTTTCTTCTTTGCTGCCACATACCTCAAGTAAATCTATGGCATCACTCCAAACAGCATTCTCCCATCCCTACCTCTAGTCTTTCCCACAGTTCTTCTTCCTCTACAACATCCTCCTGTTACCTTAAATACCATGTTGTAAAGAAAAGTGAAGGCCTTCAATGAATGACAGACACGAAAATAAGAAAATGTAAAAATAAATAAAACATTATGTAAATTTGCAAAAAAACAAAACATATATAGGTGGGATAGGTGGGGGAGAGACAGTGTGAAGGCCCTGAAAAGGGCAGTGTGTACACCATGAAACTTGGAAAAGAACCTTGATATGTATGATGGCTACCTACTCATATACACCCTAGTAGTATAGCAAACATTTCCAAGCCCTGCTTAGACAAAGCCCATTCTCTCCTGCTACATTATTCACTGTTTCTTCAATTTTAATTAAGTTTAACTAACTATGATTTCATTTTAATATTCTTATTCAATTATAGCTCCCCCTCACTTTTCCACTTTTTTCTAACCAGCCATGCTTACTTCCCTCTCCTCTTACTGGTTCAACAACCTCCTCCCTCCCCTTCCTTTATGCTTCCAGCTTTCCTGCCTTCCAACCCCCACCCCTATCCATTTGTATCTGTACTTGCATGTACTCTTATTATTTAATTCCCAGATTTCAAAGTATTTCTTCCTTAACTTCTTTTCCCTGTTTCTCTTCAGCACTCCCATTCACTCTTTCAAGAACATCTTACTTCCTTACAACCCACCTCCCAGTAGCCCAGCCAGATCTCTAACCTAATCTACCCTATCCCTTTACCCACAATGTCTTTCCACATGCAGCTTATGCTTCTAATCTGTGGATGGAGCCAAGAGGATCCTGTGAAATGTCAGTACACTTCTTCCAGACTAAACACCATCACTTGCCAGGAGAGAGCCACTGCACAAAAATCACTCCAAGAACAGGAAATCCGACATACTGAAAAACATCCGAAAAGTTACGTATCTCCCACATTTTAATGCAGTATGTTGCCTTTCAAAATCTAATATTGGCTAGACTGAGTCAATATAAATATGAGTACATGACACCATGAAACAGACTGAATATTTTGTGTCATTATAAACGAGTGCTGCTCTAAATGAAAAGTATGATGGTACGGTTAACGGTGAGAAATTAATTGGTACCACAGAATATCTGACACTACCGATGAGGTGTCGCATAAACCAATGTTGTTATGAACAGGTTCAAATGTACATGCTTATACTAATCAATGATAGGTAGACGGCACATAACTCATCAACTACACTGCATATGACTTACCTGAGGCTGTGCCAATCAAATGAATGTTGTCAACTGGAGCTGTAACAATTCTAGCAGTTGTTTTTGCTTCAACATTTCCTTCAGAATGTGACTTCAACTCCCCATGCTCAGGAACTACTACTTCTAGAGGTTTAAACTCATTAGCATCAGGATTTAAGCCTTTTGCCAGTTCCTCCTCAATCTGTTTCCTCATTGTCTCCTCTTTTTCATTTATATTCTCCTTTTCATGGTTCTTTGCAGTGTTCTCTACGCAGATGATCTGATTCTTCTCCTGCTGTTCACCATCTTCATACTCCTCCTCCTCCTCTTCCTCCTCATCATCATCATCACCATCGCCATCGTGAACTTCATCACTTCTATTGTCAAGCTCTTCAGAACCATCAGAGCTGCTGTAAATTATGCCGAAAGAATCTCCTTCATTTACACTTTCAGTACTAGCAGCTGGAAGTCTCTTAGCAGCCAATATATCTTCTGCAGTATTGATATCTGGATCACCAACTTCAGCATCAGGAATAAACACTTCATCATTGTTTGTACTTCCTGGGAGTGTACCAAAAAATGACCTTAACACTGTCTCAAAAGATGGCTTACCAACATAGTTGTATGTATTTGAATGACCTATCACAGGCAACTGCAATGCAGGGTCAATGTGGTGACTGCTAAGGATTGGGTGTTCAGACCTGTCAGGTAATATTTTCTTTGTACAATCTGCAACTCCCATCAAAGTGAAGGACAAGCTCTGAACAAGCTCTGTCTTTGCCTTCTTGTATGTCTCAGCCAGTTGTTCTGCGAGGCACATGTAGTCATCAACAGAAACGAAGCGGTATGACTGACGCAAGAAAGAGCAGATATCTAAAACAAAAGAACAAGCAATTTAAAGAACCTTGCAAGTTGTCACCCATGCCACACAAGATAAAAGGCTCTTCATATTACAGTGACTTCCCATTTAACATTAAATTCCTATTTCTACAGTGGTAAATTCTCTCCAGTTCAAGTCAAAATCCATTTAGGTGTTTAAGGTTGGTTTACAGATGATGGCTCAGTTACCAGTACTAGTTGTGCTGGAAATTAATCTTAAGTCATCACTTCCCTACCAAATATGCAGCAGCAGATATGGAAAATTTGAAAAATCTAGAGTTCTACCAGGCAGTAAAGGGACCTACCTTAACAGAAATTAAAACAAATCAATACTGAACATATAAAATGTAAAATGCATAAAAGACAAAAAAAAAAAAGTTTCTACCAACTTACAGTTAACAATTAAAAATCAGAGGAGCTGAGAGTACTTCTTTAAGCAATTTGACGTTCAGGTGACCATGCATCATGATAAATTCTTATAATAAAACCAACCAGACGCACTAATTTTTCAAATTTATTTTTGGAATAAAACTCTACATGTTTCGGACAGTTCCTCTGTCCATCATCAGGAGTTTTTCATTGTACACACAGCAATGGTATATGTCATACAGGTTTGCTGATGGCCTGCAAGCAGGATCAGGACAGAACTAGCTGTCAGCAAACCTGCATGACATATACCATTGCTGTGTGTACAGTAAACAACTCCTGATGATGGACAGAGGAACTGTTTAAAACATGTAGAGTTTTATTCCAAAAATAAACTTGAGAAATTAGTGCATCTAGTTGGTTTTATTATAAGAATTCTCTAAAGCACTGGCGATATAAAGGATAGCAGGAGGTGCATTCTCATGATTAGCCCTAGGAGTTTCAGGTACTGTGCTGGAAAAGGAATGCCACCGGAACCATTTTATGTTTTGCACATTCAACTACAATATGGTCTACTCAAGACAGGACTTCACAGATCGCCATGTTCGTTACAACAAGCAACTGTTCATCATGAAATTATGGCCTATATGAGTATGTCAGCAGCACTTCTTCTTGCCAGTAAGCTCAAAGACATGAGCACCATTCACAGACACCTTGCTTCACAAGCTGTCGTTGGTTCACCACTAATGCATTATAATACTCATTAACGCTTTGGCAAAATGGGGTCCCAAACTACGTAACTTCACACCTAATTCCACGTGGTGAAAGTCAAATGTCTTCTCTAAAGGCTCCTTTCTGCTGACTTCATTCTCTTTGGTGTAATAACCAAGCTACTATCCATTAACCTTTAGATGTAGGCAGTTCACATACACTGCAGTGTCAGCAGCCCAGAAGATTCTCAGGATATGTAAATGTTTGTCACAATATGTATGAAAACTTTAAATGTATTGAAGGATACAATGATATTTACAAACAAAACTGCATTTACTCAAGCAAGCATGGAGAACATTTTAGTCTACACCATAGTTTACTATAAAATATTTTTAGGCAGTATAAAAAAGAAGCATTTCTCTAAAAGACACAAATTTTAGTAGTATGCTTCATTTCATTCTCCTTAGCCTTAAATTCGGGCTTCTTTCTTCTGAATTCTTCCCCATTGTCAAGGAAAAAGTTCTATGTATGGGCCTATGGAAAAAGGGGTATACAGTTACAACCAAAAGAAATATGACTTGCAAAAACACATGAATATGTTAATATTTACAAGTGATCAGAGTCACTCAGTGTTTGTCCACAGTGCAGTGAACCTGCTTTTTCCAAAATTTAGTATATGTATGTATTCAACTCCATTGTTCCCAAAATAAAGCTTCACAATGAAGATACTGAATCCGAGCTGATCTGCAATACTAATTCAGATGCATATGAGAATACAGAATCACAAGAAAATGATTACGATTTTGATGGAGAACAACAACCATCAGCACCACTGCCATAACAACAATCTCAAGCTAACAAAGGGCATACCCATCACTTAATGGGTGGTGACAAGAGGCCAGGCACAGAATGCAGAACTGCAAAATATTTGTCACCTCTAAGAATTTTCAAGTTCTATTTTGCATCTGTTATTCCTCTGCTGGTGACAAAGACCAACAAACACTGCCACTAATATTTGGACAGATGTAAGAGAACACCAACCCCACTTCCAGATATTATAAATTCTGATATGTTTTCATTTCCAGCAATCACTGTATGGATTGGCCATAACACGTAAGATAGACACGGGAAATACTGGACAAGGCAGAACAATTCTTCACACCTTTGTACCCCAATACAATGATACAAGACCACTTCTTGCACGTTATGTGTTACTTCCACTTCACAGTGAAAATTAGAAGAAGAGAACAGGCACATAGCCAAAGTTCATCATCATCATCATGTTCCTGAAGTGTTAGGTGTGTTTCCTGTTCCTTGATACTCAAGATGAAGTTGGTCCCTCCATCTCTTCCTCGGTCGTCCTATGTTCCTTCGTCATTTTGGTTTATATTCTAGTGCTTGTTTTGGTAGTCTGTTTGTGTCCATCCTCTGTACATGTTGTAGCCACTTTTTCTGGTACTGTTTTATTTCCTTTACTATGTTCTGTACTCCCATTTTTTACCTAATACATTGATTCTTTTCTTTATCTAGTTTTGTTATTCCAAGTAAGTGTCTCAAAAATTTCATCTGTGCTGCTTCTAAACGTTGTTCCTCTCTTTTCTTCAGTACCCAAGCTTCACTTCC
>Ga0123354_10011093_pt1 | contig 13906 bp, 10 predicted proteins | sample TergutLab28metaG_2_FD_97872 | JGI IMG/M metagenome (GOLD analysis project Ga0123354, IMG submission 97872) | Labiotermes labralis P4 segment gut microbial communities from Petit-Saut dam, French Guiana - Lab288 P4 | ecosystem: Host-associated > Arthropoda: Insects > Digestive system > Gut ... | reverse complement strand
CTTGAAATTGGGGGGGGGGAGTTCACAGCTAGCAACTGAATTAGGATTTGATTCTCATGACCAATTTACGATCTTGGGAATCCAATATGGAACTACAATTGCAAAATCGGTGAAAGACAGCTGGGCAGGAGCCGTTCGGGCGGTACGTGCACAAGCAAGAAAAGTCTATGCTCAAACCCTCTGCCTCGCACAACGAATACAATATGTACACCTATGTCTTCTCGCGAAAATTTGGTATCTGGCACAAATCCTCCCACCCACCAACGATCAGGTACAACTGACAAATGTGTGCAACTGGTTCATCTGGCAAGGTGCAATATTTCGTGTACCTGTGACCACACTACAACTCCCATACGTACGAAGAACAGTTCTATTACAACATCACTGTTGAGGAAGTGGAATCTCACCGGATCCATTGCGAACCCCCCTAATGTACACGACCTTCCAACTGGGATAACCTACATCCTTCACTACGCCTTGGACATGGCATATATCCCCCCACCAGGCCCACAAGAAACCATAAAAAAGTTTTAAAATCGTCTCTACGGAGTGCTGTTAACAATGGCCACAACGAGTAACGTAACTTTGAGCTGTATATTGCCCGCAAATACCCAGTAATCGCTTGGCAGCGAGTATGGACAAATTTACACACCACCGGACTTTCAAACCCTATCAAATCAACGTGATATGCTGCCATACACGAAATAATACCGCCTAACTAACGTTTAGCAGCAATTCATGTCACCACAACAACATCCTGCGTGAGATGCTGGGCAACAGATACACTACTGCATCGAATAATTGCCTGAAAGGAAGGACTAGTGATACGGACTTGGACAAACACCAGGATTGCGGCAATACTACGCATAGACCCCACACACACACCTGGTGAATGGACCCTACGCCCGACCTACTATCACTGGCACCCCGAAAAACAGGCGGCAATAATGTGGATAGTGGCCCATCTAGTAGTATACCGTCTCCAGACACAGCGACGCCTCTTTCTTCTTGCAACGAGCCCGCTGGAAAGAATACCACCAAGCACCCAAGACACAGTCACCAGATTCGTTTAAAGCCAGACTAAAATGTCATAGTATGGCACCGTACATCTTTGGACAGCAAACACCTCCCATTCCATCTAGGACTCATCACCACTGGCGGTGACATAATGTACAGTATGCCACAAGATACCAGTAAGGGACATCAGTAAACCCGTTGATTCTGTAACGTATAAGTACCAACAAAAACACAGTTTTTTACCAAAAAAATACCACCGGGAGCTTGGATGTCTCTCTGTTGTGAGTTTTGTGTGTTGTCAGGTAGAGTATCTGAAGCGCAAAAACAAGGCCACATAGAATGTCTACCAAAAGTAGGTTTCCCAGACCACCCGAAAAACTACAGACCCGTCAAGAATCCTTAGTAGAGTTTATGAAATACTCACGAGGATCCTAGCTAATCGCTTGCGCACAAGGATAGAAGAAGTACTGTACCATAATCAATATTGTGGAAAACATGATAAATCAATATATGATGCGGTTGCCACAGTACGTCATATTTGAGCGTACGACGAAGTTACAAAAAACCAATATGCCTACTATCGATCGACTTCAAAAATGCATTGGATAAGATATCACAAAACTTTCTGTTTAATATTCTAGCAGAATACGGTATAAGTGATTCGTTCTGTACACGACTCAAGACTATCTATGCCATTGCCACTTAAATCTTGACAATAAATGGGCACACATCATCACCGATTAAAATATTAAGCGGAGTGCGACAAGGATGCCCACTCTGTATGATACTTTTTGCACTGTGCGTAAATCCGTCTCTCATTAAGCTCGACTCAAAGCTACAGGGAGTAAATTAAGACATAATACTACCAAAACGACTGATGTAGCATACCCTGACGGTATTGCGATCTTCATACTACATCCAAGTGAGATAGACAAGATTAAGGAATCATTTCACTTATACATGCTAGCTACTGGTGCAAGGATAAACGAAGACAAATCCCGTGCCATTGCTCTAGGTGCTTGGACCAAAACGACACTAATAATGATCTTCAAATACTATGGAGACATAAAAATTCTTGGCTTCAATACGACGGCGAACATAAAAGAGTCAGCAAAATAATCATGGGCTATACTGACTTCCAAGATTCGTACAAATACACAGAACGCCTACCACAGAGCGCTGAACCGTGGTAATAGAATTTGATACATTAACGAGATCGTACTAGACACAGCATGGTACAAAACACAGATATTCCACCCTCCCGCGGACATCCTAAGACGCATGAACACAGCGATATCTTGGTTCATACGGAAGGGCGCAATTTGTAATGTCCCACTATCCACGCTACAACTGCCCAAAGAAGCCGGATGTAGAGCATTGATACACAAAATGGCAAAATGTATGACGTTATTCATCCTACGAATGGAGAAGCAAGGACAACAATAAGCTACTTTCACAACAGACTGTCTCACAAGATGGCACCTACACGGAAGAACAGCCAACCGCCACAGTTAAGAAGGATACCAGCGAAATTTGATTACCTATATCGCTACAACATCGAAGCGGCATGCACGCCCATAAGAGGTGACTCTGAAAACCACAAATCCCATAATAAAGACTTTACGCAGCCCTTTCAACGAGCGTAGTACTGCGACTGGATCCCCTGAAATGCGCATACAAAAACTATCGCCCAACAACGACTGGACACGAATATGGAAGAATTTAAAGGATACCCCAGTATCTGATAACACGAGATGAATATGGTACCAAGTGCTACATGATTTAATTCCCACAATCTCACGACTACGCCGTATAAAGATGCTACATTCGAACTCCTGCCAGAGATGCTCAATGGCCGATACACTGGAACACAGATTGACGGAATGTGGTGAGGGTCTAAGAATATGACTATAGACGAAAACTCCAATTGCATTGATACTGCGAACGATTCCACCCCGAATACCGGATGAATGGAAATTACAACCACAGTTCAGTACATGGCCCACTAAAAGGAACAACGCAATATTGTCGATGAGAGAAAACGTCATTTTCAGAATCCAGCAACGTAAACCCTGACCCTACATGACTTCATGGACTTCCTACTCCGAACTAGATGGATACTGTTGAATCAATACGGGGTCAGAATCTCGTTGGCAACTACCTAACATTCATTGACTAAAATTAAATGGACTCCCATCATGAATATCATGACTGATAACACAGTACTTTTGAAAGACCAAATAATATGCCTAACAGTAACATTGCTTAAAGGAACCAATAGGCATCCAACAATCTTCATGTATTGACAAATATAATATTCGATAAAATAAAAAAAATCCCATCGGGGGTGTTGTGTGTTTTCAAGTACAGGTCTCTGCGACGGGCTGATCACTCGTCCAGAGGAGTCCTACCGATTGTGATACGTCATTGTGTGTTGAAACACCAAGAATTAGGTGGTCCTGGCCCACTGGGAACTGTTGCACCAAAATAAAGAAAAGTAGCGCTTAAAATATTTTTGTGCCTGCAATACGTTTTTATATTCCCATAACATGCACGATTAGCAGAGTCACATAAAATTAAAACAGAAATTTTGACCGAGTCTCAGAAAGCCATGAATCTCAGTTGGTACAACGCATGCACGTATCTATGTGCGAAAGATTTGCTCATATCATGTATACAAACACAGTGCGGTCCAAAAAACTTAGGAGTGGTTGTTTTTAAAATCGAAGACACACGAGGAAGACAATACCTTTGTTTATTCACAAATAAGCTCCATTGGCATATATTCAGGATTTGCTCGGTCGTGCAGTTTCTGAAAAGCTGCCGAAGTTTCATCTTTTTGGATCTTCTTCACTTCATCAGTCACTTATTCTTGGATCTCAGCAACATCCGCAAAGTTGAGTCCTTTTAACTTCGTATTCAAATTGAGAAACAGAAAATAGTCTTGATGAGATAAATCTGGAGACTACGTCGGGTTGTAACTTTTTTGGGGTCAAAAATCGGCCAACACTTGCAGCTTTGTGGGCGGGCGCATTATAGTGCAACAAGAAAAAAATCTCCAGAGCAGAACGCAGCTGGATGAGCCCAATGGGGGGGACGATCCATTACTCCTTTACAAAATTGTGCATTTACAGTTTTTTCTTCTGATACAAATTCTTTGTTCACTGTGCCTTGAGAGTCGAAAAATTATCAATATGTTCTTGATGCGGGACCTTTTATTCGGCCGAGAGGATGTCTCACCAACACATTCAGAAGTCTGTCGCTTTGTTACGTGGTCATAGGCAAAACACCACGTCTCATTTCCCGTAATAATTTTGTTTAAAAATTTTTGCGTGCCTCGGCCATGGAGATAATATGTTGGCAAGATGTGACTCGATCTTCTTTTGTTCAGGTGTCAAGGGCAGTGGAACAAAACGTGCACACAACTTTCTCTTTCCCAAATCCTCTTTCAGAATCCTAAGAACTACAGTCTTGGGGAAGTTCAAAGGTTCAGCTATCATTATTGATGTGATTCGACAGTCAATTTTTGACCAAATCAGCAACAGCAGCAATGTTTACCTCAGTTTGAGTTGATTTTGGATGGCCACTTCTCTCGTCATCTTCTACCAGCTCCCTTCTGTCTCGAAAACGAGAATTCCACCTAAAAATATTTCATCGGTTCAGAGTCTCATTCTCATAAGCCTTTCGCACCAATACTAGTGTTTCTGTCGCACAAAGACCGGTTTTGAAACAAAATTTTATGGCAAACTTCTGTTCATTTCCGCCATCCATGACCTATAAAGAAAACTGACTTTACAGGACAAGTAACAACTCGTACACTGTCGAAGGTAAACAAACGAAACGCGGAGTTTGAACGGATGTTGATTTATACTACTTAGTTTTGGGGTTGGCCGATAGATCGCTCTAGTTCTGTTATTTAAAAAATCAGTCCTAAAGTTTATGGAACGCACTGTTTAAAAACTGTTCTTATTACATGTTTGTTCTGAGGTATTCTCCAAACAACGAACCTACGGTTTGTTCGTTGTCTACAGGTCTTCTTTGTACTACGGAAGAAGAACAATCAGATATCTTTCCTGCATCTATGGCACCATACAATGATGCCTTTTGATGCCTGGATATGCGTGACATACGTACCAGGTGAGTTCTTCAGTTACACTTAAGAGTATTCATTGACACTGCAACAATCCAATAAATCTTGTCTATATATTACAATACATAAATTCAGACATAGATGTGTCTACTGCACAGACTTCCTCTTCTTCTTTTTTCCGTGTAAATTTATGAGCATTTTCTGCATGATTACGTATATCCACAGAGGGACAAAGAAACATGTAGGCAGGCAGGCAGGCGAGTGTATTGAAATCCTTTGGCCTCCAATACTTCTGAAAGTGCCTGGATGAATATGAGAAATATGGAATATATATAGTGTTAGGCATTGGTGTACCAAGAGGGCGGGTTGGGGGGGGGGGGTTCAAATCCTCCACCCTCAGAAATTCTGAAGGCCATCCAAAATCGTGCCAAAATTAACCCGATTCTGAAAACTGTTAAAAATTGCTGAATTTAGGACGCCAACACCCCAATATGTTCGGAAAAAAGGCAGTAAAATTCTAAAACTACCGCCGGTTCGCAATTGTTTTACATTAGCAATGACAAATCAATTGGTTGTCGTCATAAATAGTCTAAAAGTACCAAAAATTAAGAAACTTTTACTGTGTGAAATAAATTTTTTGTACCAAATTACAGCTTCCTCTAGAACCCCTGACTAGGGGGCTACCGCCCTCAGATCCCCGTTCTCTCTGTCCTCTGTCCTCAACTGAATTTGTTGAAACCCCGAACAAAATTACTGGGTACGCCACTGGTGTCAGGAGGCAAGTGGGGTATGTTTTTGTGGGTGAGCACATTCAGTTTATTGTAATTGCAAAATATTTATACTTGAAAAAACAATTCATGCTACGCAATGCCGGCCCTCGGGAATGCCCATAAGTAAATTCAACTCTCACAAATCTTGCTTATGAAACCAGTCGCCAGACGGACAAATTCTAAATCACTATGTGTGTCTGCAGGCGGACATGGAACTGTGCTGGGCCTCATCAACTCATTTGTGCACATCATAATGTACACTTACTACCTGCTGGCCGCCTTTGGACCAACAGTGCAGAAGTACCTCTGGTGGAAGAAGTATATTACAACCCTGCAATTGGTAAGGCATCTTTGTGTTTGTCGAGTTTGATATAAAACTGTGTATTTACTGCATCACTGTGTCGAAACATACAAAGGATGAATATTATTACGTTATAAGCCCTTTATTGTCGGTAAAATTTTGGAAAATTGTTCAAGCTAAAATCTTGATTTCATATCAAGTACCTTCTCTTGGTTCTCAAATACGAGGTAGGGAGTACTCAAGAAATGAGCAAGATAAATGGTGTGAGTAACGATACTGAGAAATTTAACGGTCTATGCCTGCTGTTGTATTCCCCACAAAGCCCCTCTCATCTCAAATATCCACTATCATGAACGAGGATATGAATTTTATAAACTGTGTAACAAAAACTGAACAGATGCCTGCATGGCATTAGGAGGAGATATGTTGGAAGCGAAGGGTTACAGTTGAAGGCTGACGTAGAGGCGCTACAAGCAAGCAGCATTTTCTTTTTAGCCTCAAAGTGAGAACAGAAAACAGGAAATGCCAGCTTTGCTACTAGATTAACAGAGTGGGAATTTAAAACATATGGGCACAGTGTCATGTTAGACGTGAGTGAATTTTCTATCGTGTGAAATCCGATGTCGAGCTCCAATCGTCTCATTCCTTTACAGTGTTTTATAGTGGCTTGCCCTAACACCCTGACATTTTGTGGTTACTTTTCAACTCTGGATATTTGAGATTTTGTAGAGAATTTATTTGAAGCCAACTCTCGGAAATGACAAGAATAATTAGTGTTGCAAACATTTTAGTAAAATTTTTGTTTACAGGCTGTGAGTTCAATGACTTGAATTTCACCTAACTAATATATAAAAATTAACTTCCAACCCCACTGGAAATACATTTTGTCCATAATACAACAGCCAACCGTTAATCCTCAGAACAAATAGAACTAATTGTTTTTCATCCCTGCGCTCTGTTCTGTTTACAGGTGCAGTTCGTGATATTGTTCACACACGCGTCCCAAGTGCTGATATACGAGTGTAATTACCCAAAATCAATTGTCTTCTACATGATGGCCAAAACAGTGCACTTCCTCTACATGTTTGGCGGCTTCTACAAGAGAACTTACCGCTCCTTAAAGAACGCCTGTAGCCTGTATATTTTAGTACAATTTTCTGATAAGTTTTATGTGCATGTATTTGTGTGTGTGTGTGTGTGTGTGGTGTGTGTGTGTGTGTGTTTGTGTGTTTGTGAGCGCACATTTGCTCACGAATATTCATATTAACGAGTAGGTACTCTATAAAAAACATTTTTCAGGACCCACAGATATTTAACTGTAATATACATTAGAAAATATACCAAGTAGGGTATTGTTCAGGTTGTTTTAAGACACATATAATTAAGTATCTAATAATATAAAGATAACATTCTCTTTTGTCTGAATAATGATAGGCAAAAGGGTCACGTGTTTCCGCTACCAGACAACACTTAAAGCCAGTCCTGGGCAAGAAGTTTTGTTACTTTGGCAACAAAAACATATTCCAGCCAAATCATTTATGTGTTTTATATATATATAAATTTGACTGAGACTAAAATCGGATGTGAAAAAAATTGAGCGTGTGTAACTATAATTTTGCCTTTTGTTTTTTATGGGTGTGAAACTTGGTCGTTGACATTGCGGGAGGAAAGCAAGTTGAGGGTGTTTGAGAACATGGTGTTGAGGAGAATATTTGGACCTAGGAGGGGCGAGGTACCGGGGGAATGGAGGAGATTGCATAACGAGGAGCTAAACGATTTGTACTGCTCACCCAATATTGTGCGGGTAATAAAATCGAGAAGAATGAGACGGGTTGGGCATGTGGCGCGTATGGGGGAGGAGAGAGGGGTGTATAGGGTCTTGGTGGGGAAACCGGAGGGAAAGAGACCACTGGGGAGACCTAGGTGTAGATGGGTTTGTGTATATGGACTGGATTGGGCTGGCCCAGGATAGAGACAAGTGGCGGACGTTTGTGAGTGCGGTAATGAACCATCGGGTTCCGTGAAAAGCGGGGAATTTCTTGACGAGCTGCAAACCAGTTACATTCTCAAGAAGGACTCTGCACCATGGAGTAAGTTAGTGTTGATTTGTTCAGTTCCAATCCAATGAAAAAATACAAATTATGCATCAGTTCAACATTTCCAACTAACTATACTACATATGCATAATTAAACATTTGCCATCTTGCATCAAGAGACTTATCGTGGCAAATAGCTTAACGAGAGTTAAGGCAAAATACACAATGGGAGTTGAGAACTTTAATTTAAGAAGTAGTCAAATTAGAAACAGAGGGATATTATTTTTGAACCTGTCCTTAATACAAGCCCAACACTTTCCCTCCACTCTCACCCCAGTCTTTTTTATTTACCACTCTTCAACTCTGTAACCAGAATTACTCACAAGTAGCAAAAATAATTATTATGGAGATATTTGCCGAAAATCGCCACTCTCTATTTAACCTCATGTTTACAACCATAATATATATATAAATGGCTTGCGAGACTTAAGGAAGATTATAGCACGATTCGCGAGCAAAAATATAAAATGTACCTGCCATCGCTATAAATTCAGGAAATTATTCCAGATCCTATGGACAGAAAATCAGTCAATTCCAGGTGAAGATATTGACTGTAAAGGAGAATCATAATACAAACCTAATCCCTCTCCTATCCTCCTCTCATTCGAACACAACCCCTCTAAATCAAATTGTAGGTAAACGGAGAAAAAGAACTACGGAAATATCACAAAATATCTGCGTCACATTTTTAACACTGCCAATGGAGAAAAGATAAATTTTGAGACGTATAATTAAGTAACGGACGTGTTACTGCATAGTTCAATTGAGAGTCTGTGAGTATTAACATAATTAAAAAATGCTGCGACTGGATTAATTTTTGGTAAAATTTACTGAGCTCTCAAAACACAGGAAATGAACATCCCACCTGCCTCATGTCTTTTCTTTCGTATTGCCACCTCCTACATCTTGTCACCTATCTCCCACACTTTCACCTTGCTTCGTGTCGCATCCTGACCGGATTTCAGTTCCCTTGCGTTCTCACCTAGACTGCGGGCGCTGTATAGAGTATCGACAGATAATTTCCCACCTGTTGCTTCCGGCTGGCTGCCCAGTACGACTTCCATCATGCGCGGCGCATGAAGTCAGTATAGTCTACCAGCGATAGATGTCGTTGCTGCTGCATTCGGTAGAGTACTAAATGTGGTAGTATCCACACTATCGCCCCATGTCTCTGTGGCGGCCAGAGTTGCAACTGGGGCCACAGACTCCAGTCAGCGGGAATGCTGCGCGAGTCCGTTCTAAGCAGCCGAGCAATTCGTTCCTGCGTCCACTACCAGACGGCGGTTCCTTCGTTACATTCCGTCAGCCGGTGTACGATGGTGTCTCGACTCTCACAGTGTCTGCAGTGGTCCGACTCCACGAGCCTGATGGCGTGTAGGCGCTCATTGGTCGGGACTATATCATGTAGCACTATGTACCACATGGAAATGGTTACCTCTGACATCCAGGCCGTGTGTAGGTTTTTTCCACACTTGCTTGCATTTTGTGTCGGGACTTCGTTGCGATATCCTCATTTCTCGTGATTCCCTCGTCGCTGCCGCCATTGAATGCAGGGTGCTATACACGCGCCGTTTGGATGTCCAGAGCGTTTCATCGTTCCCACGGGGTGCTATGTAGACCATGTCCAGCGCATACCGATATAAGTATTCTAATGACGTAGATTTCCTCACTCTGTGCGGTGGTTTCGCCCTGGGCCCAGCCAGGTTCCACTCCTGGAACCATGTTGCTTTTGCGGACCCATTCTTTGTAATTTGTAACCACATTCGACAGATCAAGAGGGCCCGACAATTCGCCTCAATGTCTATTAAGCCCCAGCTCCCTTGTCTATTCGGTCTCTGTAGTGTTGTTATTGGTACCCGGAACGTTCCTCCCTTCCATATGTGCCACACGATGGCGGTCGTCAATTGTCGGGTACACGTCGTAGTTGTCGGGAACCCGTGGACCGTGTGCCAGATTTAAGCTAGAAGGTACGTTTGCACGTACCGGATACGCTGGGAGAGGCATAAGTCCCGACCGTAAGTGTCCCTTGCCTGGGCTCTAACCTTGCCTGTTACATTCGTCCAGCTCTTGTTCATTAATTGCTCGATGGTGTCGTAAAGGTGACGCCTAGAATCTTTACTTCGGTGGGGTATGTTATGTCCAGAGTATCCGTGGATATGCTACATCCTCCCACTGCTGATGCCTTTGATTTCCTTGCGTTCAGGCCTGCACCAGTTGCTTTCTCGTAGCATTGTATGGTTTCCTGAACGACAGGTAAGTCCGTCGGTGTCGTCTCGAAAATTGTGACATCGTCAGCCTATGCCACCACCACGGTCTCTTGGGCTCGTTTTCCAATTCGAATACCGGGAAGTTTGTGCTCCAAGATTCGGAGAAGCGGGTCTACACATATGGCAAAGAGCAACATGCTCAAGGGAAACGCTTGCGTAACCGAGCAGTGAATCGGGATCGGCCGTGCTATGTAACCGTTGATTTGGACCGAGGATAAGGCATCCTCATACAAGCACTTGATACGTTCTATGAAATATTTTCTAAAACCATAGCTCCTCAAAATGGTGAAGAGATACTGGTACGAGTTTCCATCGAAGGCCTCCTGAAAATCTAAGGAAAAGACGCACAGCAGAGCTCACTTCACCTCGGCCTGTGCGATAGCCTCTCGCACAGTCGTCACCGCCTGAAAGATGGCCTTTGCTGGCACCCTACCTTAATGTACTTGTCTACATGCACACAGACATTCATATAATTATACACTAATTGTTGATACACTAACAACCGTTACGTAATTCACACCAGAATTTGTGCCTGCTAGAGAAAGAGGAGAGCAGCAGACGTAACCACGGTAATGCAACAAACCAACGGCTTGTGTTTTAGGTAAATCCTCAAATAAATTTTGTTACCGCCGTACGACTTCAAAGAAAATTCGAAGGTGTCGAGGACTGTTAGCGGAAATGCCAATTACCAATTTGTTCCAACATGAGAATCAATTTTATACATCTAGAAAGACAGAGAGTTGGGCGGACAGTTGGACAAGCATAACGACATCAACAGTCAATCTTCGTAATTTCTTTGTCAAAACGAATAAATACAATTCAAGCACCACATTTGTTACGATAACGTAAGATTTTTTTCTCTCTAATCTATATTTAACGACTCAATGAAATCACATATAACATTCGTGCGAAGAGACGCGCACAGACAATGACTTAACAGTTATGGAAAATATGCCAGGCTGCGAAATTTGTCCAACAGCTCTGTCTGAAAGAACGTAACTGTCCAGTTGGGACATCAGGAGTTCTGCTGCTTCCCATTTTGTACCTCCAAGACATAACATTTCTAATTGCTTACATAAAAATTTCGCTTGTTTCAAATGAAATCGGGGATTTATTTATGTAATATATCCTGTTCCTTGCACAAAACACGGCTGTTCCAGAGTGCAAGCAACAATATGCGCATTAATTTATAAGCAATAAGCATAATTAAAGGATTACATTTAAAATTATAATTATTTTCCGTCCAGTAACAATGGCTTCTTCATTATATATAACTGAAATACCATCAACGGTCTGTTAATGTAAATCCAGCAGTGACTCCCACGCAGTGACAAAAGTGGTTCCTGACATTTTGTGTTGTTGTGCACAGAAATGGCGGCATTGATAAAAACAGCGTACAACAAATACAGATACATCTTTTATGAATGTGCAGGTAAGAAACCACACCTAGACACAGGCCACGGGACATAATACCTAAGACAGGGGGTTCAGAATTTCAACATTTCTGAAATTCCCTCTCCAACCACAAAAATATAACGAACTACGGATTTTAAATTATTTGCCTTCACACGACTGACAAAAAGTTATATATTCTTATTGTTATGTCGATATATTCTTATTGTTATGTATGTTCTGTATATTCTGTTTTCATCGTGAAAACCGATACTCTTTGACTACCCTGAGTGAGGATTTTCCGTGCTTTTTACTTGGTTTGTAAAGCGAATTTCAGGGTATAATTCGCAAAGACGGGGCACGGCCCGCACTCTGCCTAAAGTAATTGTGTTGTTCTATGTATCTTTTTGTGTGTAAATGTGTACGGTACTACTGTCACCGGGTGTCAACACAACTGCAGTTAACATACATATATATATATATTTATAACGTAATAATATACTTAAAAAGGAACTTATCTCTAATTAATCAAATTATACAGTAATTATAGCGCAATTTGGTGATACATAAATTCGAGGAAAGCTGTCCACAGCTCGGTCCGATTTCCTGAATCATAAATCCAGACTCGTGAAATAAAATATGCAGTGTTAGTGAACCGGACAGTACATATTAAAATAGGTGAACAACGTGTTTCAGTAATTTTTGTATTCGTACCGTGCATCTTAATATTACTAAAGTTTATTTTATCAACAACTGGTGCACTAGTGAGTCGTCTTAAAAATCAATATTAAAATTTATATTAAATTGCCGGACAATGCAACATACATACACAAATAAGCACCTGATATATGCAGCCACTCCACCACCTTATTAACCACACACCGATGTATTTTAATGGACTGTTTTAACAACAGTACATTCAGTCAGCACGAATTAATGCGCTTCCTGACAGTGATGTAACTGTAACACCGAAACATGTCGGAGCTGTTTTAATGTAAATTTTAATGTAAATTTCAATATTGTTGATAAGACAATTCACTGGTGTATCAGTTGGCGAATAAATGAAAGTTTGATTATCTTCCAGTCTTTACTACTAAATAAATTGTGTAAAATTGCAGTGTTTTGTGTCAGTATATCATGAAAGAATTTTACTTGTAATGCAGTGTGTGTGTTCAAAAGAGATCCGATTTGGTTAGTGTACAAACCAAACACATCTTTCAGCAATATGTGTGCACACATCGGTGACTTACTCGGAATTGAATGTGTAAAAACCAAGGATAAACTAGAGTGTGTGTCTATGGAACTAGGGTAGACTCGAGTTTATACTCATAAGTATACACCATGATGAAATATTGCTTATATTCAATGTATGGTAAAACGACGCAAAAATTATATTAGAATTTGTTTTCTAGTCTATAGTTACAATGGAATGCTATACGAGATCATAAAATTGTGGGCTGTGTCTGTTTGTGCACTGTAGCTACGTGTACATAGGACAATAAGGCCTGGGTTTGTGTATTTCTACACCATGGATTTATCGTAATAATTCAGTGTCCACAAAAACCAACTAGAGGCTTTGGAACTGTGTGTCTACAAAAAAGGATTAGCCCTTAGTTTGTGTATTTATTAGAGAGGGTTAGACAACATCCGTGTTCACATAATCGAATTTCTTCATTTGTGTGTGTGTGGGTGTGTGTGTGTGTGTGGTGTGTTTTGTGTGTGTGTGTGTGGTGTGTGTGTGAGTGGTGTGTGTGTAAGTGTGGCGTGTGTGTGTGTGTGTGTGTGTGTGAGTGTGTGGTGTGCGGGGGTGTATGGTGTATGTGTGTGTGTGTGTGTGTGGGGTGTGCGTGTGTGTTGTGTTCGTGTGTGAACTGTTGTGTGTGTGGTGTGTGTGTGTGTATGGTGGGTGTGTGCATGGTGTGTGTGTGTGGTATGGGTGTGCTGTGTGTATGTGGTGTGAGTGTGTATGTGTG
>Ga0123354_10011090_pt1 | contig 13908 bp, 2 predicted proteins | sample TergutLab28metaG_2_FD_97872 | JGI IMG/M metagenome (GOLD analysis project Ga0123354, IMG submission 97872) | Labiotermes labralis P4 segment gut microbial communities from Petit-Saut dam, French Guiana - Lab288 P4 | ecosystem: Host-associated > Arthropoda: Insects > Digestive system > Gut ... | reverse complement strand
GCACAACGGATATCTTCTCCGGTACTCGCCCACAGCTGCATTTGCACTGCCATTACAGTACCAGTACACGTAAACCATGTCCGCATACTCTTTGTGTGTGAATGTACGCAGCATTTTGACGAACCGTTCCATAACACGCCACTCAGACAATGAAAACAGTCAACTACACCTCACACAATCTCTACTGTACCCCGCCATTGCACGAGAATGAGTGCAGTCATTTGTCGCCACAGTTGTGAACTATGTATTTTCTGAAGTCTTTCTGGCACAGTTTTTTACATTAGCAACACATGGTGATTCACCCTTCGTAGTATGATGCATGTGATGTTAGTTCTGATGTTTTTTATTACGTAATTGCTGCTCGTGCTCGCAGGATGGTTCGTAATTTCTTTTTTACCATATCTCGGTAACCGTTCAAAATCGGACCCATGTTCATATGAACATTTTTGCTTAGAATCACACATACTATCATTTCCCAAAGTATTGCAGATTCCTCCTGAATCACCCTGTATTTTGCATAATTAAATTATCCGCGGTAGACCAGTAATTATTGCAGAACTATAATATCCGCTGTACGTCGGTAGATAATGCAGTACTAGACTCTTCTCTCTACAAATTTAGATATTACGTTACTAAAATTACGAATATACGGCAGTAAATATAGCAGAATGACACTAATCGCTGTACACTTCTAATTATTGCTTAACTACAGTACACACTCAACTTCGGTAGATAAAGCAGAACAATAATATGTTCTGTACACCAGTACATAATACAGAAATACCTTCTTCACCATACGTCAGTAGATATTGCAGAATTAATATATACACTGTACCCCAATAGTTATTATAGAATTAAATAACCCGCCGTATGTCGGGTGATATTATTAAAAATATATTAAAATCTTTAGGCCAGTAGATATTGCAGAATTACGCAATCCATTATAATTCAGTAGATATTGCAAAACTACATTACTGATGTACAGCAGTAGATAATTCAGAAATAACTATCCGCTCTACGTCGGGAGATATTTGAGATATACACATTCCCCTCTAGGCCAGTAGATATTACAGAACTATACATTGCACTATACGTCAGTAGCTGTTGCAAAATTACCTTATCCACTCTGCACCTTTACATATTGCAGAACTAAACTCTCAGTTCTACCTCGGTAAGTACGGCAGATCTATATTTTCGACTGTAAGCCACTAGATATAACGGAAGTATACAATCTAGTAAACGTCAGTAGTTATTGCAGAATGAAACTATACGCTGTACACCAGTAGTTATTACTGAATTACACTGTACTCTCTACGCCAGTACAATTTAAGGAAATACACTCTCCAATATAAGCTACACTTAATGCAGAATTACAGTATATGATAGAGACCAGTAATTATTAGGAAACTACACCATACTCTGTACGAAAGTTATTGTTGTAGAACTACTATACACACTACAATCAGTAGAAATTTGGAATTACACTATCTAATGTACAACAGTTGTGATTGCAGTATTACACAATCCGCCGTATGTCGGTAGATATTGCACAAATTCACTATAATATGTACGCTAATATATATTACAGAACTACTATATCTAATATACGTCAGTAGCTACTGCAGAATTACACCATCTGTTGTACATCATTAGTTATTTCAGAAAGAAAATATCCGTTGTACGTCATTAGATATTGCAGATTTTCAATATCCCCAGTTCGCCTGTAGAAATTACACAGAAATACACTATCCACCATACGTCAGGAGATATTGCAGAATTACACTAAACGCTCTACAAAAATTGTTATTAAAAAATATACTATCCGCTCTAGTCGGTATTATAGCAGAACTACACTGTCGTCTGAACGCCAGTAGATATTACAAAAGTACACTATTCACTATACGTCAAGTAGATAATGCAGAATTTCACTATGAGTTGTACATCCGTAGTAAATGCAGAACTACCATATTCGATGTAAGTTGGTTAATATTTCAGAACTACACTACTCCCCGTATGCTAGTAGATAAAACAGAACTTTACTATCCACTATAATTCATAGATAATGCAGAATTCACTATCGGTTTTACACCAGAAGTTATTTCGAAACTACACTCTCCGCTGTACGTCGGTATATGTTTCAGAACTACAATATTCTCCATACGGCAGTATATATTACAGAACTAAATTATTCACTATACATCAGTAGTTATTGCAGAATTACGCTATATGCTGTACGTCGGTAAATATTGCAGAACTACACTATCATCTGTACGCTAGTAGATATTAGAGAACTACGCTGTCCAATATATATAAGTAGATATTGCAGAAATAACCTAAATGCTCTACAACACTAATTGTCGCGTAAATACACTATACGGTGTACGTCGATAGATATTGCATAACTACACTACTCGCTGTACGTCGTAAGAGATTACGGAAATACAATAAAAACTATACGTCAGTAAAACTTACAGAATTGCACTATCAGCTTTACACCAGTTTCTATTGCAGAACTACACTATATGCCATACTTCGGTGCATATTGCAGTTCTACACAATATCCTGTACGCCAGTAGATACAACAGAGGTACACTATAGAATATACGTCATCAAATATTGCAGATTTATACTTTACGCTCTACACCCGTAATTATTGGAGAAGTACACAATACTCTGTACGCCAGTTGATTTTACAGAAATAAAATACCCAGTATAATCCATTAGATAACCTCAGAATTACATTATCCGTTGTACATCAGTTTTGATTGCAGAATTACACTATCCACCGTACGTCGGGTTATATTACATAAATCCACTATAATCTCTACCCGAATAAGTATTACATAACTACACAATCCAATATACGGCAAGAGCTATTCCAGAATTACACGATACTTTGTACACTAGTAGTTATTACAGAATTATATTACCCGTTGCACAACAGTAAATATTGCAGAAATACACTATACCCTAAACGCCAGCAGAAATTAGAGACCTACAATATACATTATATGCATGTAGTTATAGCAGAATTACATTATATGATATACACCAGTATTTATTGCTGAACTACACAAAACTCTCTGCACCAAAAATAATACAGAACGATATTATAAATTATGAATCAATAGATATTGCAGCATTACACTATTCGAAGTACACCAATAGTGAATGCAGAACTACACAAAACTCTGAACGTCGTTCGATATTGCGGAAATATAATATAATCTGTACGTCAGTAGATATGGCAGAATTAATCGATCCTCTGTAAAAAAGTATTTATTGCAGAAGGATAAAATCCGCCGTACGTCGTTAGATAATGCATAACTTCACTATAAATTTTATTTCAATAGATATTTTAGAATTACACTACCACTATAAGTAAGTAGTAATAAAAAATGGAACTATTCTTTGTAAACTAGTAGATATTGCAGAACTACACTATGCGATATACGTCGGTAGATATTATAGAATTACACAACATTCTGTTTGCCAGCAGCTGTTACAGATCTACAGTATCCACTATACGTCAGTAAGTATTGCACAATTACACCTTCGCTGTACACCAGTAGTTATTACGGAACTAAAATATCCGCTGAACTTTGGTATGTATTGCAGAAGTACAAAATTTTCTGTACGCCAGTAAATATTACAGAACAAAATTATCCAATAACGTTAGTAGAAATTGTAGAACTACATTATGCGCTGTACACCAGTAGTTAATGCAGAACAACACTACCCGCTGTACGCCGGCTATTATTGCAGGAATATATTTTTCTCTGTAGGCCATTCGGTAATACAGAACTACTCCCTCGAAAATAAGCCAGTAAAAATATCAGAATTAAACTATACTTTTACGTCGGTAGATATTGCAAAACTAAACAATTCTCTGTACGACATTAGATATAAAAGAACTGCACCATAAATTATACGTCAGTAGATATTGCAGAATTAATTTAAAAGCTGTACACCAGTAGTTGTTGCAGAACTAAACTCTCCGTTGTACATGGATTGATAAAGCAGAACTAAGATATCCGCTGTAGTTCCATAGATATTACAGAACTACACTATCCATTATACGTCAGTAGATAATGCAGAATAACACTATCCGTTTTACACAAGTAGTTAATGCAGAAATACACTATCCGTTGTAGGTCAGTAAATATTGCATAATTTCACATTAATCTGTACGCCACTCGATATTGCAGAACTATACTATTCACTATACGTCAGTAGATATAACAGAATTACTAATTCGCTGTACATCAGTACTTATTGCCGAACTAAACTTTTTACTGTAGGTCGATATTTACTGCAGAACTACACTACCCTCTGTACGCCACTAGATTTTGCAGAACTAACCTACACAATAATTGTCACTAGGCATTGCAGAATTAAACTATCAGCTGAATACCAGTAGTTCTTGCAGGACTACACTATCCGCTGTACGGCCGATTATATTGCAGAACTACACTATACTGTGTACGCCAATGGATATTAAAGAAATACACTATATTATATACTTCAGTAGATATTGCAGGAAAACTCTATACTCTTTACACCAGTAGTTATTGCAGAATTACAATATACGCTGTACGATGGTAGGCAATGAAGATATACAATATCCTACGTACGCCAGCAGATGTTACAGAAATACAATATCTACTATACGTCAATAAATATTGCAGAATTACAGCTTCTGCTCTACAAAAAATTTAAGGGAGAACTACACCTTCCGCTATACGTTGGGAGATAATGCATAACTACACTACGGACTGTAGGCCATCAGAAATTAAAGAAATACACTATATAATATAGTTCAGTAGATTTTGCATAATTACACATTCCGTTGTAAAATAATATGTTTTGCGGAACTACACTTTCCGCTGAACTTCGGTAAATATTGCAGAAATAAAATATTCTCTGTACGCCATTAAATATTACAGAATTACACTATTCACTATACGTCATTAGCTATTGAGAATTGCACTTTATTCTGTACACCAGGAGTTATAGCATAACTAAATTATCCGCTGTACGTTGGTAGATATTGCAAATGTACACTATCCGCTATACGTCGGTAGATATTACAGAACTATACTAAACAATATGCGTCATTAGATATTTTAGAATTACACAATCCGCTGTACGCCAGTATTTATATTAGAACAAAATTCTCCGTTGTACGTCGGTACATATTGCAAAAGTAAACTATCCTCCGAACGCAGGTAGAAAATACCGAAAAATTGCTTACTATACCTTCGTAGAAATTGCACAAATACACTCTCTGCCCTTCGTCCTTAAATTTTGCATAATTTCACTTTAGTCTGAACGCCAGTAGACATTACAGAACTGCACCATTTCTATATGTCAGTGGAAATTGCAGAATTAGAATAACTGCCGTACTCCAGTTGATATTTCAGAAATTCATTCTGCGCTATACGTCGGATTTTAATCCAGAACTACACTCTTCTCTGTACGTCAGTAGAAATTACAGAACTACTCTATGCACTATACGTCAGTAGATATTACAGAATTACTCTATTCGGTGTACAGCAATAATTTGTGCAGATGTACACTACCCGCTGTACGTCGGGAGATATTGCATAACTACACTACCAAATGTACGCCAGCATATATTAAAGAACCACACTATAAATTTTACGTCGGTAAATATTCCGAAATAAATTTATCCGCCCTAAGTCGTTAGGTATTGGAAAACTACATTTTCCTACGTACGTCAGTATATATTACTGGACCACACTATCCAAAACACGTTAGTATATATTGCAGAATTAAAATTTCAGTGGAAAACCAGGAGTTATTGCAGAACTACCCTTTCCGCTGTAAGTCGAAATTAATTGCAGAAATAAACTAAATTTAGTACGGCAGTAGATATTACAGAACTACACCATCCACTATTCATCACTAGATATTAGGGAATTGTACTCTCCTCTCTGCACCAGTAGTTATTGCAGAACGAATCTATTCGCTGTACGTCGGTAGATATTAGAGAACTACACTATACACAATACATCAGTAGATATTACAGAAATGCGCTTTCCACTATACGTCAATTAATTTTGAAAAATTAAATATTAACTTGTACACAAATAGTTATTTGAGAACTAATCTATCCGCTGAAAGTAAGGAGATACTGCCGAAATACAAAAACATCTGTACGCCAGTAAATATGGTAGAAACACCTACTCACTTTTCTACGGTAAATATTGCAGAATTACATGTTACACGGAAGACCAGTAAATTTTGCAGAACTAAATTTTTCGCTGTACGAAGGTAAATGTTTCGGAACTACACACTTGTCTGTACGCCATTTGATATTACAGAACTACATTCTCCACTATACTTCACTAGATATTTTACAATAAATAATGAACGCAGTAAACCAATAAATTTTGCAGAATTAAACTTTCCGCTGAACGTTGGAAAAAATATTGTAGAACTACACTACATTCTGTAAGCAAGTGTATAGAAAAAACTAAACTATCGATTACATATCAGTAGTATTGCAGAATTAAATTATCCGCTGTACACCAGTTGTTATTGCAGAACTAATCTATATTTTCTATGTCTTTAGATATTACAGAACTATACAATAAAATATACGTCAATGCATTGCACAGAATTACACATTCCGCTGTAAACCAGTACGTATTACTACACTAAACTATCAGCTGTATTTCGGTATATATTGCAGAAATACACTAGCTTTCTTACGCCACTTGATATTACGGAAAACACTCGTAATTAAACGTTAGTAGATATTACATAAATACTGTCTTCTCTACGTCGTTTGATATCGCATAATTTCACTTTATACTGTACGCTAGTGAATATTACAGAACTACACAATTCCCTATACGACAGTAGATATTGCAGAATTATACCATCCGGTGTACATCAACAGTTATTGCAGAACTACACTTTCCTCTGTAAGTCGGGACATATTGCAGAACTAAGCTATCGACTTTACGCTGATAGATAAAAAAGAACTACACTATACAATATGTCAGTAAATATTACAGAATTACACTTCCCTTTGTAAGACAGTAGATATTGTAGAACTACACTATCCGCTGAACATCAGTAGATATTGCAGAACCACACTACATAATGTACGCCGGTAGATATTACAGAAGTACACTATCCAATATACGTCAGTATATATTGCAGAAATATACTATTCGCTGTACGCCAGTAGTTATTTCAGAACCACACTCTCCTCTGTACATAGTTAGATATTGCAGAGCTACACTTTTTTTTGTAAGCCATTAGATATTACAGAATTACACTATCCATTATATGTCGCTAGATATTACATTTTAAATCTACCCGCTGTTCTTTGGTAGATAATGCAGAAATTCAATTTTCTCTGTCCTCCAGTAGATATTACAGAAAAATATTATTTAATATACTTCTGTAGATATTGCAGAATTACCATAACCACCCTACACTAATAGTTATTGCATAAAATTTATCCATCCTACGTCGGTAGATATTTCAGAAATTCAGTATATTCTGTACGACGGTAGATATTACAGAACTACAATATTCACTATACGTAAATTGTTATTGCAAATTTAATATATTCGCTGTACAACAATTGATATTTTATAGCTACACTCTTCCGCTCTACGTCGGTTAAAATTGCAGAATTACTCAATCCTCTGTACGATATTACAGAACTGCACTATTCAACACACTTCAGTAGATATTGCAGAAATAAATTTTTCGCTGTACGTCAATAGTTAATGCAGAAAAAACTCTATCCGCTCTACGTCGGTAATTATTGCAGAATCAAACTATATTCTGTACGCTCTTAGCTATAAGGGAAATACGTTATACATTTTACGACGGTCGATTTTGCAGAAAAAATTATCCTCTGTACACGCGTATTTATTTCAGAAGTACATTATCAACTCTAATTCGGGAGATATTGCAGAAATACACTATTCTCGGGACGGAAGTAGATATTACAGAACTACGCTATACACCAAACTTCAGTGGATATTGTGGAATTAAAATATGAGCTGTACAACAATAGTTAATACTAAACTATATTTAATCTTAACGTCGGTAGATATTGCAGAATTTCACTATACACTGTAAGCCTGTATATATAATAGAAGTACACTAAACACTATACGTCTGTATATGTTGCAGAATTAAACTATCCGCTCTAAACCAGTTATTATAGCAGAAATAGACTATTGTGTGTACATCTGTACGTATTGAAGACCTAAAATCTACTTTGTACTTCAGTAGAAATTAGGGAACTACACTATCCAATATACTTCAGTTGATACATCAGAAATGCAGTCTCATATATACACCAGTGGTTATTGCAGAAATATATTATACCCTCTACTTCGGTAGATATTGCTGAACTACACTAAATTGTGTACGCCAATAGATAATACAGAATTAAATTATCGACTATTCGTCATTAGATATCGTAAAATTATTCTATTCAGTCAACAGCAGTAGTTACTTTAGAACTACACTACCTCTGTACGTTGATAGATATTGCAAAACTGCAGTATAATCTGTACTCCAATAGATATAAAAGAAATACACTATACACTATAAGTCAATAGATATTTCGGAATTATATTATCCGCTGTAAAATAATAATTATTTCTGAACTAAATTATCCGCTTTAAGTCGGTAGATATTGCATAACTACACTATCCTACGAACGCCATTGGACATTACGGAACCACACAAATTACTATACTTCAGTAGTTATTTCAGAATTACACTACCGACTATTCGTCGTTATATAATACATAACATCACTATACTCTTTACGCAAGTAGATAATACAAGACTACACTCTTAAATATATGTCAGTAGATTTCGTAGATTTACATTATACGCTGTACTACGGCAGATATTGCAGGACTATCATATAATCTGTACGTTTGTAGATAGTACAAAATTGCACTATATATTATACGTCAGTAGATTTTGCAGAATTACACTATTAGCTCCACGCCAATACTTAATGCAAAACTACTCTTTACCCCATAAGTCAGTAGATATTAGAGAAATACACTATTCTCTGTACGCCATTAGATACTACAGAACTAAAATATCTTCAATACGACAGTATCTATTGCAGAATTACAATATCCGCCGTAAAACAGTAGTTATTTCAGAACTATACAATCCGCTGTACGTCCCTAGAAACGTGTGAAATACACTACAATCTGAAAGTCAGTAGATATTAAGGAAATACACTATAACGTTTACGTCATTTTATACTGCAAATTACACTATTTTCTGTACAAGAGTAGCAATTGCAGAAATAAACTTTCCGCTGTATTTCTGTAGTTGATGTAGAACTACATTATTCTCTGCACGCCAGTAAATTTTACAGAACTACACCATCGACTATTCGTCAGTAGTTATTGCAGAATTACACTCTCTGTTGTACAATATTTTTTATTGCAGATCTACATTATCCGCTGTAAGTAGGGAAATATTGCAACACTAAACTACGTCCTGCAATTCGGTAGCTATTTTTTAACTACACTATAAAATATCCTTCAGTAGATATTGCTGAATGATACTTTCAATTTTTAAACAATAGATACTGCAGAACTACACTTTCCGCTGAACGTCGATAGATATTGCAGAATTACACTCTCCCCTGTACACAAGTCGAAATTACAGAACTACACTATTCAAAATACTTCAGTAGATATTGCAGAATTACACTACTATCTGTACACCAATAGTTATTGCCGAACTATACTATCAGCTTTACGTCGTCAAATATTGCACAACTACACTCTTATCTGTACGCCATTAGATATTACACATAAACACTACACACTATATTTCAGTAGATATTGCAGAAATTACACTATCCGTTGTACACCAATATTTATTGCAGAAATACACTAAACTCTGTACGCCACTATCACTGTACGTCGATAGATATTGAAGAAAAACTCTCTTATATGTACGCCAGTAGATATTACACAAATAAACAGCACACAATCTCTAAGTAGATATTGCAAAATTACGCTATCCGATGTACACCAATATTTGTTGCTGAACTAACCTTTGGGATGTAAGCAGGGAGATATTACAGAACTACATTATAATCTGTAAACCAAAACATTTTACAGAATTACACTACCCACTATACATCAATAGATTTTGCAGAATTATGTTATCCGCCGTTTACTAGTTGTTATTGAATAACTAATCTATCCGCTGTATGTCGGTAAATATTGCAGATGTACACTAACCTCTCTACGCCAGTAGATATTACAGAAGTACAAAATCAAATATACGTCACTAGATATAGCATAATTACAATAAGATCTTCACACCCTTAATTAAGCCTTTGGCGCTGGAATTTTTTTTATTTTAGCACACCCTGTATATAAAGTGTGAAAAATACAGGAAATAAATTATGAAATACTGAAACTTTAAGACGAGAAAAGGAGAATATATACCATGTTTAATATATTCTATACATACATTCCTTGAATAAAAGTATAAAATGCAACTTTGGAAGTTAGTGGTGCGGTAGGTCAACTATAGGTGGCATTAGGCGTCTAAAGGTTAATGCTGAACTACACTATCCCCAATCCCTCGGTAGAAATTGCAGAACTAAAAGATATTCTGTAGGACAGTAAATAATACAGATGTACACTATCCACTATACGTCAACAGTATTGCGGAATTACATCATCCACTGTACATCAATAGATTTGCATACCTAAATTTCTGCTGTACGTCATTAGTTAATAATACCTACACCATCCAAAGTACGCCAGTAAATATTAATCATTTAACTATAAAATATACGTCAGTAGGTATTGAATAAATAATTTATCCCCTGAACAAATTTAGTTATTGCAGAAGGAACTATCCGCTTTACGTTGTTATATACTGCAGAAATCACTAAATTCTGTATGCCATTAGATATTACAGAAATATAATATCCACTATACGTCTTTAAATATTGCAAATTTACAATATATACTATACACCAGTATTTACTGCAGAAATACACATTCCCCTGTACGTCTGTAGATATTGCAGAACTAAATTTTTTCTGCGAGCCACTAGATATTACACAACGACTGTTTACACTTTAAGTCAGTAGATATTTCAGAATTACACGATCCATTGTACACCAGTATTTATTGCTGAATTACAATATAATTTGTACGCTAGTAGATGTTACAGAATTAACTATACACTCTACGATAATTTGAATTTGCATAATTGCACTCTCCGCAGTACACCAGGACTTATTGCGGAACTAAATATTCCCCTGAAATTCGGTAGATATTCCAGATTTATACTATGCTCTGTAACCAGTAGATATTAAACAAAAACACTATCCACTCTACGTCAGTAGATACAGCAGAATAACACTTTCCACGGTATCAGGTCACATGCCGGAACTAAATTCTCCTCTGTACGCCAGTAGATATTATAGAAAAAACTAGACAATATAAATCTCTAGATTTTTCAGAATTAAACTATACGCTCTACATTATTAGTTTGCAGAACTAAGCTATCCCGTGTACGTCGGTTTATATGGCGGAACTACACTAATCTATGTACGCCAGGAGATAATGCAGTAATACACATTCAGTAGATAATGCAGAATTACACGCTCCTATGTACTTCGGTAGATATGGCAGAATATCTTTCTACTCTGTACGCCAGTGGATATTACAGAACTACACAATACACCATATGCCATTAGATATTGCAGAATTACAGTATCAACTGTACACCAGTATGTAATGCAGAACTACATTATCTGCTGTAATTCGGGAAGTATTGCAGAAACACACTATATTCTTTAGGCCAGTAGATATAACATAATTAAACTATGCCAATAATTATTGCAAAATATCAAATACGCTGTACACCATTGATTATTTCAGTACTATTCCATTCGCTGTACGTTCGTAGATATTGCAGAATTACAATAAACTCTTTACGCTAGTAGTTATTACAGAACCACCTATCAATTATACGGCAGTAGTTATTGCAGAATTACAGTCTCACCAGAAAACCGTTAGTTAAAACAGGACAAAATTATCCGTTATACGTCGGTAGATTGTGCAGAATTACACTATTACCTGTTGGTCAGTAGTTAAAATAGAAGTACACTATCCACTACACGTCAGTAGATTTAAAGAAATTCAATATGCGCTGTATACCAGTAGTCATTTCAGAACATACTATCCGCATCACTTCCGAATATATTGCAGATCTACACTATTCACTGTACGTCAGTAGATATTACACAAATTAATAATCACTTTATATCAGTAGATACTGCAGAATTAAAATATCCGCTGTACGTCGGTAGGTAATGCAGAACTAAACTGTACTGTGTACGTTAATAGATAATACAGAAATAAAGAATCTACTATAATTCAGTTGATATCGCAGAAAAAACTTACGCCTGTAAGACATTATTTATTGCAGAACTAAACTATTCCCTGTACATCTGTTGATAACGCAGAAATAAACTCTCCTCCGTACGCTACTAGATATTTCAGAAATAAGCTATTTACTATGTCAGTGGATATTGCAGAATGAAATTTTCGTTTTACAACATTATTTATAGCAGAACAATAACATCTGGTAAGTCGGAGGATACTCAACTACTATACAATTCTCCTTACGCCAGTAGTATTAAAAAATTTCACTAAACACTACACATTATTTGATACTGCAGAATTAAACTTTCCGCTGTAAACCACTTTTATTTGAAGAACTACACTTCCCGCTGAACGTCGGTAGATATTGAAGAATTACTCTATATTCCGTACGCCAGTAGATGTTACAGAAATCCACTATTCACTATACGTCAGTAGTTGCTGCAGAATTAAACTCTCCGCTGTATAACCATAGTTAATGCTGAACTAAACTTTCCGCTGTACGTCAATAGATATTTGCAGAACTGCACTATTCTCTTACCCAAGTAGATATTACAGAAATAATACATTTCTTATACGTCAGTAAATATTGCAGAATTACAGTAAATCTGTACACCTTTACTTAATACACGACTACAATATACGCTACACGTCGATATATATTACAGAATTACACAATCCTCTTTACGCCTGTAGGTATAACATAAGTAAACTATCGATTACACATCAGTAAATATTAAAGAAACAATATATCCGCTGTACACAAGTAATAAATGCTCTCCGCTTTACTTCGCCAGATATTGCAGAACTAAACTTTATTTTCTACGCCAGTAAATTTTAAATTGCTACGCTAAAATTTATTCATCTGTAGATATAGCAGAATTACAATTTTCGCTGTACACCATTAGATATGGCAGAAGTACACTATGCTCTGTAAAATAGTATATACTACAAAACTACGCCATTCACTCCTTGTCAGTAGATAATGCAGAAATAAAATTATGCAGTACTACACATTCCTCTGTATGCTACTAGATATTACAAAATTAAAGTATATATTATACATCAGTAGATATTGCTGTATTATGCTATCCACTGTAGACCAGTAATTATTGCAGAACTACATTATGCTCTGTACAAAAGTATAAATTACAAAATTACACTATTCACTATAAGTAAGTAGATAATGCAGAAATTAACTATGCGCTGTACACCAGTAGTTATTGCAGAACTGCACAATCCGATGTACGTCTTTAGTTATTGCAGAAGTACTTTACATTCTCTACGCCAGTAGATAAAAATATAAACTACAAAATATATATTAGTACATATTGCACTATTAAAATCTTCGCTGTACACAAGTAATTATTTCAGAATTACACTATCCTCAATACGTAGGTAGATATTGCAGAAATATATTATCCTCTGAACGGATGTACATATTACAGAACTACACTAT
>Ga0123354_10011089_pt1 | contig 13909 bp, 9 predicted proteins | sample TergutLab28metaG_2_FD_97872 | JGI IMG/M metagenome (GOLD analysis project Ga0123354, IMG submission 97872) | Labiotermes labralis P4 segment gut microbial communities from Petit-Saut dam, French Guiana - Lab288 P4 | ecosystem: Host-associated > Arthropoda: Insects > Digestive system > Gut ... | reverse complement strand
TTACAGAAACCACATATTCCTGCCAGTTTCAATATGTATTTGGTAATCAATAAGTGAGTAATAGCTGTCAAAGTTTCAAACTTCTCTGGCCAATATCTCCGTAACCATTGAACTTTGGATATACGTGTTTTGGGTTATATCGTTATAGTTTGACCTAAGGAACACTCTCCCGAAGTTAGGTCCTTTCCTCCTGGGACACTCTGTATGTATTACAATAAGTACCGTCAATACACAACATCTAAACACCAGATGCTTAATTACAACTGGTTTATTCTTGGCGACATGTTTCGGCAGTTAAACGCCCATCCTCAGGCCAACTTAGAACAATGTTTTTAAGGTACAGTCAAAATTGTTATCCAATGGGATCCCATTGTTTACACTAAACTTTTAATGTAAATTTTATTCCTAACTAAGAATTCTACAATGTGTCAAGTTTTAATGTAAACAATGGGATAGCAATTTTGACTGTAACTTAACAACATTGTTCTAAGTTGGCCTGAGGATGGCCGTTTAACGGCCGAAACATGTCGCCAAGAATAACCCAGTTGTAATTAAGCATCTGGTTTTTATAGATGTTGTGTATTGACGGCACTTATTGTAATAGAACTTTTCGTTATTGAATATATTGTTACGTTTTGACTGAACGACTTCTCAGTTAATAATATATCAAACTTATAAGGAGTGAGGAAAATTACTGGACTGTGCTTTGATCATATTCAAGATAGCACTATAAGCAAATTTTCTTCAAAATCTTTCCTTAACAACTGTGTACGGGAAAATGGAAGAATGATTTCTTTCACTTTAACTTTGGTGTGTTTTATAAATAACAATACACAGGCTATTACTTCACTTCTTCACAATTTCATTGACATTGAGACTTAAGTTTATCGCATTAGATATGGCCACATGTTTCGGCCTTAGTGGCCATTATTCTCAAGCCGTTATAATATTAAAAAGTATTAAAGGTCTGCAGTTACACTGGTCTGTGTTATTTGACTGAGATCTTAACCTATGATTTTAAAACTCAATAAAATAACACAAGACATCGTAAATGTAACTTTCTTTACATCTATGTAATAATTTAACGGCCTGATAATAACCACTAATATCAATACATCGCTCATTTGCGACAAGTTTTTCACAACTCAAAATGTGTGATTTTTCAGGAGAGACATTTAAAGGTTTTGAAGTGCTATAATTTTCTATGAGTGCAACGACGACACAACTGCTCTCTAGCGGCCAGTCTTGCAAACTGCGTTATGACACTATACCTGTTAAAAGTGCATCTGCAAAACGTTTCTGTCTATACCAATAACTCAAAAATGACAAATTTTGAGTTGCGACACTCTTTGACGCAAATGAGCGACATATGTTTATATTTGATGTTATATATTTAACTTTTCAATGTAAGTAGATTTTGTGGAGCCTGAAAGTAATAACTTTCCATTTTTAAACTCATTGGAATGCCCAATATATAATTTGTTTTAAAAATATGTACATGCTTTCTCTTTTTCGTTTCCTGCTCAATATATTGCACACAATCTTCTTATTCTTATTTCCGTGTGTGTCTTTTTTTATTTTGTGATTTGTTTCCATTTTTTTCTTTACTATATACACGTACTCTCACATCTCGTGTTCTTTCTTTCTTCTTTTATTTCTCCCTTTCTAGGAAAGCTATATCGAATTTAACAGGCGCCTTACATTCGTTAAGGACCGTGGTAGCACAATGGTTAAGGTGCTGTGCTACAAATCGGAAGATCGCTGGTTCGAACCCAGCTGGTGTCATTGGAATTTCTCATTGATATAAAATCCTTCCGATGGCACTATGACACTGGGGTCGACTCAGCCTCCAGCAGAAATGAGTACCAGGAGTATTTCCAGGGGGTAAAGGCGGCCGGTGCGTAAGGCTGACAACCTTACCACCATCCTGTGCCGTTGTCATGAAATCTGGCAACCTTAACTTTCTGGAACCTTCTGGGTCACACCAGGCCTGTAATGGGACTGATTTATACATTCGCTAACGAACAACATGCGTTCTGACTGGAGAAGCAGCCGCTTTCAGTGGACTCAGACCACAACTTCGAGGAAATATATGGACAGAAATGTGCAGGTTGACAGACAGGCTTCCTCTGTGCGTGTGAGTGGGAACAAGGAAAAAAAAATTGTCTTGCTGGCTACCTGTCTTGCCAAAGGACCTGATCCAACTTAATCTACTGTCTCTTTTACTCACTCGATATTAATTAAGAAGCAGATGGGCAGAGAGGAGAGACGAGGCCCATCTGAACGTATAATAACCTCTAGCTGAAGGACACTAAACCACATCGATACCGGAGGTCGATCAACTACAGATAAATTGAGAATTAGTGGCATTTGGCAACATTGCAGAGAGCAAAGAACAAGTTGCACCTTTCTCAGATCATATCGCTGGGACCCGAACTCCTCCATGAAGGGTTCCTGTCACAAAATTAATTCGCACAAGACAAATGTAATTTATTTATTGAGTTCATTGTTGGTAAATTTTGCTGTAAGATATTCTGACAATTAGGAGGGCGGGGAATTGGATAAAATTAAAGAAAGTAAAGTAGCCGAAAAAATTTGAAAGAGAAAAGGAAAAGGAGAAAGAGTGGAAAAAAGTGCTGAGCACAGTGTTTTGGTATTGGGACACTTGGCACATCCACTTGCGCTCTAAATGACTGCACTTGGTACATACAGTTGCACGCACTGACAGCACTTGGCAAATTCAGCGGCACACACTGACAACACTTGGCACTTAGGGTTGCACGCACTGAAGCACTTGGCACATACAGTGACACAAAATGACAGCACTTGGCACAAACAATGAAACACACTGACAGCACTTGGCACAAACAATGACACACACTGACAGCACTTGGCACATACAGTGACACAAAATGACAGCACTTGGCACAAACAATGACACACACTGACAGCACTTGGGAATTAGGGTTGCACGCACTGAAGCACTTGGCATATACAGTGGCACACACTGACAGCACTTGGCACATACAGTGGCACACACTGACAGTACTTGGCACATAGAGTTGCACACATACACCCAAACAGCACTTGGCAAAAAAGTGGCACACACTGACAGCACTTGGCGGATAGAGTGGCACGCACTGACAGCACTTTCACACACAGTTACACGCACTGACAACACTTGGCACAAACACTTGCACTTTCACTGACAGCACTGTGCACATACACATGTATTCTCACTGACATTATTCTCATAGCTGCCGCTCTGTATTTTAAAACAGCTTCTTTTACATAGGATATTAAGATAAAAAAATACAATGAATCCACGAAGGGCGCCGAGCAACAAGGACGCAGTGTTATTCCTACGACATATTTTCCTAAAAATACGGAGGTGACGTACACTTCAGAAAACAAGAATGTGTAAACTGATATAAAAAATAGTTGTGTGTTGGCCACGCTTCAACGATTTTAAATTACGAATAACAATAACCGTTGCTCTAGTTTCTTGAGAGCCCAGATTTAGTCTGCAGGAAGTTGGCATGCCTGAGGTTTTAGCAAGAAAATTTGTATCTTAAGATCTAGCACAGTTGAACGTCTTGGATAGCAGTGCCTAACAACTTGCCCGTCCCTGCTCTTCTGTTTAATTAAAGGTAAAAGTAAAGTGTACCTTTGTATAGGCACTGAGGTTCTGTACAGGCTCTGTGTGGCCCATAGGAGGAGTAGAGATACAGCTCTACTCTTTCTTGACCATGGCACTAGAAGTGGGTGAGGGGTCAGCATCACGCCCCGGCAGCTCTTTACCCCGGGAAAGACCCGGTATCCATTGTACAGGAGGCTGGGTGGGCCCCAGGGTCGGTCTGGACTGGTGCGGAAAACCTTACCTCCACCGGGATTCAATACCCGGACCGTCGAGCCTTTAGCGAGTCGCTATACCGACTGAGTTACCCGGCCCACTTCTGTTTAAGTGCCAGTACATAATTTGCATTACAGCTAACGAATCCACAAGTTTAACATCAGAAATCTATACATAATTTTGGTTAAAAGTAATTATTTCATACGGAACGTACCTACGTGAAATCATGATCATGTAGCCCAATTTTTAAAAGTATTTCTATCGATTTTTTATTTTGATATTGCATTTACGAGTCAATATACCTGAAAATTTGTCACCGGTCATATTTGTAAATTAAAAAAAAAAATTAAATAAACGAATATCCTTAAATATTGTTCTTACATTTACTGTTTAAACTCCGAATTAAATCCTATTTGCCATCTGCTAGCATTATTAGCAGCTCACCATATACTCCACGTTAGCAGGATATGGGTTAAAGCCAAAACTCCTCAAAATTAGCAAATATTCAAATACAGACAACGAGCGAAATTATATGAAACGTGTGTGCCTTGCAGGTTGTGTGGGATTGACTGCAACCGGTTTAAGTTCTGAAGCACATTCAAAACTTAAAAAAAAAATCTGACTAACATTTTATTTTTTCCTCGTAACAGAAGATACTTATGTCATTTATTTTCGCCTCATGAATAAGGCTTCTGGTCATTAAAAACAAAAAGTTGTAGCAACAGAACTTTAAAATTTCCGGTTATTTCTTGTATTGCATTGGCAGGTTTCTTCTTTCGTCACGAAAACCAAAAAGGTTGCTCTAGAAGACAAACAGTTTTACAAATACGACACTCATCGGCGTTGAAGAAAATGTTTCCTTTTATGTCTTTATATCCAACGTACCTAAAATTGCTACTGTAAAACTTGCTGCAGTAAATTATATCTGTTGGTAAGACCACTTACTGTTCTTAGAGCGATGAACTGCTTGGGAAGATATTGACGAATTTCTTTTGTGAGCGTTGTGTTGTATAGGAGCTGTGCTACAGAAATAACACACGCCGGGGAACCTAACGTTTCATTGCAGCCCAAGTATTTTGCTGTTAGGACAAAACTTTCATTAAGAAAGCCACCAGTCAGCACAGCAGTCAACCCAGTAACACGTTTGTTTCCTGTTGCGTTGTGCCAAATCAGCTGGCGAGACGAAAAGTGAGTGTGTGTCTCTGTCTGGCTCTCTCTGTTTATCTCTTTTTATATCTCTGTCTGTCACTCTGTATATCTCTGTTTCTCTGTCTGTCTTTCTGTCTCTCTCTATCTGTCCTCTGCCTCTCTATCTGTCTCTCTCTCTATGTCTCTCTGTCTCTCTCTCTCCGTCTCTGTCTGTCTATCTGTCCGCCTGTCTCTCTGTCTGTCGGTAACTCTCTAGGTCTGTCTGTCACTTTGTATATCTATCTGTCTGTCTGTCTGTCTGTCCCTCTGCCTCTCTCTGCCTGTATATCCGTCCGTCTGTCTGTCTGTCTCTCTGTCTCTCTCTGTCTGTCTATCTGTCCGTCTGTCTCTCTGTGTGTCTGTCTATATGTCACTTACCTGTAGGCTTTCAATAAATTTCCCACTTCTTCCACCGGACAGCTGCAAACATTTAAAAATATAAGCTTAAAAATTATTGCCCCCAAGACGAGGTTCATATCAATATATTAATCATACATGTAAGTGAACTTTATAAACAATTAAATTCACGTAATTAATAAAAGAAAGTAAGGAACTCAATAATATTTTACAATTATGTTTGAATATTATGTTATGTAATTTCCCAAGCCCGATAGCTCTGCTAGCGATAGTGAAGCTACTGGCAGGGTCTCACTTCCCGGACAGGTCTAGGGCGATGGCCCAGACTAAAAGGGATAACCTGGTCCTCCAAGTTGAGGCTTGGGCGTGGAGCTAAAGACCGCACCCCGTAAAACCAACCAAATATTTAGGAACTTGAAGTAATGATAAACCAGACGGATCTTCTGGCACATCCAAAAGAGGAAAAAGTAATAATGAGATGGTTATTGGTACACAGAATGTACTGAGTTTACACCGGGCAGGAAGCCTTAGAAACCTGAAAGATGAGCCTCAAGAAGTACCAAATTAGGGCAACTGCCTTCCTGCTTCACGATTTTGGAAACGTTCTGAAGAAAATGGGTTCCAGAGCCTGGAGAAAAATATCTAGGTCTAGAGACACCTGAAAACTGATAGCGAAAGATATCGGAGCGCCACATGGACGGTCGAGCCAGAGGAGAGAGAGAGAGAGTTTACTTAGTTTCGGTTTGTTTATATAGACCAATCTGCAAATCTTTGGATCCAATACTTTTTACAGGAAAATTAGCACTTCGTGTTGAGTAATAATGTACATAGAGAATAGGGGGCATGATGAAAGTGCAGCGAAGTACGGATAAACAGACAAAGAGACATACAGAGAGAGATATACGGAGAGAGACAGACAGAGAGACATACAGAGAGACAGACAGACAAGGAGACAGAGAGAGACGGAGAGACAGGCAGAGAGACAGACAGACAGAGAGACAGACAGACAGAGATACAGACAGACAGAGAGACATACAGAGAGACAGACGTACAGATAATGAGGAAGGTAGTCTTTTAAGCCCTGCCGATTTTATCTATATTTGATTATAAATTATATACTTGTACGTGTGTGCCCGTTGCAGAGCGGAATGTAACAACTAACGGTTGTACACACCTATAGCTTCTTTCTGTGATATTTACTTTTCTTATTCTTACTCTCTTCCCTCATTCTTTCCACTATTCACCACTACAATCACACTGTCTCTCCGTCTCTTCCTATTTCTCTGCCTCCTTCCTTCCTTCATTACCCTGCCTTTCTTTCATTTGCTTATGTAAGACAGTTATCAGTGCAGTAGGCTTCATGTTTACCTTCTGGTTGTATTACAGCCCAATAAGTTCAGAAGAAATAGCTCAGTCAAATTAGTGACGGGGCTGAATAAACAAGGAATCTTAGTTTGATTAATGACTAAGGCACAAGGCTTTTTTTTTCCACGATTTGTCCGGATTGGCTCTGGAGCCTTTCAGCTTCCTTTTCAACGGATATCGAGAATCCTTTACCAGGAGTGACGGTGTCGGAGCGTGAAGCTGTTGACATATCTTCATTCAGTGCCGTGGTTAACAAGACAGATAATTTTGTATGCTTTCTTCTGGGTAATTCCCCGGTGTCTGAATTTTACATGCCAACGTTTCGCAACACTCTGTCTGTTCCTTCTTCATGTTGGGGTATTTATAGGGAAAAAGGTTTGGCTCCAAAAATACCCCAACATTCTCAACCCCAGATATTCTCCATACCTACCCACCTATGAAGATGAAACAGACAGCGTTCCGAAACGTCGGAATATAACATTCAGACGCCGGCGAATTACCCAGAAGAAAGCACACAACATTCAGAACATGGCGAAAGTTTATAATCAAGAAAGACAGACAATGCAGGAATAACGGAACACTGAGGCGTGTTCTTGCAACCAATGTTACTGTGGAAAAGCAACATGTATTACATGCTCTGAGTGTGCATCTGTAGCCTTAGGTATGCAGCATGCAGTGCGCATGCGCAATATCGTCATCTGTGGCCTGCCCGGCTCTACAATATTTTTCTACGTTATCTCATAAACGGTACGATTTTGGGAAAAAAATTATTTGATATTAAATGTGTGGTTTGTTTTTTTTCTAAAACTCTCGTTGGGAACATTTCTGATTCTACGAAGAAATGAGATGGATATTACTGTAATATGTAGGAGTACCGGGGTGCTGATAAGTCCTTAGCCCGACCAGGAAGGAAACAAGCTCGGAAGCATATCAGAGACCCGTGCGATTTCAACAACATCGAGACGCGAGCTGTCATCAAGTTCCCCCCTCCCCCCCTGCAAGGCAAGGCGCTGAAGGAAATTCACGCCATTCTGACAGTAACATTAGCTTGTTTCCCTCCTGGCCGGGCTAAGAACTTATCAGCAACCCTGTATATAAGACACTATGCAAGGTACCTGTTCTTATCGTCGTATTTTAATGGAACTTGGAATTTTCTCGTCATATTTTCAAAAAATGTTCACATGTCAAATTTTATGAAAATTTATCCAGTGGAAGCAGAGTTGTTCCATACGGATGGATGGACATGACGAAGCCAATAGTCGCTTTTGGCAGTTTTGTTAACTCGCCGTACAAATGACTGGAGCAACAGCTCCTCTCTCCCCCGAACGTTCTGGACATTCGAAGCAAAATCTCTCATTCAGTAAATTAAATTAATTACTATGAAAGTGCGGGGCACCCGGTGGAGCAGTTGGTTGAGGCACTGCGCTACAAACCTGAAGGTCGCGGGTTCGATTCCCGATATTGTCATTGGAATATTTCATTGGCATAATCCTTCCGGCCGCACTATGACCCTGAGGTTGACTCAGCCTCTAACAGAAATGAGTACCAGGAATATTTTCTGGGGGTTAAGGTGGCCGGTACGTAGAGCTGACAACCTTACCACCTTCACGTGCCGATTGTCTTGTAATATGGGAGCATCAAACTCCTGGAACCCACAGGGCCTGTCCAGACCTGTAATGGGATTGGTTTACCTTTACATGTCACTATGAAAGTGTAATTAGGAAGGTTCATGAAAACCAGAAGGGCTTCAACTGGTACGCGTCAGCTTATAATTTATGCTGATGAAGTTAATATATCGAGTAGAAACATACATGCTGTGAGGAAAAACAACAGAGACCTTGGGATTCGCGAGTAAGGAGACTGGGCTAGAAGTAAATGCTGATAAAACTAAGTACATGGTCATGTCTCGAGATCGGAATGCAGGACGAAGTCACAATATAAAGATTGATGGTAGTTTCTTTGAAAGGATAGAAGAGTTCTAATATTTGGGAACAACCTTACCGCATAAAAATTCTATTCAGGAAAAAATTTAGAGCAGATTGAAGTCAGGGATTGTTTGGTATGATTCGGTGCAGAATCTTTAATCTTTCAGTTTTCTATACAAAGATATAAAGATTAATATATACAGAACTATAATTTTGCTTGTTGTTTTGTATGGGTGTGAAACTTGGTCGCTCACAGTGACGGGGGAACGTAGTCGGAGAGTGTTCGAGAAGAAAGGGTGATGAGGAGAATATTTGGGTCTAAGAGGGACGAGGTAACAGGGAGTGGAGTAAAGCATATAATGAGGATTCTTGATTTAAAACTTCATTCTTCATACCTACCTGTCTATGGAGATGGAACAGACAGAATGTTCCGAAACGTCGGCATATAAAATTCAGACGCAGGGGAATTACCAGAAGAAAGCACAGTACATAATGAGGAGCTTTATGATCTGTACTTCTCACCAAATATTATTCGGGTGATCAAATCAAGATGTATGCGTTGGGCGGGGTATGTAGCACGTATAGGGACAGAAGAGATACATACAGGATTTCGGTAAAATTAAAATATATCTTCAATTGGTGAAACGTGAAGTGAATTTATCTGGCTTGGGGTAAAGACAGCTGGGAAGGCACTTCTAAACAGAGTAATTAACCTTCGAGTTCCATAAACTTCGGGGAGTTCCTTGACTAGCTGAGAACCATTTAGCTTCTCATGAAAGGCTCTGCTCCATGGAGTTAGTATAATCGTGTATTTCCATGGAGTTAGTACAATCGTGTATTTCCATGGAGTTAGTACAATCGTGTATTTCCATGGAGTTAGTAGAATCGTGTATTTCCATGGAGTTAGTAGAATCGTGTATTTCCATGGAGTTAGTAGAATCGTGTATTTCCACGGAGTTAGTAGAATCGTGTATTTCCATGGAGTTAGTACAATCGTGTATTTCCACGGAGTTAGTACAATCGTGTATTTCCACGGAGTTAGTACAATCGTGTATTTAAGCAATACTTTTTTTTGCAACCCGAATTCTTACGAGACTTTCAAGTTTTTCTCCGGCATATTCATTTTTAATATTATACCTAATATATTTACACTTACGTTTTATACAAAAAAAACCGTGATTTGTTTGTACATATTCCACGCGCACAAAATAACACAGTCCGTGTAATCGCAAGTGTCACTGAACTTTGTACGGTTATCCCCCATTTTTGTGTAATTTTACCTGTGCGTGAGAAGCTGCACAATTTCTGTTTTAATTCTGCACTTCACTAATAACACTTCAGCTCACCTACAGTAATTTCGTTCTCTGGCAACTCTCCTATCACTCTTTCCATCATTCTTTAACATTGACCAAGATTAACGCGATATGATAACTGTAATTAAAGTCATGCGTACTGTAAATTATTTCTGTTACGCAAACAAATTAAATTATACTTAATCTGTATTTAACTCAGTGTATGAGCGAAAATTATAATTATTTTGCATGTATTCCCCAAACATTAGCAATACCTACAAGCACCTTAGTCTGTGAAGGATGAAGTACTGATATGCAAACTAAAATCGCGTGTCCTTACTATGGAGGTTGAAAGCAAATACATTTCGTTTTACGTTTGGTCACCTGTATGAGAACGTAAAACACCGTTTTGACGTTTCGCTGACTGTGCATCTCAGTATATTTACCTCAGTATTTAACCAACTTGATGCACAAAATTTTTGTTTTACATAAGTATATTTCATGCCTCTACATGTTTCGAGCACATTTGCTCATCATCAGGAGGTCAAAATTGCATTACACAGCCTCTGGTATCATCAGACCTATAGGTGGCCGTGTCGTACACGAGACGGCCACCTATAGGTCTGATGATACCAGAGGCTGTGTAATGCAATTTTGACCTCCTGATGATGAGCACATGTGCTCGAAACATGTATAGGCATTAAATAAAACTTATTATGAAACAAATTTTGTACATCAAGTTGGTTAAATACTGAGGTAAAGCACCGTGTTATAGAGGTTTGTAGTTTGAATACATTTCGTGTTATACAGTCATAAATTGTTTCTTCGGACGTGAATTATGCACGTGAGTCCAGTGGCGTACAAGTTTTCCTTTGCTTAAAAGAGCGGATTCCTTACCGATAGAAGCTGAATACGACAAGATATTTCTTGCTTTTTGTGAAATCCAAGTGCTTATTATCACGCTTATAAAAGCCCCGCAAGCGATCCAGGCCCAAGCTGTCATACCCATCTTAATAACAACTTTTCATGTAAGCTTAGATCTCCTGCGTGATCAGTTGCTTGTAAATGCCCTTAACAACACGCGGCACGCATTTCTAATCCCCCCTGTGTGTGCTACATGTATGTTCATCTCAACTCGTATATATTTTTATTTTATTTTATTGACTACAAGAATAAGCTGTCCCTGTAATTAATAAGTAGCAAGACTTGAAAACTGCTAGACGTTCAATGCAGAGCTGCGTGCATTTTTAATCTGAACACTTGATGGAAGAGAGTGATTAGTTTAACGGCTTGTCCGCTGTACTCCCGCGGGAAATACCTTAAGAGAGTGGTTAGCTTAGCGGGTTTTCCGCTGTAATCCAGTGGCAAATAACATAACAGAATGGTTAGCTTAAAGACTTGTGGCTGTACTCGTGGGAAATACCTTAAACGAATGCTTAGATTAGCGGTTTGTCCTCTGTACTCCCGTCGGGAAATACCTTGAATGAGTGTTTACCATAACGGCTTGTCCCATGTACTCCCGCAGGAAATACGTGAAGTGAGCGGTTACAATAAAGGCTTGTCCGCTGTACTCCCGCAGGAAATACGTGAAGTGAGCAGTTACATTAAAGGCTTGTCCGCTGTACTCTCGCTGGAAATACGTGAAGTGAGGGGGTACATTAAAGGCTTGTCCGCTGTACTCTCGCTGGAAATACGCGAAGTGAAGGGGTACATTAAAGGCTTGTCCGCTGTACTCTCGCTGGAAATACGCGAAGTGAGTGGTTACATTAAAGGCTTGTCCGCTGTACTCTCGCTGGAAATACGCGAAGTGAGTGATTACATTAAAATCTTGTCCGCTGTACTCTCGCTGGAAATACGCGAAGTGAGTGGTTACATTAAAGGCTTGTCCGCTGTACTCTCGCTGGAAATACGCGAAGTGAGTGGTTACATTAAAGGCTTGTCCGCTGTACTCTCGCTGGAAATACGTGAAGTGAGGGGGTACGTTAACGGCTTGTACGCTGTACTCCCACGTGAAGTAACTTGAGTCATTACATTACCGGCTTGTCCGACATATTTTCGAGGGAAATACGTGAAGTGGGTGTTTACGTTAATGGTTTATCCGCTGTACTCCGGTGGGAAATACCTTGATTAAGTGTTTACCTGAATGGCTTGTCCTCTGTACTCCCGCGGGAAATAGCTTGATACCCAACAGGTAGGAAGCCGGGTGTGTTCCACATCAGGTTTAGATTCCTCGAAGTAGAGGAAAATGTGTTTTTGTGCTGTGGATTAAACCCCAGAGCAGCGGTGAGCCAGTTCCTTTTATATTTGGATATAATTCTTCATTTTGCATCATTCTATAAGATGTAAAGTCCCTTTTACCCCGTGTCTCTGATGAGCAAGTTTTACATTTAGTACTGTTCTCTGTGTATAAGGCTGAAGTCAGCCATCACTTGAATACAGGAAGTCATCATTGAAATAGAGCAAACCTTAGACTATTTTCCTATATTTCAGTTCTTAAGTTTCTGTACGTGACACAGGAAGTCAAAATACATCGAACTAAAAGTTGCAAGCATTTGCTGAATGACTCAGCTCTTAGTTCTCTACACGAGCAAAATTATTTTCATTGGTTTTGTGTTTCCCAGACAGGGTCATTTCGTGCCTCTGTATCACGACAGACATGCACCACAACACTGAACTTTCATTCGTCGTTGAATTTCGATGGGTTTCACCCCTTCACTACTTAAAAAACGGATGACAGAACGCTGTTCTTCTTTGGTGGATGTTGCAAGAGGGGCCCGCCATCTTTACACTACTACTGCGCCGTCGTGTTGCATTCCTGCATCGAACTGCCACCTGTTGGCCACTCTCCAAATCATCAGTATCATTGTTGTCAACTTAAAAGACAATCGAGCCGTGCTTCGAATTTTTATCGCACTTTTACGGTTTTCATTTGACTCTCACTCGTAAAAAAGAAGACAGTTTTCCAGGAGGTACGGAGGAAGATTGGAAAGGGTATGCAGTCAAACACAAATATGTCAATTAATTGACATAGTCGTGTTTGACTGCATACCCTTTCCAATTTTCACACACACAACGGGGATGACACACTTCTTAGATGGAGGAAGATGTCTTCAGTATAAACTTTATGTACAGGCAATACATTAATCTTCATTAATGTATTCAGTTAATATCGAATGGTTTGTTATCGTGTTTACCGACTGAGAGCTTTAGTCTCCAATATTGGCTCCATTAACATATACAGGGGGTGCTGATAAGTCCTTAGCCCGACCAGGAAGCTACATTCCCCGCAATTTATGGAACTTGGAGGTTCATTACCACATTCACAAGAGCCCACTACCTGTCCCTGCCCTAGCCAAAACAATCCATTCCTCTCCCCCATCACACTTTTTGCCAGGCGCAGCTTGTTTCCTTCCTGGTCGGGCTAAGGACTTATCAGCACCCCGGTAGTTATTTTGTTAAAACAGGAACACCTGTGTTTATTTTTACCTACTGACATTTTGTCGAATTTGTCTTTTCTGGCGAGGTTTTATTCTCGGTGAGTGCCTTTAAAACACGAAACCGCTCTGGTCTACCGTCTGTAAATTTATAAAATTTCCGGAAATGTTCCCTCTCCTTTTGTAAAAAAAATAAAATTTGTTATTCGAGGCTCTAATGAAAAGATGTTAAGTCATTAGAATTAACATCTTTAACTGCCATTTGACAGAGGACATGCACGCGGTGCTCCACGGAAGTACCTCGTTAAGGCGCATTCTGTATATATATATATATATATATATATATATGTGTGTGTGTGTGTGTGTGTATGTGTGTGTGTGTGTGTGTGTATGTGTGTGTGTGTGGTGTGTGTATGTATGTGTGTGTGTGTGTGTGTGTTTGTATGTGTGTGTGGTGTGTGTATGTATGTGTGTGTGTGTGTGTGTGTGTGTGTA
>Ga0123354_10011085_pt1 | contig 13912 bp, 10 predicted proteins | sample TergutLab28metaG_2_FD_97872 | JGI IMG/M metagenome (GOLD analysis project Ga0123354, IMG submission 97872) | Labiotermes labralis P4 segment gut microbial communities from Petit-Saut dam, French Guiana - Lab288 P4 | ecosystem: Host-associated > Arthropoda: Insects > Digestive system > Gut ... | reverse complement strand
TAGCCAGAATGCCATCCCTCACACAGAACTGAAGACATATCTTCCAGGTTATTGAGTTCGTACGTACGAACGATTTTTCGCATTGTCTCAGTAAGGCTTTTGCCAGTTTGCTTTTCAACTGGCATCGAAAATCCCTTTGCAAAGGAAAAGGAAGCAGCCGGAAGAAAGTGTCTGAAAATATTCTAAAGCCGAAATTCTAAGCTGTCTGTTAGAACACCACAGGGCCTCTCATTTTACTGGGCAGGAATGTTCACTCTTGAGGCAGTAGCCAAATTTGAACCAGAAATATGCAGAATAAGACATGCTTCCTACAGGCTTTAGAGTTGTAACGAGAGACATTCCAGCAGTGCGCTGTATTCCTCCACTAATAATTCTGCCACCGAAGATTGTGAATCTAGAGCTAATGAATGGCGCTTCATTGCGTTTGATTTACACTTGTCATCCTTCATGGTGGATTTAGACGGACCTCTTTACACACTGGTTCCACCATCTTATCCAGAACGTGAAGCTTACTGAAGAAGATCCCGCCTTACTCATATCAGATGGACACTATTCACGTACTAGAAATTTACTGGGCAGAGAACATCAATGTTCTGTAATTTCCCTTCTTCCGTATTCGACGCACAAGATGCATTCTCTTGATTTAAGCATTAGTGTCCCATTTGAAGATATTTTATGCTCATGAAATGGAACAGTGCATAAGGAGATGTGATGGAAAATTTGTGACAGTTTATCAAGTAGTTAAATTTTTCGAACGTGCCTATCTCAGAACTGCCACAGCAGACAGTGCGGTCATTGGTGTCATAAAGTGGGCTTTGCCCCTCCTAATAGAAACATCTTCTGTCAGCAAGGTTTACTTTCTGATGATACAGGTCTTTTAAGAATTCTGCGTCCTGAACAGTAGATCAAAACCGACCTGTAAAGTCCAAGGAATTTGATCCAGTGCCCACATCTGCACAGATCCTGATGACTCCTATCCGAGCAGCTGTGTCAGCCTTCTACCTTTTTTTGCTTCAGAAACGACAGACAATCGTTCCAACTGTCAACATGATCAGATCATCACCAGTTCTCTCTACAAGAATAAGATTGTTTTAACGCAAAAGGAGAAGGAAGCTGCTTAGCAGAAGGCATACGTACTGTTTTCGTCAGACAGCTTGATCCCGTGCCGGGCTGAAGAGGCAAGCTGGTCAGGGGGGAAACTCAGGCATACGCAGCATTAATACTAGACAAATTTCTAACCTTCATCAGCCTCAGGCTAACTTAGCATTGTATCAGAAAGGGGCTTACTATTCTGGCATAAAGTTTTTTTTAAAATAATCTCCCTTCCAGCATAAGAAGTTTATCTTGTGATGCTAAAATATTTACATCGGAACTAGGTTAATATCTTCACCTAAAGTCATTCTACACAATTGAAGAATATTAGAATACAACAGCTGTAAATCACAAGCTTATGGAAAGGGGTACTTTTAAACCTGTGCCTTATTTAATTACTTATAATGCATACTAATGATAATTGCCTGACCCGCTAACATTGTAAGTGTTTATATCGATGTGCAATGTATGATAATTATGTTTAACTATATTGTATATACTACTTTGACAAGTTCCACATCCAGTGGTGTCTGTACAAAATGATGGATTTATGGAATATAATAAATGTTATGATATGATACAGACAGTACTCCAACTGCCAACATAGATGTTTTTTCAATAGGTATAAAGTTGCCTGACCGTGCCGACCCGAACCAAGCAGTGATGGGACTTTGCTGACCACAGCTGCATTCCAGTGTTAGGGAGCTCAAGTATCAAGTTATTTGATCTGCACAGTAAATGCCGGGAAAAAGCCACAGTTATGGGCAGTTAAGAATAAACATCAGGCACTCAAACTAAAAGAGGCATCATTCGTGCGAAACGCCTTCCTTACCTTATCGACACGGGGTATTCACTTCAAGAAGAGGCTCTGTGTTACTGACATTTGAAACTCGAGATCATGATGTGATGCCCAACCCATGTCAGGCGGTGAAAGGGACGCCGAATGCATGTTGCTGCACCTATTTTCGGAAGACCGTGACAGAACTGCAACGTTTGTTAGGGTGGAGTCACGCTTTTTGAGCCAGGTTGGAAGATGAAGTATTAATTTGTGATATGTGCAAGTAGCGAGGAAGAATCGAAGTTCTTTGTTGCTGCTCGTACATTCAACTTAAGTTTGCTTGTTTAAATAACTGTATTGAGACACTCAAAACGGAAAAAAAAAAAAAAAGTTTTTAATGAGGGTAAGAAGGCCTGGAAATTTTATTCGTCAGTCCAGATGTTTATTTCCTGTTGTGTAAGACTTTTTATGAAAGACAAAAAGCTTGTACCGTGCCTTTGTAAGCCTCGTTTCTAATGTATTTCCACAACTATAAATCTATTATTTTTATGGACTGAATTCTCCATATTTTGAACACCCCTGTGCCTAATATGGAAAAGGTAATTTTTTTTCATGCCCGGAAAACCCATGGCCTTATACCTTAGGTTGCAATTGAATCCTCAGTGTCTGTTACTTCAGACTTTTGTAATAACAGCATTCATGCCATTATCAGTTCAACACATCGTTTTTTCTTTTACTTATAAACCTTCTAAAACCCCCCTTCCCATATTAGGCGGTTTTCCTCTACAGGGTTTCTGTACTACCATATGCGTTTCCTCCCTCCAGATGGAACTTCTGTCGCTGTAGCCCCCGACTCTCAAATTGTCAGCGCTACGAACACGGGTTACCAGAAATGGTATTTGGAATGGCCAACAAAAGACCAATTTTGTGACTGTTCAGTCTGCACTCGTTATCGAGGCCAGTGACATGGACCAAAGAGAAAGGCAAGGCATAAAATTAAGGAAAAGACGGGAGAGCAAGAGGGACGCACGTGTCATTTGGAGGGAGGAACGGTACGTATGACACGTGTGAAGGGGATCTCATTGAATTCATAAACAATTATGACAGATATCGTACATTGAAGGAGTATAGGACTTGCAAGCAGAAAGAGCGTATTTAATGCTTGACAAGAAGGGCAATGTATGTATAGCGTAACATTGACGCGCGTTCGCGTAGCCATTGTTGCCGTCTTAAGGCAGTGAGTACTACATATTCTGAGTATGTGTTTGTAGCCTTAGTTATGCAGCGCGCATGTGCCGTATTAAATTGTTACCTGTGACCTGTCCGCCTCTACAACATTTTTCCATCTCACAAGGGCACAATTATCGGCAAAATGTTGCTGAATGTAAAATGTCTGTTTTTATGTTCTGTACAAATGTCATCTGGAACATTTCTCATTCTGACAAGAAATAAGTGAGATGTTATCACAAGTGTACATACATCTTCATGTAAAGTACCCGTTATTCATGTCAGGTTTTAATGAAACTTGAATTTTGTTGACAGTTTTTAAAAAAAATACTCTTATAAAACATCATGAGAAACCTTCCTGTGGGAACTGAGTTGTACCATTTGGACGAACAGATAGACATGACGAACCCGATGGTCACTTTTCGTAGTTCTTTGAATGGGCCTAAAAACGGCCAGAACAACCTAAAATATGCATAAATCAGTAATTTTTACATTAGCCAAAAATGTTCAACTCTCTTTCAGACAGCATGGAAGAAATTGGCTGCTTTTCTTACTAAGTCAGGTGTACTGACAACGAAAGTGATTATATATATCATACCATGTGCAAAATTTATGTAATGTAGATCTGTAAAGAGTTCATAGGAATTGATTTCAGTAGATTTCATGTTGAAGGAATAAAGAATTTCAGAGCTGAGAGGATGTATTTCATGCTTGGAAAATAGTAAGGAAAGAGCCTAGAGCAGGGCTGATGAAACCATGGTACGTGGAAAGGTTTCCTTGACACACGTCATTCACTGCTGTCCCAATTTTTATATTTATTTTATCCATCCAGAGTCTGTATATTGTGAAGAACACGTGCAACGTTTGAAAATCACCTTTTCGAAGAGGAAGTAATAGTTGCCACAATTACTCCTACATTTTCTTCCTTATTACATTCCTCGAGGAGGAATTTATTAGAAGTATAATAGTTACACTATGCATTAATTATAATATGCATGAATATTAATAATGCAGTAATTAGTAATAATAGTGTAAAACACCAAGATCTTATTTTGAGTTTCAAAGTTCCCATGGGCACGCAAAAGAATTTCTTGGAAATTTACAAACAATTAGAGCACGCACTCTCAAAAACGTTCAAAAACCCTAGTCTAGAGCTTTGCACAAACAAACTATAATAGTTTTAATTAATTAATATTTTCTCCATATTTTACACTCATTCAAATACTATATGAGAATGAACTCTTTGGAAAAAGCCAAGTTATATTTTCTTGTGATTATTCTGTTCCATCAGAAAATGTGTTAGCAATGTACAAGGAACTCTCAACATTCAAATTACAAGTGAGAGGGCACAATTTGAATAAAAAAGATTATATATATAAGTTATCAAAACTTTGCGGACATTTAAAGAAAATGTATACGCTTTTTTTTTTTAAGTGACGCGTTGCAAGTTTCTGAATTATGAGGTTGAGAGGACCATGCAATGACATGGGCAAAACTTTTTTTTTTAACCCATGTTGCTGAAAACCTAGTTGACTAGTGTTGTTATGTCCATAGATGTAGATACCAATTCTGTGAAATCACTTTAAAACTACAGTTTGTTCCAAAGTTAATACAGCATGACAGCAAATTGTGTACCTTCATATCTTTTACTTATGCATGTATTTTATTATGTTTGTTATAGTCAACATACAGTGCAGTGTCTGTTGAATAACATCTATTCATAATCTGGTATGTTTAAAGACTACTTTGGTCGTAACTTCTATAGCTCGTCAGGTGTAGATTGCTTTATGGTGTGAAAATCTACGTTAATCTGGGGTTCATTAATGGGGAGTGAATCCCAGAATTCCCTGTGTCCCAAGTCAAGGCTGGATCTCATTTCCAGGTGGCTGCTGTTAGCTATGTACAAATATACAAGCTCTTCACTTCTTGGTGTCACAGGTTTCCAGGCGAAATTCCATGCAGCGGGGTTGGGATTGCTGTAAAAGAAAGAAGACTTGTTTTGATATAAATTTAAAATATTTTCTTTCCTACTTGCACACATGCATTCTACTATAATTGACAAAATTCTCCTTCATGTTCAGTTCAACATTCACATGCACCAAATTCAGTCATCCTAAGGATTAAGTTAGTATATTCCTCCATAACGCTGGGACAGTTGTATCTTCCTACATGCTACAAACACAGAGAACTATAGTTTGTACACATTATGTAGTATGTTCAGCCTTACCCATTTCTGCTGAAACTACTCCAGATGTCTACAAGTAGTTTGGACATATCTTTGTCTCGCTGTATCTCATCAGTGTCATGAAAGAAAAGTTTCAATACAAAGTCTGCATCATCTGCATGGGAAGCACCTAGAAGAAGCAATAGTCACTTTGGAACGCTATGTTGTTTCTGCTGTGCCATGTCACATTCCAAAACATCATAATCCTAATATGCTGCTGTGTGAGTACCATCTAATGTAAGTTTTGAAAGTTTAGACTGTAAGCCTCTAGACTATTAAGTGTCTTCAAAGAACCTGCTGCCTCTGTCTTCAAGTAATAAGTGAGCCAAGTGGAGAAGCGGGTAGCATATACAACAGGATGCTGGGACCTGGGCTTTGGAGCACATAATCTACCCATTTCCCAGCTGGGCTGTATTGTACCCTGAAGATAGTGGCAGTAGATTTGCTACAACCCAATGGCAACCTCATACTAAACTAAATGGTGTCATATCCCACTAACCACAGTCTAATTCTTCGCTGCTATAAAACTAAGATATCACATTAGTTTGGAAAAACAGACATTACTGACTTTAAACAATCTCAAGTTAACACTTGCAGACTTGCACAATTTTTAACAAGTAACAAGACAGACAGCCTACGTACAACATTGAGGGGTGTATGTTCATCCATTGTTGCAATCGAATTGCATATATTCTGAGTGTGTATCTTTGCCTTACTTATCCAGCATGCAACGTGCATGCATTGTATTGTCATCTGTGACCTGCCTGGTTCTGAAATTTTTCCACATTATCTTATAAAGGGCATGATTTTCAAAAAAAGAAAAAGTTATAGAACTTAAAATGCATATGTTGATTTTCTGTACAACTTTTGTGTGAAACATTTCTAATTCTAGGAAGAAATGAACAAGATATGAAGAAAAATTTATACCGTTCTTCACGTAAAGTATGCATTATCGTTGTCCAATATTAATGAAAACTTGAATTTTCTGGAAAGATTTTCAAAAAATGTTCCAGCATCAAATTTCATGACAATCTGTCCATTGGGAGCCGAATTGTTCCATTCAGATGGACAGACAAACTGACATAACAAAGCAAGTAGTTGATTTTCACAATTTTGCCAAAGTGCTAAAAAAATTGAAATAATGGCATTTTTGTAATGTGCACCGAATTTTGCTGGTGAGAATGAAAGCACAGTGAGATAAAGGTAGTGGAGTAATACTGGTGTGCAGTAACATGGGCAGCAGGGCAGTCATGCTGTGTCTAATCATATTCCATAATTTTTGAACTTGGATTTCAAGTGGCCCCCTTGCATATACATATATAATTCACCACATGTGTACTTAATTCCAACTTGTGCAAATTTGACTGTACCAGATTTTGGGAATGTAATTAGTGCAGAAGTTTAGGAGTGTCTGTACTGGCTTTTGTACCTACATATATTGGGCATGTGTAAGGTCATAATACTGTAGCATTTTTGGTATGGTTTCCAGCAGTATTTGTGAATTTGTTACTTGAATATGATTAGCTTGGAAATGAATTCATAGTCTTTATATAAGCATTTTATATTTCTATCATATTATTTACCATCTCTTTCTTAGAATTACCTGACAGTCTAGCAAAGTCAACCCAAATTCAGATATACTGTTTTGTAACTTATCTTAATGCGAAACTTTTGTCAACATTTTTACATATATTAGTGAAGCTGATAACTCTTAGTATGGATAGCCAAGCTTTAGCCCATATGTGCATGTATTCATTCCTGTGAGACTGAAAAAGTGACTTTGAACAGATTTTTGTGCTGTATAAAAATATTGTACATAATTTATATATGCTGCAATTGAATACAGCCATTAGCTGTGTGTGTGTTATCACCCAGAACCAGGGTGCACATTAACAACACTCATGTATGTCACACTACATGAGCAGTATTGAGCCACATTTACCCTGCAGAGCACCTTTTAAGATTTCAATGTCTGCCTGTTATAACATTTTGAGAACTGCAGAATGGATTTTTGGTGTTCAGATTTAATTTAGATCAGATATTTTAAATCACCAGTTTACTTGAGGATCTACATGTGTTCCTGTACATATGAGTGTTTACACATTATTTCTGTGTGCCTATATTTCCAAATCCCTCTTCTGTGTGCATGCAGATTTGTATTAATTGACATTGTGATACTTTTTTTCAGATAGAAGGAAGCCAGAAACTGCCCGAATCAGAGATTTATAGAACAGCAAGTGTACCTAATAGTTATGCTGTTTATTCATTTCCTAACCTCTTAGTGTTTATTTCTGTCATGAGCATATGGAAATTGATGAGGTCTAAGTAGAAATAGGAAAAGAAAGTTTCGTTTCTAACAGTGGTGAACATTAACACTACAGTCTTCTAGCATGTGGTGCTGTGAACTGTGACAGCTTAACCATGAACATGGAGGCAGTGTGAAGCTTCCGGTCTTCTGTGATATGCCATGTAGTGAATAGCTTAATATGTCCAGATATTTTGCAGGAATGTAGTGCCTTCATCTTAAGGGGTTGGCCTAGGACGTACCAACGTTAGAGATGAAGGCACAATGTTCTTTCGAATTTCATTGTATATTAAAGTACCTGTTACACTCTGTAACATTCCAGAAGACCAGAATCTTGGACATTAACACAATGACAGCCTCAAATCTCACACAGAATAAGTATTTTTCCCAAACATCTGTAACCTTAACTGTACTACATGGCGCCACATCCCAGACAAGCACAGATTTAAAGAAAGCTTAACCTTTCATGCCATTTTCAACTTTAAACACATGAACTGTTAAAGAATTCACATATTACTGATTAGCTTTGTCAAAAAAGACCTCTGTCAGCAATTTGTGAACACTTTGACTCCATGCACTGAGCTGTTATATTGCATTGGGTGATACCAAAATCAGTGTTTGTTCCTGTCAAGATTTCAGATACACTGTGTTCCCCTCTGTAGCCAAACTGGTAAACATATACAGGCGCTGAGTTGACTGCAGCTTGAATTCTGGCTGCTCGTTCCATTTCCACAACAAAATGGCGGTCACCGGCCATCTGGAAACAAAGAATTCACACTGGTTTTTAATATTTGGTTCTGCTATAGTGGTACTCATGGAATGTAATATTATGTTTGGTTTGGGTGGTGCTATATTTCATAATTCATGGGATGTGAACATAGATCACAAAGAATTAGAATGGTGTTTTATTGGTGATTACACTAAAGTAAGTGAGTAAATTTAAAAATTAACTACTACATAGGTTTGGGACATGGCTGTATAATCTAGGAGTAGGTTCCAACATTTCGGTTAGGTCTTATAGGGAAGTACTGAAGTTCTGCTTGTTCTGGGTTGAAGCCTATTAGACTACAGCATGGTATCATTACCAAAGACCACAATATGGATCTTTGCCACCACAGAAATCTAAAATCTTACGATTAATTTTGCCCCATTTACATTTTAACCATGCAGTTTGTGTGACATGAATGGAGAGATGGTTAGTTGTTTATTCAAGAATGCCATGTTTTCACTTTTGTTGTTTAATATTAAGTGGTCCCAGTCAGGTTAGTGAGTGACTGGCATGAAGCTTGGCACTTCCTGAATTCAATCCACTGTGTTACCACATGAACGAAGTTGTTTGATGCTGTTTCTGTCATATGCGCATAACAACACTCTGGATAAACTTGCCCCAATATTGAGGGTTGATCCAGAATGGAGGCTGCATATTCGTCTAAAACATTGACATCCTTGTATAAAACTGCATGGCTCCATAATCCAAAAAACCTCAACCTGAATAATCTGAACTGTGTAAACCTCAAATAATATTTCAGTACCCCTTATTTTTGACTGTTTTCATCTCACCTGTATAAAGTTGCATGTGGTGTCTGTAGATATTGTTTTGTCTTGAAGATAAAACTGATGAATTCTCTGAGCAACAGCCAGCTTCTGTTTCTCTGACACAGTGTAGTTGTAGTCTAATATGAGAGGTGCAAGCGTAGAAAATCTGTTCTCTATTTCATTCAGGATGTCTTCTCTTGCCAACCAAGCTAACAATAAGTTTACTTGCATGAGTCATGTGTTCTCTTTTTTATGCTTATATTTATTGCAAGTGAATGTTGGTTTTAACTAACAATAATTAAAAAAATAACTTTTTTACTTTTAATTCTTTAACAAAATAAAGCATTGTGTATATACAGTTTACTTCTCAAAAATTATATCACTAAACTGATGTGCAAATTCCGGTATACATTGTTGTAAACTGGAATGTAAATTCCTGGTTAGTATTGCTACAGTTTATTCTCTGATGCTGTGTTCCAATTTTGCTATAGGCGACTGATATATACCACCATGTTGTTTTATGTATATCTTTAGTAAGAAGTGACAAGCAGGCATATCAGAGGACCCATGTAGGTGACTGAACATTATAATTTTGTGAGGTTGTATTTGTTTGGAGCATTTGCTGCAGAACAGTCTTCAAACTTCTTGCAGGGTGAGCCATCATTCTATCTTGTGGGAACCAAAAATTCGAAGATAAAGACCACACGATCATAAATCTGGTGCAAGGAAGGTGTGTAACAACCTGGATCGTGATATGTTGTGAGAGTTACTGAAATGCTTTTGTCATCCTCAAATGCGTAGGGACCTATCACCCCATAGGTTACTGCAGCGTGGCACAGAGCATCTCACTATGGAGTTTCTAGGTGGAGCTAGTCAGCATTTTGTTTTGCCCAGTAATGAAAGTAGTGCTTATTACTGTAATGTAAGGTGTGGAGTGTGCTTTGACTGACATAAGATGACAGCTGATTAATTTTGCATCACCCAAAATTTCAGTAAATCTTTCAACACAAGTTATGTGTTTACTCATGCTTGATAATTGAACTGCCATAGATTTAAAAGTGGGTACATATATAGCCTTGTTTAAGATACGGGATTATACTTTGGGGGGGCCAAAGAAAGCATAAAAGCATTAAGGATTCAAAAAAAGGTGATCATATTAATCACCGGTCTAAAAAGACTAGAATCATGTAGGCAGAAATTTAAAGAAAATGGAATCCTTACCGTAACCTCAATATACATTTTAGAAGTTTTGTGCTACATCAGAAAGCATAGAGACGACCTCAAGAAAAATTGTGAAATTCATGATCATAACACAAGAAGCAAATACGACCTTCACACACAGTCTCATAACACATCTCAACTTCAAAAAAGTGTGCTGCATATGGGTGTCAGACTGTACAAACAATTGCCCTGGAGGATTAAAAACATAGACAAATATAACCAATTCAGAAAAGAAGTGAAGTCCACTCTACTGAAGAACACGATTTACTCACTTGAAGAATACCTGCGAACAACACTAGAGTAGAGACACCACTAGGAGTTACACATAACCAGGAGTTATAAAACAGCATTGTGGGTTAACTTTAATACTGTGTCGTGGTAAAACGTTTTACATTAAGCCAAGCCAATTACACTTTATCACTGTAACAATTTCAGTTACAACCTATTGTATATTTGACTGTGTCATGTTAGACGTATCCTTGGTCACACAGGTGACTGCTGGATGTAACATTGAACTTGAAACCTAAGTACTTTCAAGGCCTACTTCAAACGAGAAGCATATAGCAATGTACTTTACGTTTGTAAACTCTTTCTTTTTTCCTTTTTGTACGTGTATTGGAATTATTGTAATTATTACCACATATCATAACTGCCGGATACTTAGCACTGTAAATTTTGTATTATACAATTGGACAAGTCCAGTGTTGCATATGTAACAATATGGATGAAAATAAATCAATATTAATCAAGATTAGGGAAAGGGGGCATTTATTAACTTGCAGGTTATCCTGACTTACGTGACTAGTTCCTGTGGGGATAACTCAAGAACCAGGTGTATGTTAGTTGTGCTAAGACTTTCACTGAATTGTAGCAGAAATTGCAGAAGTATTGGTGGAGATGACGCAGTGAGTAATGTGTTTCTGAGTGCAACAATGTTCACAGAAAGATGAAAGCCATTTGATTGATCTTATGTTTGAAAAGTAAACCATGTGTGTGTGTATTGTTTTGTAATCTACTTCCTTGTGTAAAAAACAAAGAGTGGAAGTATGATTTTTGCTTCAGTTACTTTTTTTTTTTTTCAAAACTATTAACTGTCTCTGCTAAACTACTTACTGAAGAAGTACTTGATTACAATCTCCACAACCTTATTAACCCTTAGTATCATTTCATCGGACTGTGCATGGGTGCATGATTCAGTGTTCAATAACATTATATACACAGTTAAAATCACCCCAGTATATACCTTTAGTCTGGTTATGACAGTCCTATTAAGGAGAATTTGTAGATGTATTTTCAGATTGTTATTAATTTGGACAGATAGAAACTGTAGGCATAGTCATCCGATAGGGCAGTAACAAACATATGGTGTCTTGAATTTCTGTCTGTTTGCAGTACCTTATATTCTATTGGAAAGACAGGTTCTCCTTTCTGACCACACGCTGTCTCCATTTGAGAAGTTACTGTTTACTGATATGGAAACATGGGCATCTGTTTACCTAAAAACCTAAGTTATGCCCTCATTGTTTTTCCATGTAGGAACTAATTCTTATAGTTACAGATATGTACACTGTGTGGCAGTGATTGCCAAAAACAGTTCAAATTATGAAGTAGTGTAGAATTACGTATGGTTCAGTCAGTATTGCAACTGAAACTTTTGCCAGTACAAAGATGTCTGTAGGTAGCAACGTTACTTCTTCTGTAAAGCTGTCTTTCAAGAACTGATCAAGATTGTGGCACGTATATTCAACTGTGGGTTTATATTATCCAATAATTGCTCCAGTGTATGAGTGGTTTAGATGAAGGGTTATCCGTGGAAGTCATATCTGCAGATGGGTTGTCAAATTTTTCAGTTGAAATTACAGTGGGCTTATGTTAATAATGATTATAACACTAAGAAGTGGAGTCCTCTAAGAGATGAAGTCCTCTTTAGCTCTTGATTGCCATTGGTTAGGTGTTTGGAACAAGGTGTTGTGTGAAGTCACCATTGTATGAAATGTAGAGCTGTTGATTCTGGTAGATATTCCTGTTATTATAGAGGAATTTATTGCATTAATTTTCAGGGTCATCTCTTCTAACTTTAGGGTGAAGGGAGCCTGTTGGTTTGAAATGTTGCTACTTATCTACCTTCTACACTGCATCACATTTCAAGACATCATGGCTTATAGGCAATGCCATAAAAAAATCAGATTTTGTAGATGATGTAGATGATTTGATGTTTTCACAGGTTGATTAATGGTTGCAGTCATGTGGAATATGAGGCTGCATAATTTGATGTGTATGTGTCAACTTTTGGATGAACCTGCTGCCTCGCATTTTCAGAGTAGAAGAGAAAAAAGTAAAACTGAGTTATGGAGTTGCACCACAGCGTGTTGGTGGAATAAAGTATTTCACATTACAGTAGTTACTTCCTACAAGACTAAACAGAGTCACAATCTGGAAGACCAGATCATGTTTCTTTGCTACTGTAATTACCTCAGATCTTACACTGATATATACCTGCTGTAGGGTAAAGTCCTTCTGCTGTTGCAACAGTTGTCATCCATGGCAGGTCTTGAACATTTCCTTCCAGAAGTATGTCAATTGGTTGTCTGTCCAAGAACGGTGCAGCTCCTGCCATTTCTACTGTAGCAGCAAATGGAGAGAATGGCATGCTCTCCCATTCCTGTGTGAAGGTGATTTTATATAAATTTTGGAAACATAAAACAAGAATCTTTTTAAGATGAAACATCCCCATTGGTGTTAAAAAATGACAGGTATGTGTATAAAATTAGTCACACACACACACACACACACCACCACTTTCTATGAATTTATTCTTTGCTACATGTTCTGGCTGTAAATGCTAACCATCATCAGGCCATTTATAAGCTTTGAACATTTATACAAGGCCTGATGATGGCTCACATTTGGAGCCAAAAGATGTAGCCATGAATAAATTGATAAATTCTGGTGTTGTGTGTGGTTGATTTGCTACATATACTAGTGACTGAAAATAAGAACATGATTTTTGTAATTTGTCATGCTCTTTGTGCCCCCCCCCCCTTTATATATATATATATATTCCATTGGGATGTGGTAAGATATAAAATGAATAATATAGTGGTTGGATTGTGATGTGCCATGTTTTGACACCAGTGATCATTGGATCTTGTTTATCTGGTTGTGTATGCTGATACAAATTCTGTACATACCTGGTTTCACTCTCTACCAGGACTCTGATTATCCTGATTGATAGTTTTACGGTAACCTTCAGTCTCTCCAGACGAATGTTGGAACTGTACCATAAACTTTGTTCTTCTTTATAATTTACAAATCATTATTCACTATCTTCCATTCCCTTTTGCTATATGGTCTTGAGTTAGTAACAGTTACATAACAAACTTCAAATTACAGAAATCATATAGTTTTTATTAAAACCAACTAATTGCACATATTTGTCAAACCATTTAAAACCACATTATTGGATTAAAATGGATTTAAAATATCTCCTACATGTTTCAATCCCTCTATGGGATCATCCTCAGGGAGC
>Ga0123354_10011084_pt1 | contig 13912 bp, 13 predicted proteins | sample TergutLab28metaG_2_FD_97872 | JGI IMG/M metagenome (GOLD analysis project Ga0123354, IMG submission 97872) | Labiotermes labralis P4 segment gut microbial communities from Petit-Saut dam, French Guiana - Lab288 P4 | ecosystem: Host-associated > Arthropoda: Insects > Digestive system > Gut ... | reverse complement strand
TGACCGTCGTTGTGACAAGTGGATAATGCAAAAAACAAACTGACAGCAGGATCCGATAACGATCGGCTGTCAGTTAAGAGGATACCGATTTCCGCTTCACGCAACGAAGCCGTTTCCGCTCCGATGATTTGAGCAATTTTCAGGATTGAATAGTTCATTTTGTTGGATTATATCTTGTCCGCATACTCGATTATTTTACAGGCAAAGGTACATTTTTTTACGAACTTATGGAAAAAATCGTCAAAGGCGGAACGGAAAATTGACAATGACCGATATCACAATAATAAAACAGATAAATCTTCAAAACTTTTCCATTCTCAACACTTTCCCGTCAAAAACAGCGTAGGAGAAATGTTGAAGCCAGTCGCCGATAATCATCATGCGCGTTTTTGGAGTCAACATCAAGTCCAATAGAATATGGCGATGCCCGAAAATAAAGTAGTCGATTTCGGGATGCGCTTGGATATATGATTTTGCATAAAGAACCAACTGTTCTTTGTCTTCGCCGAAATAAGGCAACGGGTTGTTAAATTCTTTTCGGCGGCTGTGATTTGCCCATGTATTCCCCAGCTTAATTCCAAAATCTGGGTGAAGTAGCCGGTAAAGAATTTGACAAATGCGGTTGTGGAATATCCAACGAATCAGTTTAAATGAATGGGAGTAATCGCCTAATCCGTCGCCGTGAGCCAGGTAGAAAGTTTTACCGGCAATTTCCGTTATAAAAGGTTTTTTATGTAATACAAGACCAATTTCTCCAGGTAAATAATCATATACCCAGATGTCGTGATTGCCTGTAAAATAGTGGATTTCCACTCCTGCATCGCTCAGTTCCGCCAGTTTTCCAAGAAACCGTGTGAATCCGCGTGGAACCGAATATTTGTATTCGAACCAAAAATCAAAAATATCGCCAAGCAAATACAAAACGTTGGCTTCTTCCTTGATGGAATCCAACCAGCAAACCAATCGTTTTTCTCTTTCCCTTGCGTCTCCGAAGACGGGAGAACCCAAGTGCATATCAGAAATAAAATAGATTTTATCTTTCACGGTTGTTTACAAAAATCCCAATTCCAATTTTGCCTCTTCATTCATCATGTCGGAGTGCCATTCGGGTTCGAAAACGAGTTTTACTTCAACATTGTTTAGTTCCGGGATAGATTCGATTCTTGTTTTTACATCATCTAAAATGAAATCGGCAACCGGACATCCCGGAGCAGTCAAAGTCATCGTTATAGTCACATTCTTTTCATCGTCAATATCGACTCCGTAAACCAATCCCAAATCATATATATTGACGGGAATTTCAGGGTCATAAACCGTTTTCAACATTTTGACGATTTGTTCTTCCATTTCCAACAGGTTATTTTCCATATTTTTCTTAGTTTTCAAAAGGCAAATATAAAAAATATCCGGCACATATTCTATAATTTCCATTAATTGAAAATAAATTTTAAAAATTTGAAAGAATTATATTATATTTGTGTGGTATAGAATGCCGTTATTATAAAATTGAATAAGGCACGTTTTATATTACGGTTGAAATATTTTAAAAAAACTAAAAGTCATGCAACGTTTTAACGACTTTTTTCATCATATATAAAATGGACTTTCATCCATCTGACGAACAGCTAATCATTGCCGGGTGCAAAAAAAATGAATCATGGGCAAGGAAGCGATTGTATGAGCTTTATGCTCCTGCAATGTTGGGTGTATGCGTTCGGTATACGAATAATAATGAAAATGCCAAAGATATTTTACATGAAGGATTTATAAAGATTTTTAATAAGATTGGCACTTATTCGGGAGAAGGTTCATTGGGCGGATGGATGCGGCGCATTTTTATTACAACGGCGCTTGAGTTTTTAAGGGATGATTATTTTGGATATATGGATATTATCGAATACAAGGAAAAAATTGAAACGGTTGAAGTTTCGGCTGTCGAAAAATTATCTGCAGAAGAAATTTTGAAATGTATATCCGAATTACCCAAGGGGTATCAATTAGTTTTCAATATGTATGCAATAGAAGGCTATTCCCATGCCGAAATTGCTAAGGCGCTAAATATTAAAGAAGGAACTTCACGTTCCCAATTTGCGCATGCAAGACAGTTATTACAAAATAAGATACAAAAATTACAGATTCATACGAATGCATAAAACAAATATAAATAGAGAGAAAGATCCTTTTAGCGAGGCTATTAAAGACAAATTAACAAACTATTCCTTGCCTGTCGACGATGATTCGTGGGAAAGGATAGAAGAGCGGTTGAATCCTGTTTTTAGGAGAAAAACGCAAGGAAGATGGATTGCTGCAATTGCTGCTGCTGCATGTTTTGCTTTATTATTTTTATCATATCCGCTTATTAAAAAAACACATCAGCATGAAACAGCAAATCAATTATCCAATCATGAAGAAACAATTATTCAGAATGTACCTGGAAAAGGAACTGGGCAATCGGTTTTATCACCGGGTGTTGTCGAACCTTCGAAAATTTTAAGGAAATCTAAGCCTCTCGGGCAATTGACGGAAAATAACCTTGCAACCGAGGTGATTCCAACGGAAAAAATTACGGAAGAAAACCAATCTCTTCCTGAAAAAGAGGCGTCAAATTCAACGGCTGCTGAAAATCATCCGGTTTCCGTTGGCTCTCCTTTTGATTTTGAAAAAGAAACGCAACAACCTGCAATCAAACGAAAAAAACGACAAAGCCTCCGTCTTTCTTTTGGGTCCGGAGGAAACTTGTTGGCTGAAAACAATACGAATTCGATTATTTATACAAATGTTCCTTCTACTACCCTTGCTTCTCCCGAATGGGTGTATTTAAGAGTCGCTTCTTTAATGGCAGCCGATTCAAAAACAAACGATATCCTGTCGTACGAAAACTATCCCGACATCAAGTATCATTTGCCTTTGTCATTTGGAATAACGATAAAAAAAGAGTTGAACCGGACGTTTGCAATTGAAAGCGGCATTGTCTATTCGTTTCTTGAGACTTCTTTCAGCAGGAATACTCCTAAGAGTACGGCTGAGTTGCAGTTGCATTACATCGGCATTCCGCTGAATTTACATACTCATATTGTGGGAAATCGTTTTTCCCGATGGGAAGTGTATCTCGCTGTAGGTGGAATGATTGAAAAAGGCGTTTTGTCACATTTAGTGCAAAAGAATTTTTTTAGTGATTCGAATTCCTCTGTCGAATCAACCACTTTGAATGAAAATATCAATGGATTGCAGTGGTCGGTAAGCGCTGCGCCGGGAATTGATTATCAAATTTATAAAAATTACAGTATCTATTTAGAACCGAAAGTGAGTTATTATTTTGATAACAATCAACCGGTCAGCGAGCGAACCAAGCATCCGGTAGTCATAGGAATAAATGCAGGAATTAGATATACATGGTAATAAAAAAGTTAGTCAATCATGGAAAAGTATGTTTTTATAATGGTCCTTTATACCTTTCAGAATCGAAAGTGGAAATTCATATTTTTGACAACGCAAAGCATTCCGCACCTTGTGTTGTCGGATTTATCGAATTGGTGAAGAGCGTCGGCTGAATGATGGAATATATTGTTAAAAAAATAAAAAATCAGAGTGTTATGAAAAATTCAATTTTTGTATTAAGTTTTCTTATTGTCGGCATTTTTCTGACGGCATGCGAGAATGAAACGGGACAGGGAAATAATAACTCTCCGGGTCCGATAGAAATTAACTTATCAGCGACAGAACTGCAAATGGCTGGTGAAAGTCAGAATTTTGCTGCAAATTTATTTTCCGTTATCAATGGATTAAAGGCAAATGACGAAAACATTGTAATTTCTCCTTTAAGTCTGAATATGGCGCTGGCAATGGTTTGGAACGGCGCTAACGGCGAAACGAAGCAAGCTATTCAACAAGCGATGGGAATGGGCGATTATCCGCAATCGGACGTAAACGATTATTTCAAAAAGTTGAGGGAAGATTTTGTAAAAACCGATCCAACCGTGAAATTAGCTATCGCCAATTCGATTTGGACAGACCAAGACTTTCCGGTCAAACAAAGTTTTTATGACGTCAATAAGAATTATTATCAGGCTGGAGTGAAAGAAGTAGATTTCTCATCCCCTAACACCCTTTCTCTTATCAATCAATGGTGTTCGGATAACACGAATGGTTTGATTAAAGATATGCTCAAAGAAATACCGCCTGATGTAGTGATGTATTTGATAAACGCACTTTATTTCAAAGGCGAATGGTCGGATACGTATGGTTTTGACACGTCTGCTACAAGTGAAGCTGCATTTACAAAAGAAGACGGCAGTTCGATTCAGGTGGAAATGATGAGTCAGAACAATACATTGAAGTACTATCACGACGGTTATTTGTCAGCGACTTCGTTGCCGTTTGGAAATAATGCTTTCAGTATGGTATTTTTTCTTCCGAATGAAAATGTGACTTTTAGCGAAATGGTGAATCAACTGAAACAGCCGGGCTATTTAGCAAATTGTCTTCAATCGGGCGCTTTTGCAAACGTTAACCTGTATGTTCCGAAATTCAAAATCGAATATGAGCTTGGATTAAATGATGCATTAGAACAGTTGGGAATGGGAATTGCATTTTCGGGCGATGCTGATTTTTCAGGCATTTCGGATGTTTCTACATCTATTTCGAATGTATTACAAAAAACATCCGTTTCCATTGATGAAAAAGGAGGCGAGGCGGCGGCGGTTACAGTTATTGAAATGACATGGACTATGCCTAATTCAGATTCTCAAGAGGCGGTTTTCCGCGCCGATCATCCCTTCCTGTTTGCCATCCGGGAAAATTCTACGGGAGTTGTTTTGTTTATGGGTAAAATTGGAAATCCGGAATAATATGAGGAGATTTCCCGGCCTTAAAAAACAGTATACACGAGGAGAAGAAATTGCTAATGCAACGACTCATGGCATTGGTGCGCTTTTGGGAGTGGCGGCAGGCATCTGGATTATGCAGAAAGCATTTCGCTCTTCTGATAATTGGGCGGTAAGCAGTGTGTCGGTTTACATACTTTGTATGCTTTTTTCTTACTTCTCCTCAACCTTTTATCATGCTTGCAGAGAAGGGAAAAGAAAAGAAACACTGCGGATATTCGATCATGTCGCCATCTACTTTCACATAGCAGGGACTTATACTTTTTTTACTTTGGTGATTTTTCGCAATACGGCATTCTGGGGATGGTCGCTTTTCTTTATAGTATGGATTGCTGCCTTAACGGGCTCCTATATCAGTTTTAAAGGGAAAGGGATCGGTAACCGTATCGAAACGATTTGCTACGTTGCTTTGGGGCTTGTTGCTTTTATTGCATTTAAGCCCCTTATTGATAATCTTAATTCTATTAAGGCGTTAGATGTCCTTTGGTATATTATTGCCGGAGGAGCATCGTATATAGTTGGAGCGCTTTTATACTCGTTTAAGAAGATTCCGTATATACATTCGGTCTTTCACCTTTTTGTTATAGGGGGAAGCCTTTTTCATGTGCTTGCCATTGCAACAGCGCTGGATCGCTTATTTGGTTTATGAATTCGTAAAAAAATAGTGTAATTAAAACGCTATTATTCGTACCTCAACGCATTGATCGGATCCAATGAAGCTGCTTTCTTTGCCGGATACCATCCGAAGAAAATGCCTGTTGCGGCACACACGAGAAACGAACCTGCAACCGCCGGAATGCTGACAACATAAGGCCAATGCAATAAACTTGAAGCCATATAGGACAAAAATAATCCAAATATAATCCCGATAATTCCGCCTATCAAACTTAATATGGTGCTTTCGGTTAGAAACTGAAGAAGAATATCGCGGTTTTTAGCCCCGATAGCCATACGCAACCCGATTTCCTTGATACGTTCCGTAACGGTTACATACATAATGTTCATAATTCCAATACCGCCTACAATCAGTGAAATAGAAGCAATTGCAGCTAACAGCGCCGTTAAAAAGCCGGTAATGGAGTCCATCATTTCCAGCATTTCTTGCTGTGATCGTACCATGAAATCATCTTGATTGCCCGACCTTATTTTATGCTGTGCGCGTAATAGTGTTGTTATGTTATCCATTACTCCTTGTACATTACTTTCATCATCGGCTGAAATAACAATCTGGTGGATGTATGGAATGGCAAGTATTCTTTTTTGCACAGTAGTGTAGGGGGCGATAACAATATCATCCTGATCCTGACCCATAGAATTTTGACCTTTCGACACTAATGTTCCTATTATTTTGAAAGGAATAGTTCCAAAGCGTACTGTTTTTCCAAGAGGGTCTTCTCCATTTAGAAACAGGTTATCTATAACTGTTTTGCCGAGTAAACACACTTTTGCCGATGAACGTACATCCTCTTCAGAAAAGATGATGCCGCGTTCCACATCGTATTTTTGAATGGAGAAAAGAGAAACATCGCCTCCTCGAATGGTGCCCGGCCAGTTATTGGGTCCATATACTATTTGTCCCGACGCCGTAACTACAGAAGAAACAGATGCAATATGAGGAATATTTTCTCTGATGGCCTCCGCATCCTTGACAACAAGTGTTTGCAGGCTTGCCGACCCGATATTGACGCCGCCTTGCCGCATGAAATTTCGCATAACCATAACCATATTGGTTCCCGTTTGAGAAATTTGTTCGTTTATGCTTAACGATGAACTTTGTCCCAAACTAACCATTGCAATAACAGACGCAATACCTATTATTATTCCCAACATGGTAAGGCCTGCCCGCGTCTTATTGCGAATTATAGCTATATACGCTATTTTCAGTAAATTGAAAAAATTCATAATTTCTATTTAATCTGTATCGGACGGTGGAAGAGCATCCAGTACCTCTCTCGCCGATTTCTGTTCAATTGTTTGATCATTCGTAATATGTCCGTCACGCAAAGCGATAATGCGTTGTGTAAGTTGTGCTATATCGGGTTCGTGCGTAACAAATGCAATTGTTTTTCCTTCGAGGTTGAGTTTCTGGAAAAGGCTCATGATTTCGTAGGAGGTACGGGTATCAAGATTTCCCGTCGCTTCGTCAGCCAATAGAATCACAGGATCGTTAATTAAAGCTCTTGCAATAGCAACCCGCTGTTGCTGTCCTCCGGATAACTGGTTGGGCATGTGCCCCATCCGGTCTTGCAATCCCACTTGTTCCAAAGCATGAATGGCTTTTTCTCTTCGTTCTTTACCGGAGATTGTATTATTATACAGCAAAGGCAATTCTACGTTTTCCAGAGCAGAGGTGCGAGCCAGTAGATTGTAGGACTGAAAAACGAATCCTATTTTCCGGTTACGCAACGTGGACAATTCGTCTTTGGAACACTTGCTGATGGGATTTCCATCAATATAATATTCGCCCTTAGTTGGTCTGTCGAGACATCCTAATATATTCAACAAGGTTGATTTTCCACTGCCGCTGGCGCCCATGATACTGATAAATTCTCCTTCACTGACAACAAATGAAATTCCCCGCAATGCGTGTACTTCTTCACTTCCTACTTGAAATACACGCTGAAGATTATTTATTTTTAAAATAGTATTTGGCATTTGCATTGATTTTGAGTCCGGCTATTTCTTTATATTAGGAAGGTCGCCTTGCTGCGCCTGAACCTGCCCCTTGAGTTTGATTTCTCTGTTGGGGACGGCGAGGCAGTAATGGATTGGATACAGCTTCATTCTGTGTCGGCTTCGCTCCGATGGCAACTGATGTAACCACCTTTTCACCTTGTTGCAACCCGTGTTTTACGATAGCATAGATTCCGTCAGAGAGTCCGATTTCCACAGGTTGATATTTGAGTGAATCACTACCGTTTTGAACCCAAACGCCTTGTGCTCCTTTATGTTGACCTCTTTGATGTTGTGTCGTTTGCAGTCTTTCATTCTGCCCGCTTCCCTGTTCTCCTTTGAATTCAGATCCCTTAGTAGCCGGTTGTTCGATATGTAATTGCTTTTCAACTTCCGCAGAGGGAGTGAATTGCAATGCTTCCATCGGAACGGTGAGACCTGTTTCCTCCTGAATAGTGACCGTAATATTTGCAGTCATACCGGGAAATAACTTTTTATCGGGATTCGGAGCCTCAACAATAACCGTATAAGTTACGACATTATTAGTAGTAACGGCATTCAATCGAATTTGCTTGATAGTTCCTTCAAAAGTCAAATCGGGATAGGCATCAACGGTAAATGTAACTTTTTGCCCGTCGGCAAGTCCCCCGACATCCGCTTCATCCATATTGGCTTGCACTTCCATTTTCGTCAAATCGTTGGCAATGAGAAAAAGTGTAGGCGTATTGAAAGAAGCAGCCACCGTTTGCCCTTGGTCAACCGCTCTGTTTAGAATAACGCCGTCAATCGGAGAATATATTTTAGCATAACCCATATTTATATCTGCCTGTTTTACGTTGGAATACGCATTGTCGTAATTCGTTTGCGCTTGTTTCAGGCTGTTGGTTGCAGCTTCCCAATCGGATTGCGTCTCAGCTTTTTGAGCGAATAACGTATCGGCTCGGGCAAAGTTCTGTTTTGCCAATATCAGTGCGCTGTTCGCTGCCGTTAAAGCCGCTTGCGACTGTATAAGTCTTTCTTTAAGCACCAACGTATCCAATGTAGCCAACAGTTGTCCTTTCTTGACCACGCTGTTGAAGTCAACGTAAAGGGTATCGATTATGCCTGAAACTTGCGTACCAACCGACACTTGCAATACGGGTTGCACATATCCGGTAGATGTTACCGTAATAGAAACCGTACCGTTATCTATAGTACTGGTTTTTATATCAACCTCTTTCTTTCCTTTAAAATGCACGATAGCAAAAATTGCCAACAAGACAATTATAATAATGCTAATCCAAGTTATTCTTTTTTTATTCATATTTTTATAGTCTTATTTCTTCACCCATGTAAACATCTAAGATTTTTCGATTAAGCAAAAAACCGTATTTGCTTTGAATATACCCGTTTAAGGCATTCAAATAGTTATTTTGCTGTTGCAGCAAGTCAACAACCGTAGCAGCGCCGGCGTTAAATTTCGCTTTATAAGCCATATAAGTTTTATAATAAGCATCTTGACTTACATTGTTCGCCTTATATTGAGTGTAAAACGAAATAACATTTTGATATTCTTGTATTAATGTTTGCGATAATGATAATTGTTGGTCTTTCTTATTTATTTCAGCTTGTTCCAAAGCAATTTTACTCTGTGTAACCTGCGATTTTGTTCGGAAATTATCAAATATGGGAATACTCAAACTTAAACCGATATATTGATTAAAACTGTTTGAGAGCTGTGCACCGAAATTAGAATAATTGGGTGAATGTCCTGTTCCCAAACTACCACTCAAACTTAAAGTCGGATAATATCCCGCTTTTGACAATTGGAGGCTATTATTGGCAATATCGATACTGCTTTGGCTTAATCTTAAAGTTGGAGAAGTGGCGAGACATTTTTGCAAAGCATCTCCCTGTGAAGGAAGAAGCGCTAATGCATCGATTTCTTGAGCGGTTGGATAAACGATCGCAAGATTAGCCATCGGATCCATTGAAAGTAGATTTTTCAGCGTAATCAGATTGTTTACAATAGCAATTTTTGTGTTTACCACGTTACTTTTAGAGTTAGCGTCCTGAGCGTTCAAAAGAAGATAATCGCTTTCCATAATCGAACCGGCTTTCCATTGCGCTTCTCCCTGTTTCAGTTGTTCCGCGCTGGTTGTGACGACTGCTTCCTGGTATTTCAATAATTCCTGATTTCCAAGAACGGAAAGAAAAGCTTGAAGGATTTGAACCACTAAACTTTGATCGTATTGTTGGGTTTGCAGCGTCGTTTGATGCGCTTGCAACTTGTTTTGCTCGATGGTATGCGTAATAGATCCTCCTTGAAACAGGGTTACACTGCTGTTTAATCCATACGAACCGCTCCAATTGGAAACTGAAGCAGCAGAAGAAAGAAGAGTCCCGCTCTGATTGGTAAGAGGAGCGGTAGAGTGTCTTAATCCTTCGCTTATTGAAGCTGTAAGATTCGGAAAACGTTGAAACTTGGATAAGTTGTAAACCTCTTGCGCCGATTGTTCCGACAATTTCATCGACTGCCGGGTATAACTGTTTGAGAATGCGTAAGTGATGCAATCTTCTAATGAAAAGCGATAATCCACTTTCGCAGTGTCTTGATTCGCAGTACCTTGAGCTACAATGTAATTAAATGAAAATAAAAAAGTGCAGCCTATTATGAAATGTTTCATTATCGTATTATTTTTACTTATTACAGACTAAAAAGAATCATAAAGGTTTAATCGAATATGAAAATTTTATTTTCGTCAACCAATACTTTACGATAAAAGAAGATAGTCCCGACTTGTGAAAGCCGGGACTATCGTTGAGATTACATTCCAAGACGTTTCTTTAGTCCGTCGAGTTCGGTGGCCAATTCTTTCGGAAGATGGCTGCCGAAGCGGGCATAATGTTCGTCAATTAAAGCTACTTCCGCTTTCCAGTCGTCGTTGTTCACTTCGAGCACTTTTGCCATTTTGGCTTTGTCCATACCGGCTAACCCTTCGATATTGATTGCATTTGCGGCCGGAACTTTGCCGATTGCCGTATCAACCGCTTCGCCTTTGCCGTTGCAACGGTCGAAAACGTAAGCCAGCACGCGGCTGTTTTCACCGTAACCGGGCCACAGGAACTTACCGTCTTCACCTTTGCGGAACCAGTTTACGTAGAAAATCTTAGGTAATTTGGCGCCGGCATGTTTGCCGATATTTATCCAGTGACCGAAATAATCGCCCATATTGTAACCGCAGAAAGGAAGCATTGCAAACGGGTCGCGGCGAACGCCGGCTTTCAGACCGATAGCTGCAGCCGTAACTTCCGAACCAACAATCGACCCCATGAATACGCCATGATTCCAGTCCCTCGCTTCGTGAACGAGAGGCACGGTGTTAGGACGGCGACCGCCGAAGAGGAATGCCGAAATAGGAACGCCAGCAGGATTTTCCCAATCTTTATCGATTGCCGGGCATTGGTTTGCCGGAGCGGTGAAACGTGCATTCGGATGAGCGCAGGGTTCGCCCGATGCAGGGTCGTGTAATTTGTTCTTCCAGTTGATGGTTCCGGCAGGACATTCCGTGCCGATGCCTTCCCACCATACATCGCCGTCGGGAGTTAATCCCACATTGGTGAAAATGGAGTTGGATTCGCAACTGTGCATGGCATTGGGGTTGGTTTCCATCGAGGTGAAAGGAGCCACGCCGAAGAATCCGGCTTCAGGATTGATAGCATACAGATGACCGTCTTGACCGAATTTCATCCAGGCGATGTCGTCGCCGACACATTCTACTTTCCATCCGGGGATGGAGGGGATTAACATTGCCAAATTGGTTTTTCCGCATGCACTGGGGAAAGCGGCGGCAATGTATTTCTTTTCACCTTCTTTATTGGTAATACCCAAAATCAGCATGTGTTCCGCCATCCAGCCCTGTTCTTTCGCCATCACCGAGGCGATGCGCAAAGCAAGGCATTTCTTGCCTAACAAGGCATTTCCTCCGTAACCCGAACCGAACGACCAAATTTCGTGGGTTTCAGGGAAATGGGTGATATATTTCTTTTCGATAGGAGCGCAGGGCCATTTGACGTCTTTCTGCCCGGGAGCCAAGGGGGCGCCTATAGAGTGGACGCAAGGTACAAAAGTGCCGTTGTCGCCAAGTACATCCAATACCTTTTGTCCCATGCGGGTCATAATGCGCATATTGACAACTACATAAGGCGAGTCGCTGATTTCGACGCCAATGTGGGCTATGTTTGAACCGAGGGGTCCCATGCTGAAAGGAATCACATACATGGTGCGACCTTTCATACAACCTTTATACAATTCGCGCATTGTTTTTCTCATTTCGTCAGGATCTGCCCAATTGTTGGTTGGTCCTGCTCCGTCTTTTGTTTTAGAACAGATGAAGGTCCGATCTTCCACGCGGGCTACATCGCTGGGGTCCGACTGGAAATAATACGAATTGGGACGTTTGGCTTCGTTCAATTTAACACCCATTCCACTGGCAACCATTCCATCAAGGAGGCGTTGATTTTCGGCATCCGAACCGTCGCACCAATAAACGTTTTCAGGCTGGCACCAATCTGCCCATTCCTTTACCCATTGTTTTAATTTCTGATTGTTTGTCATTTTTTTTGTAATTATAATAATTAGACATCTCTATTGCCGTTTTCTTGTCATTCCTCCGCTAAATGCGCTGGAATACGACCACAAAGGTAATGATTATTACGGCATATTTAACATGTAAATGTGTGAAAAAATATTAATAATTTTCTATATTTTGTATTATCACAGTTTATATCGTATTTTTGCAATCTGTTTATATTATTAGTTGATATGAAAAATAAGCAATCGTTGTGGATCATCCTTGTTGTTGTTTTAGTGTTAATAATTGCAACTGCAGGTTTTTTTATTTATAAGCAATACAATCAAATGAAGGATTTAAAACAACAATCCGAATTAGCCAAAGAAGAACTTTCCGACGAATACCAAAATTTAATTACTGATTATGAGCACGAAGGAACTATGATGAAAATCAGTAATGATTCGTTGATAGCACAGATGGAAACCGAAAAAATGAAAGTACAACGGTTGCAGGACGAGCTTCGAACGGTCAAAGCTACCGATATCAAGCGAATCACCGAATTGAAAAAAGAGTTGGAAACTTTGCGAACGATTTTGAGAAATTACATTCAACAAATTGATTCACTGAACAAGATTAATCAGCAACTTACCACTGAAAACAAGAAAGTTACCGCTAAATATCAGCAGGCGACTCAAACCGTTTCCCAGTTGACTAAAGAAAAAGAACAACTGACGGAAACAGTCCAAATGGCCTCTAAATTAGATGCAAGTAATATTACGGTCAATGGCTTGACCAATAAAAATAAGATTACAGACAAAATTAGCAAGATGGTAAAAATTGAAGTTCAATTTATTATCAATAAAAACATATCGGCTCCTCCCGGCGAAAAAACCATCTATATCCGCATCATGAAGCCTGACGACACCGTACTGACTAAAAGCCTGAGCAATGTTTTCACTTACGAAGATAATGAAGTCCGCTACTCTGCCAAGCGAACCGTTGAGTATGGCGGCGATGAACTTCCGGTGAGTATTTATTGGGATATTGAAGAATACCTGACTCCCGGAACCTATCGCGTCGATATTTTTACCGATGGTAATTTGATTGGGAAAAAATCATTCAAGTGGGATAAATAGCGGAATTTTATGATAATCAAAGCTTTTAACCTTTCCCATCATTGCCATAGATGATAAAAATCCATAAGAAGAGAATTAAATTTTTCATGACTGTGTAATTTTAAAAATGTTACTATATCAGGAATATCATAGTGTCAAACCGGGAAGAGTGGGAAATGAGTATGGGAAGAGCGGAAGAAGAGCGGAAGAAGAGCGAAATTCAAAAAGAAAGTAATACATTCATTTTTCCTTACAAAATGTTTGAATTTATGTCGATTCGTATTTTTTTTGATTATTTGGCTTGTTCTGCTTCCCTTCGATTCCATTCCCCGATTGATTTATAATTATTTTCTGCATGATATAAAAAAGCGATAAATTTTTTTTATCTTTGCAATCCTTATCGATAAAAAATAAATAAAGCGATATGCTAAAAATAAAAGATTTACATGCTTCCATCAATGGAAAAGAGATATTGAAAGGTTTGAATTTGCAGATTCAGGCGGGCGAAGTACACGCAATTATGGGTCCGAACGGCTCCGGAAAGAGTACGTTGTCGGCTGTTTTGGTAGGAAATCCGGCGTTCGAAGTGACGAAAGGCGAAATCGTTTTCAAAGGACAAAACCTGCTGGAGTTGTCGCCCGAAGAACGTTCCTGTCTGGGAATATTCCTGAGTTTTCAATATCCGGTG